>OIYR01000996.1_pt1 | contig 15154 bp, 16 predicted proteins | sample 1588221 | NCBI WGS metagenome assembly OIYR01 (sample SAMN03283292) | human gut metagenome | biome: human-associated habitat; material: feces | host: Homo sapiens | place: Peru | collected 2012 | reverse complement strand
TAACTTCGCATTCGCAACTTGCTGATTTTTCCTTTTCATCTGTGGAGCGAGTTTTAAAGTTTTTGTAATCAAACTTAAATTTATCCACATCGGACAAAGAAAGAACACTAGCTTTGACAAGTTGTTCTTTGATGATTTGCGTAAGTAGCTCTTTAGTATCGCTACTATCACACTTTGGCATACCACCACCGCAAGCACTAACGCCCACAGCCACACAAGTTGCTAACGCAACACCTAAAAATTTGGATTTTAGAAACATAGTTTCTCCTTTGGGTTCGAATTTAAAAAAATCCTTTTTTGAAATTATATCAATAGAGATAATTTCTATATAGAATTTTCTAAAAATTATAAACACTTTATACTTACAAAATGCTTAAATTTTCCCTATAAGGATAAAAAATGTTAAATCTGCCTGAGATAGTGAGCCAAGCGGAGATTGATGAGTTTTTTCACACCATTTCCTTTAATGTCAAGCGTTTGCGCAAGCAAAGGGGGCTGAGCCAGCTTGAAGTCGCCCTTTCCATAGGGCAAAAGTCTGTGGGTTTTTATGCGCACACTGAAAACTATCGGCACGGCAAGCATTTCAATCTCGTGCATATTTTCAAGCTCTCGCGGCTCTTTGAAGTGGAGCTAAGTGAGTTTTTTAAGCCTATACCGCAAGATGAGATAAACAAAAGCAAACTTTAAAAGCTATTTATAAAAATTTAAGTTTTTTAAAAAAAGCCCTTTATTTTAAATTTTTAAAGCTTATGTTTAGCTCTAAATTTAGCTCTTTGACGAGTTTCATCACGGCTTGTAAGTCATCGATTTGCTTTGCGCTCACACGCACTTCATCGCCGCGAATTTGCGAGCTTACTTTGAGCTTGCTGTCTTTTATGGCTTTGTTGATTTTTTTGGCGTTGTCGCTGTCTATGGAGTTATTTACCCTTAAATTTAGGCGTGTCAAAGCTCCGCTTGTTTTGCCTTGCTCTTGTATGGCGGCTGGGTTGATGCCCCTTTTGATGAGCTTTGAGATGAGTATGTCCTTTAAAGGCTCGATTTTACCATCGCTTGATGATGAGAGCGTAAAAAGGCTGTCCTTTTCATTCAGCTCAAATTCCGCCTGAATGCCCTTAAAATCATAGCGCGTTTCAAGCTCCTTTTTAGCTTGCTCCAAAGCGTTTTTAAGCTCTTGCACGCTCACTTCGCCACTTATGTCAAAACTATGCTCACTTGCCATTTTTGCTCCATTCGACTAAATTTTCAAAAACCATTTTGATGAGTTTGTTCATCGACTCCTCGCTCGCAAAGGCTATGTGCGGAGTGATGATGAGGTTTTGCTTGTTTTTTATGCTTAAAAGTGGGTGATTTGCTCTCATCGGTTCGCTTTCAAGCACATCAAGGGCGACTTTGAAAGGCTTTTTGTCAAGCATTAGGGCTAAATCCTCTTCATTTACTATGCCCCCACGCCCTACATTGATGAGTATTGCGCCGTCCTTTAACAAAGCCATTTCTTTTTGGGTGATGAGATTTTTGGTTTTGTCATTTAAAGGCGCGTGTATGCTGATAAAATCGCACGATGAGAGCAAATCATCTAAATTTAAGCGTGCAAATTCAGCGTTGTTGTTTGCCCCAGAAGTTGAGCTGTAAAAAACCTGCGCCCCAAAGGCACGGGCTACCTTTGCTACTTCTTTGCCTATCGCTCCAAGCCCTATGATGCCGTATTTCTTGCCCACAAGCGTGTAAGTCGTGCGCGAAAAGTCCGTGAAAATGTCGCTCTTGCACCATTTGCCGCTTTTGGTAAATTCATCATAGTAGATGATTTCATTCAAAAAGGCAAAAAGTAGCGCAAAGGTATGCTGCGTAACGCTTTGCGTGGAGTAGCCAGCGACATTTTTCACGGCTATGCCCTTGCTTTTAGCATACTCAACGGCTATGTTGTTCGTGCCTGTGGCGGTTTCTAAAATGAGCTTTAAATTCGTGGCGTTTAAGACGGCTTCATCAAGCACGACCTTATTTACCATAGCCACATCAGCACCCTTTAAACGCTCTATCACCTTGTCTTTGGGCGTTAAATCATAGCTCACAAAGTCCCCAAACTCTCTAAATGCGCTTAAATCAGCGTTTCCCAAAGTCGCCGCGTCCAAACATACGATTTTAAGCTTGCTCATCTTTACTCCTTTATAATGTGTCCTACAAATTTAGCGTAATTATCAAGCACCAGCCCGCCCTTGCGAAAGCCCAGCCCACAGCCCTCATAAGCAAAGAAAACTCCCGCTTGATAAAGCTCGCCTTTATACTCGTTAAATTCGCAAAATTCTTGATAAATGAATTTTTCGTTGCCATAATCCCCAGCCGTTTCAAAGCTCACTTGCCCGTTAGTCTCGATGATAGCGACATTTGCGCCCTCTCTGCCAAAGAGCGGTTTTTTCACGCATTTTTTGCCTTGCAAAGGTTTATCGCTTGTTTCAAGCAACAAGGGGTGGTTTGGATAAAGCTCCCACAGCACTTTGAGTATGCCCTTGCTTTGAAAAAGTAGCGTGTAAGCGGGGTTTAAAATGATAGCTTTTTGATTTTTCATCACCTGTGTCAAAAGCACCGCCAGCTCGCCCTCTTCGATGGCAATGCTCTCCCAAGGAATGAGCTTGAAAAGGTATTCGTAATTTACCCCATCTTTAAAAACGCCATCAACGGAGAATTCTACCTCGTCAATATAAGCAAACGCCGTCTCAAAGCCAGCCTCACGCGCGATATGCTCCAAAAGGCGCGTAGTAAGGGCGTCCTCATCGTTTGCAAGGCTTGAAAAAAGGATTTTCCAGCCCTTATAATACTCATCAAAGCCCTCAACGCTTTCTTCAAGCGTGATGAGCCGCTTGAAATTGTCCATTAAGCTCTCATAAATGCTGTTAAACTGCTCTTGCTCGTTAAAATTGTTTTGTTTAAGCAAAGCCCACTGCAAAATAGCCGCTTCAAAAAGCGAAGTAGGCGTGTCGGCGTTAAATTCGATGAGCTTAATGCCCCTTTTATCAAGCCCGCCAGCCAAGTCAAACCGCCCATACAAGTGCCAATGCACATCATTTTCCCAGCTCATTTTTATCGCATCAACAAGGCTAAAAGGTATGCCAAGCTCGGCAAAGCGGTTGTTGTCGATGACATTTTGCGCCGCTGCGACATACATATCATAAAGCTCGTTAGCCGCCTTATAGTAGGTATTTGCCTCGCTTGCGCTCACGCAAACAAGCTCATCAGCTATGTAAGAGCTGCCATCCTTGTCCGTGTGCCACGAAAAGCCCATTTGCTCTAAAAAATCCTGCCGCAATGGCGAGACTTTGAGTAAATTCATTTGTTTTGTCCTTTTGCTAAAATCGCCTTTAATGCGCTTGCAACTTGTTGTGCGCAAAAATGCTTGCTTTATAATTTCGTGCTATTTTATCATTTACGAGCAAATTTTGCAAGATTTGCAATCAACTCACATTTTATCATTTCAAGCTATTTTACTAAAAACAGCCCCACAAGCTATAAAACAAACAATAAATTTAAGCCATTTTACACTAAATTTGCAAATTTTAGAGTATAATTTTGCTAAATTAAAGGAAAGCCTATGTGGAAACTTTATCATATCGTCAAAGCTGGCACTTCTTTGCTCGGTGGCAATGTAGGCTGGGCTGGGTATCACGCGGTAAAAGCGGTTACTTGGAAAACGAGAAGAAATAATAACCAAAACAATGACACCATAGACGGCTACAAAGTCTTTTTAAAAGGGCAAGACAGAACAAGTAGCATTGAGAGCTTACAAACCACGCAAAATAATAGCTTGAAAGTTAAATTTTTTGGCAAGGATACGATTTATACCTACTCGCCTAAAAATTATAAAATCATCAAAGAATAAAAAATTTATTTTATGGTTTTAAATTTTTGTTTGTGTTTGTCGGCTCGGTTTTGCGCCTTATCAACTTTATTCAAATTCCTTGCAATTTCGTCATTGCGAGAATTTGCACTAGCAAATTCGTGGCAATCCATAAATTTTATTTGGATTTTTTAGTAAAAACCATTTGTGCTTCCAACCAATTTTCATCGCCACCAAAAAAGAAACGCCCATCATATCCAGCCTCATTACTTGCCTTTGTTATGGCATCCATCGCCTTATAAATGTCATCTTCTTTGCCTTGCAAGACTAAATATCCTTCATTATCACTTTCAGGCATTACATATTCTATCAATTGAAGCACGCTTTTATCGCTTAATTTTTCACTCATTTTTTCGTAAAATTCGCTACAAAAGAGCTGTCCTTTATTTGGTTTCATTTACTTTACCTCACTTTCAAGTAATTTTTGTCTATATTTTAACCCACGCTAACACGCAAACCTTTAAATTTCAAAATCCCCTTAAAAGATTTTAAAATGACTAAATTTTTATTTTACCCCTTGTTCGTTAAGAATTTTATAATTATCGCAACCCACTTGTTCGCCTAAATCACAAGCCTTTCCATAGTATTGTTTTGCCGTAGAATGATTTTGTTTGACACCTTGTCCATTACTATACAAAATGCCTAAATTATTGCACGCCATAGAGTTATTTAAATCACACGCTCTTTTATAGAATTTCAAGGCTTCAAAAAAATTTTGTTTCACACCCTCTCCGTCATTATAAGCAATGCCTAAATTAACACATCCTCTCATATTGCCGCTTACATTACAAGCCTTATGAAAATACTTAAAGGCTTGCTGATAGTTTTCAGCGAAACGATAAATACCCCCTATCTCATTACAATTTTCATTGCATTGTTCCACACTTAACAAACCATCATCAATAAGCTTTTGGCAAGAATTTTTGTTTTTGTTTGTTACGCAGTCATTAAATAGCTGATTTGTTTGCTCACTGCTCAATTTTTCGGCATTTAAGCTTGCCACACTTACCGCGACAAACACCACGCACAAAAGAAATTTTTTCATTTTACCCCCTTTAAATGCAAATGTTATTTTACTCTTTTTGAGCTTAAATTCAAGCCAAATTCTATGAATTTAGCGATTTTCCTTTGAATTTTGACAAAATTTCGCACAACTTTCGCAAAAATTCACTTCAAAATTTAAGCAAGGCATAAATTCTCCGCATTTACCTTTGTAAATTCACGCTTTTTGCGCGAATTTCTACACCGCAAACTTGCTGTTTCGCACGCCTATTTTCCGCACTTACGAGCCAAAGCCCCCTGAATTTGCCGCTTTTTGTCCGCCACCAAAAAAGCCCGATTTGCCTGCGTTTCCAACCCTTGCGCCTTGCTGATTAAAGCTATTTACGCTTCGTTGATACGCGCTTTGATTAGAAAACGCCCCGCGCTGATTTGCATTGAAATTTGGGTTGTTGAAAAGTTTTGAGCCTATGTAGCTGCCGATTATCGCACCCGCCGCACTTGCGAGCAGTGCCTCGCCCAAAGAAAGCCCGCCACTGCTTAGTTGAGCGTTATCTTGTGTGAGTTTGGAAGTGCCGTTGTCGATTTTTGCTTCTTCTGCTTTAAGCAAAGCGTCCATTTCTTCTTCACTCAAAATGCGCTCACTCCCGTCAAGCTGCCGTAAAATCACGCGTGTCTCATCGCTTGGATACTGGTCTTTTATCTTATACTCGCCCTTTGACACCTCTTCGATGATGACAAATGCGCCCTTTGCTTGGGGTGCTTCTTGCTTTACACCCTCGTTGCCACAGCCTGCTAACGCCCCAGCTGCAACAGCGCTCAAACCGCCTAATGCCGTGAGTTCAAGGATTTTTTTGATATGTTTCATAGTTTTTCCTCGTGGAATTGATTTGGCTAAATTCTAGCTAAAATTTGCAAATTAACCAAATCACTTACAAAGATAGCTTGCTACTGCACTAACAGCGCGTTCTTCTTCATCAACGACAGGCAAGGCGTTTGAAAAGTGCGCCGCCTCGTCCGCTACTGCCATTTCCTTTGCGCTCATCGTGCGGTAGCCTCCGCCAAAATTACGCGAAAAGTCTAAATTTTTTAGCTCGCATTTTTTGTCGGTGAGCTTTGAGTAGCTTTCAGCGTTTGCAAGGGCTGATTTTATAAGCTCTTCGCGCATTTTTTCTTCATTTGCTCGCAACAACTCGCTGCTAAAATTCGCGCTCAACGCTGGCAAGGACATAGTGATGAAACCGCTTTTTGCGGCGATTTTGTCTATGTCGTTTAAAAGCGCGTTGTAGCGTTCAAGCTCGTTTGCTTTTATCTTGCAAGACAAACTCGCCTCCACGCGCTGTCCTTTGGGGATTTCAACCCCGTCTTTGTAAGAAAAAGTCGGCTCTATGGTGTAGCTGCCGCCACGACAAAGTTTTTCCTGCGCCACGCGGGCTAGGATTTCGTTAAATGCACTTGCCACAGCCGCCTTTTCATCGGCACTCAAAGAGATTTTACTGCTTAAAAACCTGCTCGCGCTGAATCTTGGGCGCGATACAAAGCTATCGGGCATAAGTTTGGCAGTGGCTTGAAGCTCTTTGCTAAATGTAAAGCCCGCATTTTCGGCGCTTTTCAAAAACCACACATTGAAAAATAGCCCTAAAACAAAAGTAACTAAACACAAAAGCCCAAGAGCTAAGCCTTTGATAAAACTCATCATTGTGTATCCTTTGCAAAAAATTTGTCAAAAGTCTAACGAATTTATGTTAATATACGCTTTTTAAAGCTAAATTTTGGAGATTTTATGCACTTAAAAGCCTATCATAAGGCACTTTTAAGCTGGTATGATAAAAATGGGCGTAAAAATTTGCCTTGGCGCACCTTTGGCACGCCCCTTTGTGATGAGCGTTTGCGTGGCATTGATGCTGCTTATGGCGTGTATATCAGCGAGATAATGCTCCAACAAACGCAGGTAAATAGGGTGTTAGAGAACTTTTACTTTCCTTTTTTACACAAATTTCCAAACCTACAAAGCCTTGCAAATGCCGATGAAAGCGAGATTTTAAAGGCGTGGCAAGGGCTTGGGTATTACTCACGGGCTAGGAATTTAAAGCTTTGCGCGGCTTCTTGTGTCGCTCGGTTTAAAGGATACTTGCCCGAAGATGTAAGCGAGCTTACAAGGCTTGAAGGCATAGGCGCTTACACGGCTGGGGCGATAGCGTGCTTTGGCTATAAAAAGGCGGTTGGCTTTATAGACGGCAACATAAAACGCGTGTTTTCAAGGCTTTTTGCGCTTGCAAACCCTACGCAAAGCCTGTTGCAAGGCAAGGCAAATGAGCTTTTATGCGAGCAAAATGCCTTTGATTACAATCAAGCTTTGATTGATTTAGGCGCGCTTGTTTGCACGCCAAAGCTTGCAAGGTGCGCCCTTTGCCCGCTTGATGAGTGGTGCGCGGGCAAAAATGCGCCACAAAAATACCCACAAAGCAAAAAAGTAGAGTATGAAAGGCTGAATTTAAGCCTGTTTGTGGTGCGTTTGGGGGACAAAATCGCCCTGCAAAAAAGCAGACAAAATCTTTACAAAGGCTTATACAACTTGCCGCAAATGCAAGCAAGGCAGAGCTTTGAATTTAGCAACGAGCTGGCAAATGCTTGCGAATTTAATGGCAAGCAAGCAAATGCCCGCAAATTTGACGGCAAAGGGCAAAAATTTAGCGAAAAAAGGCTTGAATTCATCGGCGAATTCAAGCATTCTTACACCAAATACCGCATAAATGCAAGGGTTTATGAGCTTGAATTTGACAAAAAGGGCAAAAATTTAGCTCAAAATCCTATTTTTAAAGCACTCAACCCACAAGAATGCGAATTTATAGAGCCTGAAAAGCTGTCTTTGCTCCCACTTTCTAAGCTCTGTGTAAAGGCTTTACAACTTTTTAGTCCAGCAAGGCTTTTTTAGGCAAAAGCAAGACCACAAAGAACACAAAAATCATCATCACAGCCACATACACGAAAAAGAAGTTTTCAAAGCCGTAGTTTTTAAATTGCAAGGCGACAAAGGGCGCAGAACCGCCAAAAATGGCATTTGCCACCGCATACGAAAGCCCTGTTCCCAAAGCTCTTATATGCTCGGGAAAGAGTTTTGCCTTGAAAATTCCAGCCACCGAAGTGTAAAAACTTAAAATCACAAACAAAGCCAAAATCGAACAAAAGGCAAGTAAAGGCGTATCAGCACTTATTTTTAAGAGCATAAAAAGCGGATAAATGCCCAAAAAAGCCAAAACAGCATAAATCAGCAAGGAATTTTTATGCCCGATTTTATCGCCTATGAGTCCAAAAATGGGCTGGATTATCATCAAAACAAACAAAGCCGCAAGCATTATGTTGTTTGAAAGTGCCTTGTCAAAGCCAGCTGAGTTTATCATAAAGGTTTTGGTGTAAGTGGTTATGGTGTAAAAAGTGAGCGAACCACCCGCCGTAATGCCAACTATGATTAAAAAAGGCTTCCAAGAAGTGCTAAAAAGGGCTTTGAAACTTCCTCTGTCCTCGTGTTTGTGTAGTTCAGTAGCACTTTCACTCATCACAGAACGAACAAACAAAGACCCCAAAGCCAAAAGCCCGCCCACGACAAAGAGTATCCGCCAAGCATAATCATTCATTTCTTGCTCGCTAAAAAACAAAAGCATAATGCTAATGCTCGCCACCGCTAAAAGCTGTCCGCCGATGAGCGTTACATATTGAAACGATGAGTAAAAGCCTCGCCGTCCTTTTGTGGCAAGCTCTGAAAGGTAAGTAGCGGCTATGCCATACTCTCCGCCTACGCTCAAACCCTGAATGAGCCTTGCGATGAGCAGTAAAATGATAGCCAAATCCCCAACGCTTTCTTTGCTCGGCAAAGCAGCGATGAGAAAAGAACCCACAGCCATTAAGATAACCGAAAAAACCATAGATGACTTTCGTCCGATTTTATCAGCCAGCGAGCCAAAGAGCCAACTACCGATAGGGCGCATAAAAAAGCCAGCCGCAAAAACGCCAAAGGCGCTGATTTGCTGTATGGTAGGGTTGTCAGAGTTTGAGAAATTGTGCGCAAAATACACAGCCGTAAAAGCATAAATGTAAAAATCAAACCATTCAACCAAATTTCCACTACTTGCGGCGATGATAGAGCGGATTTTTTGAGCCTTTGTGAGTTCTTTTGTCATTTTTGTCCTTTGAGTTTTGTTTAAAGTTTTATTATAAAGTTATGGCTTAAAAATTTGAAAAACATTGAGAGGTTTAAGGCTATGATTTATTTTTCTTGTTACAAATCGTAACGATTTAAGGGTGCAAATGCGTTTTGAAAAGATTTACATAGAATTAAGCGACATTTGTGGGCTTAACTGTGGCTTTTGTCCGAGCGTTAAGGGCGTGCGTGGGGCGATGAGCGTGGAAAAATTTGGCATTATCGCAAAAAAAGTGGCTGGTGTGGGGCGAATTTACACCTTTCATCTGCTGGGCGACCCGCTTGTGCTGCCGAATTTAAAGGATTTCATCAAGCTTGCAAATGCGCACAAAATGCCATTAGAGCTTACCACGAGCGGTTTTTATATGAGTGAGAAAAACACGCAACTTTTGCTTGAAAGTGAAAATATCCGTCAAATCAACCTTTCTTTAATGGCTTTTTTGGCGCAAAAAAAGCTGAATTTAAACGAGTATTTTGCGCCGATTTTGCGTTTTTTACGCTTGCATTTGGCGCAAAATGCGAAAAGTTTTGTGAATTTAAGGCTGTGGAATTTGGGAGCAAATTTTACGCCACCATTTGAAAACAACGCCATTTATAGCCTTTTAGAACGCGAATTTAACACAAAAATTCAAAAAAATGCGCCCAAAAACCGCCTTGAAAACCGTATCATTTTGCACCAAAGTGAGCTGTTTTGCTGGGCTGGGGCGAAGGCTGTTGATTTGGGAGTGCAAAAAGAATTTGTGGATTTGCAAGGCGAAAAAAATGCGCCCAAAGTGCCGTGTGTCAAAGGCTCGTGCCACGCGTTGCGTAAGCAAATTGGCATTTTAAGCGATGGCACTGTTGTGCCTTGCTGTATGGATACAAGCGGCGTTATGGGGCTTGGCAACCTTTTTACGCAAGAGTTAAGCGAAATTTTAGCAAGCAAGCGTGCAGTAGCGATGAAAAAGGGCTTTGAAATGGGCGAATTCACCGAAAAACTATGCCAACAATGTGAATTTGGACGGCAAAAAACAAGGCATTAGATTGTTTTATAAATTTATCACTAACCTTTTAAGTCCAACTGCTTTGGCGTATTTTACCGCTGTTTCTAGGCTAAATCCACCGCTAGCACTTTCTAGCCGCGCTATGTTTGATTGCTTTAAGCCGCTTAAACTCGCTACCTGTGATTGCGTAAGCTTTTTAGCCATTCTTTTGGCGATGAGTGCGGATTTGATTTGAAATTCAGGCTTCAAACGCTCAAATTCAGCCTTAAATTCATCATCTTTCAAACACTCATTAAGCGTTTTTTTAAAATCAATCCTTGCCATTTTTAAACTCCTTTAATCTTTGTCTTGCCGTTTGCAAGGTATTTTTGGGTGTTTTTTGAGATTTTTTCACAAAAAACACAAGCATTAAGATGATTTTGCCCTTTTCATAGCTATAAATTCCTCTTGCTATGCCCTCTTTGGCTTTGACTCTTAACTCAAACAAATCGTCTTGCAACTTCTTGCTGTGCGGTTCGCTTAATTTGCCAAAATTTTCTAAAAGCAAAATGGTATGAGCCATTTTTGCCTTTAATCCTACGGGTAAGCTTAAAAATTCAGCATTTGCGTTTTCATTGACAAACTCTACCTTAAACACCCTTTATCCTTAAAATTATATCACTAATGATATAATTTTTAAATTACAATGTCAAGGGTTAAGAGAAAAATTTAGAGTTTTAGTTATTTGGGTTAATTTTGATTGTTTGCGATAGTAGAATTTGATACTTTATTTTCATCGCCCATTGTAATGCTGTTGTCAGTATGATTATCTTGTATAATAACATTTATAACATTATGAATTTCTTGCCTTTGTGTCTCATTTTTATCATCTATGCTAATATCCAAATCATCAAGGCAGCCAAATTCTTTTTCAAGCTCAGTCAAAATATCAATGACTTTTAACCTAACTTTTTCTATAATCTTACTCAAATAAATTCTATCATACACTTTTTTTGCACTTAATACCTGTATATTAGTGCCATATTCAAAAATTTGAAAATTTTCAGGGCTTATTGATTCTGCAACTTCTTCTTTGTTTTTTATAATTTGTTCTAGCATTTCCATCGGGATTTCAATATATTTGTGTAAAAATTTTTCCTTTTCTTTTTGTGGCACTTTATCTAAAATTATAGTTGGTAATGGGGCATTCTTGGCTCTAGTTAAACCCACATCATAAGTTCCTATGCAATAAATGGGAATTTTTCGATATTCTGGGATAGTATCGTTTTTTTCATATCCTTGAATTTCATTTCTTATCCATTGCTCCAAATTTCTATCTTTAATATCTTTTGCTAATATAAGCATTCTTTCTAATGCTTGTTTTGTGGTGATTTCATTATTAACAAGCTGTTTGATAATTTTGCTTTTTGCCATTACTTAACTCCCAAATACGATAAAACTACCCCCGCTATCACGGCAATTACTACGCCTATAAGAATTTGTTTTAGCATAGATTCTTTATGATTTATACTTTGTGTCCTTGCGTTATTGCTTATATTTGAATTTGAAATTTTAGCCTTACTGCCTATTTGTATATTGTTTTTTGTCATTTTTAAGCCCTTTCTATAATTTTTATCTCATTAGCATCTAAATTATACAATTTATATATTAAATTGTCAATGTCTTTTTCTATCTTTGTAGTGTCGGTTTGCGAATTCTCTTGTTTAATCTCTAAAATTTGATTTACTGAATTCACAATTTCATCGACTAGCTTTTGATTTTTAGAGTTTGGCTTTGGGATAGGCAAGGATTGTAACTCATAAATGTTTATATTATTATTTGTGCTTGTTTTCTTAAAAAGCCAATTCAAAAGCCTTGAATTTAAAAGTCCAATCAAGTATTTTGCAATTTCTTTACATTCAACAAAAAGCATTTTTGTTGAATCTAAAAACACAAATTTATTTGTGTTTTTAGATTCTAACAATGTGCAATGTATGCGAAATTTTGCGTCTATATTGTGAATTCCTTGCATAGCAATGATATTTGATTGAGAATTTTTATCTAAAAATTTTAAAATTTCATCACTTTCAATGCAATTCATAAAATTTCCTACAAATCCATATCTTTGTATATTTTCACCTTTCATTAAGTAAATGCCTGTGGAGTTTTCGCTTTTTATTCTTGCTAAATGAATGGTATTTATATTGCCTTGCAAAGAATCGGTAATAAATTCTTTTAATGTGCTTTTTACGCTTTTTAGTTTGTTGAGAATATTCATATCGCCTTTTTTAATCAATGGAAATTCAAAATTGTTTGGATAAAACTTTTTTATATTTGCTTGTATAATGCTTTCAAACATAGGATTTTCTAGGGTTTGTGTATTATTTTCAATGCTGATTTTAAAGCTGTGGTTATTTGCTGGATTGCTTTTATTAAATCCTACAATGACAACGCCTTGCGTTACATTTGTAAAAAGTTTGATTTTTTCTGGGAAAATGATAAAAGAATTTATGTTTGCTTTATCTAAAAGCAATTCTCTTGTGTATTTTGAACCAATATCGCATAACAACGAAGTTTGAACGATAAGCCAAATTTCACCCCTGTCTTTGGCAAGATTATAGCCTTGCTCGATAAAAATTTTATAAGTGTTTTGTTTGCCCGTATCTTTACCTTCGCTGTAAGGAAAGGTTTTTGCCGAATAAACATTTTTAGGCACTTGCATATAAGGCGGATTTCCCACTACCAAATCAAAGCCCATAAATTCGCCATTTTCATTTAAAACCTCAGGGAATTCAAAACGCCATTCAAAGGGCTTTTTGCTTTCTAAATTAAAAATGCTTTCATATTCTTTTTTAAGTGCGCTAAATTCAAGCCTTGCTTTGCTCTCATCAAAGTCAAAAAAGCTGAAACTTTGAGCGATATAAAGGCTTAAATTCTCATCATCTTTTGCTAAAAAATTGCCGTATTTTTTCGAGTATGCCTCGCATTTTGCGGTAAAGGCTTTTATTTCTTTGTTGAATTTGTCCTTAAAACAAAAGGTGCGAAAGCTTTCTTTAAGGGCTTTTATCTCTTTTTCTATGCGCATTTTGTCGTCAAAAAAGCCCTCTTTGTAGTCCTTGATAACGCTTTTGTATTTTTGCATTCGCTCTTTTATGTTTGGATAGTGCGTCAAAGAGCGGTTAAGCTCAAAATAACTTATGAGTGAGTTGCCGCATTTAATGTTTATATCGATATTTGGTAGGGTTTGCATTTGGTGAATTTCATCATTTAAATTCTCATCAAAGCCATCATCGTCCTTTTGCAAATAATAAGAATTTTTCAAAAGCTCTATCCAAAGGCGAAGTTTGGTTATCTCGCAGGAATTTTCGTTGATATCCACGCCAAAAAGGTTGTTTTCGATGATTTGCTTTTTGAGCGTAAAAAGGGCTTTTTGGATAGCGTGGCTTTCATCGTTTTTGATTTTGGGCTTTTTGTAAGCGTAAATTTCGCCATTTGGGTTGGTGATGACAAGTTCATCGCTTAAAAGCGCGAGTTCGCAAGGATTAAGCCTTTGGGCTAAGCCAAGAGTGTGGTAAATGGCTATCATTTCATTTAAGGCTGATACCAAAAAATGCCCACTACCAACGGCTGGGTCGCAAATGCGAATGGAATTTAGCACGGCTTTAAACTCTTGCGCCTTTGTGCTAAAATCCCTATCAATGCGTTCTCTTAATGCTTTGAAATCCTCGCATTGCCATTTAAATTTATCATTAAATTTGCTTAAAATCACTTTTTCAAGGCTTGCGCGGCACATATAGCTTGTGATAAAGCTTGGCGTGTAGAAGCTACCCTCTTTGTAGCCGTTGAGCTTTTCAAAGACAAGTCCTAGCACCGATGAGCTGATGAGTTCTTTTTGCAAGGCTAGTTCTGGGCTTTTTTCATCGCTACCAAAGTCAAAGGCGTCTAAAAATTCAAAGATATAAACAAGCAAAGGCACAGAACCTGCTTTTTTCTTGGCGTTTTTGTCCTTAATTTGCGTTTTGGCAAAATAAGGCAAAGTGGCACTGTCATCAAGGGCTGAAATGTCGAGTATTTCGCGCTCTATGGCTTGCTTTTGAAAAAGGGCTGAGTTAAGATAAGGCAAATAATCAAGCGTGGAATTTGCCCTGTCTTTTGGCTTTTTGGCTAAAATTTCAAAGAAAAGTTGGGATAGGGCTTTGAAATTTTGCACCTTGTTTGGATTAAGGAATTTTAGGCTTTCATCATCGTTAAAACGCACCAAATTCGCCTCGATGAGTTTGAGAAACAAAATGCGGTTTAGCCACAGCACGACAAAGCTCATAACGCGTTCAAAGTCTTGTTTGTCTTGGGGAAGCTTTGCTAAAATGGCGTTGTAAACGGGTAGAATGATGCTGACAAGAGGCTGATTCATAACGGCGTCTCCTTTTCTTGTTCTTGGTGTAATGATACTCTCCCGCCGCGCAAAAAGCAAGCATGGGACCGGCGGGCAAAGGAGGAATGGGAAAACATGATCTTTCATATCGCGGTATGCAGCCCGGATGCGATCCTGCGGGGCCGGGTGCAGCGGCATTGTCTGGAATATTATGCCCGCAGAGCGGACGCCTGTATCGTGGAGCAGTTTTCCAGTGCGGCGGACCTGCTGCGGCAGGAGACCGAAGGGAACCGCTTTGAGCTGTATCTTATCGAGCTGCCCACGGCCAACCCGACGGCCGGCCTTCAGGCGGCAGCTCAGCTGCGGAGCCGGGGCATCCGCGCCCCGCTGGCCTTTCTGGCCCACACCCCTGCCTACGCCTATGAGGCGTTCCGGGTGGATGCGATGCAGTATTTGCAGATCCCCTTCCGGTCCGAACAGCTGACGGCCCTGCTGGACCGCGCCACCGAGCCGGAATATGGGCCGGTCATCCTGGTCACGACGGCGTCCGGACTGCGGGCGCTCCCCTTTGCGGACATCGAGTATCTGGAATGCACCCACCATGTGGTCCATTTCCACCTCGCCAGCGGCGAGGATGTGGCATCGCTGTCCCTGCGCGTGCCATTCTCGGAGGTGGCGAAGCCCCTGTTGAAGGATGAACGCTTTCTGCAGCCCCACCGTTCCTATGTGGTCAATCT
>OIYR01000994.1_pt1 | contig 15186 bp, 19 predicted proteins | sample 1588221 | NCBI WGS metagenome assembly OIYR01 (sample SAMN03283292) | human gut metagenome | biome: human-associated habitat; material: feces | host: Homo sapiens | place: Peru | collected 2012 | reverse complement strand
ATATACTTACTTTATCAACTTGTTATAATAATAACGAAAAAATGGTAGTTCATGCTAAACTAATTAAAAAAGAAGTAAAATAGTTAAAAATTACTTCTTTTAATTTTAGCAAAAAATAAGACAAAACCTTTTACTTATCTTACTAGCTAATTAGTTAATTTTGCTTTTAAATTCAGAGCCAACTTTAAAATTAACTGACTTAGATGCTTTGATTCTAATCTTTTCTCCGGTTAATGGGTTTCTTCCATCTCTAGCTGCTCTTTCAGTAATTTTAAATGTTCCAAATCCTGCAACTGAAACTTTTTCTCCTTTAGCTAATTCATCCTTGAAAAGATCAAAAGTAGCATTGAACACTTTTTCACATTCTGATTTTGTTAAACCTGTTTTAGTAGCTAAAGCTTCTATCATTTCTGATTTTTTCATTTTCTTCCTCCTATCTTGTCAATTACTATTATAGCATAAGATTTTTGATAATTTAATAAATTTACTTATTTTTCAAGCAAATTGTTCCAATTTAAATGAAATAGTTGATTTTTGGTGTTATAATGTACTTGGCACATAGAAAAAGAATACCATCTAGTATTCTTATCGTCTAGGTATTCGGTGATTAGTAACAGTTGGTCTTTCTACGAATAAATCTTCAATAGAAACTCCAAGAGTATCAGCAATATGACCTATATAATCAATTCGTGCATTTCTTTTAGCATTTTCTAAACTAGAAACATAAGTAGGAGTTGTTCCAAGTTCATCGGCAAAATCTTCTTGTGACCAATTTTTCCTAATTCTAAAATAGATGATATTATTTGCTAATATTTTACGAGATTGATTTTCATAATAATTTTTACTCTTAATAATCATCACTTCCTTGCTTCTAACTTACTACTATTGTAATAAGTTATAGAATTTTTAACCATACCAACTGTGTAGTAAGTTATGGATAGTATATTATAATATAAGGAAGAAAAAAGACGGAATATGTGTGAGAAAGTAGGTAATGTTTAAAAAAAGGAGCTAAAACTAATGAAAAAAGAAATTAAAGATAATGAAGTAGTAAATGTAGTAAATTGTTTTGATGAAAGGATTTCAAAAATAAGAAGTATTGTTTATCATTATGAATTATTAGATGTAATCCCAAACTTTAACAATAAAAGCAGTAAAGAACAAAAACAAATAATAGAAGATACAATAAACTTTTATTTATCTGAAATTAAAGAAATGAATAACTATAATCTAATTAAAGATAATAATTATAACATTGAAGAAGTCTTAGACTTTTTTAGTTATTCACACAAACAAGATAATGATAATAAATATTATGTAATAGAAGATAGTGCAGAATATATAGTTGATGATCTATTAAATAAATTATTTAGAAATGATAATAGAAAATTAAAATTGCCTGTGCATTATGATACCATAAATGAATATGGACTTTCTTCTGAAATTGAAGAGAAAGATATTACAAGAGCATTTTTATGGATTATCTTAAAATTATCAGTTATTTACAATTTTTTAAAAAACAATAACTAATAATTAAGTAGTAGTAAATTAGCAGTAAAAAAATCCTACTTTCTAAACAAAAAAAAATAAGGAGAGCAACAGCTCTCCTTTTAGTATGCAGGTGTTCCATAGCCAAATATTACTTTACTATTCAAAGAATATTCTTTTTGCCTACAAGTATCATCAGTAGAATTACCTTCTACTGTATATACTTTGCCACTTTCTACTTTTTCAACTATTCCTACATGATTAACCTTTCCATCTACTTCCCAGTCAAAAAATATTATATCTCCTGCTTTTGGTGTATATCCTTTTTCTTGCCACTCTCCCACTGCTTTAAACCAATCTATTCCTGTTTGACAGCCAGAAAATTTAGGTATAATACCAGATTGTATATATCCACTTTGATTAGCAACCCAACTAACAAATACTGCACACCACTCTACCCTTGAATTAAAACCATACCATCTCCAATATGGCTCTCCTCCAACATTACCAACTTGTGATAATGCAATCTGTACCATATCAGGACTGCCAACAGGTGTTCCATAGATAACAGATGACCACATACTCGCATATTCATCACTTAAAGAGGTTTTTATTTGTTCTTTTTGCATTGAGTTAAAGAAATATATATTCATCATTTCATCTACTGTTTTATGAGTTATTTTGATATACAAAACTTTTTTAGTCATTTTTTCTTGTGAATTATCAAAACTTATTTCATAAGTTGTATCTTTATTTTCATCTTTAACTTCATAGCTAACAATGTTCATATCCCAAAATATTTTTTTTAATTCTTGTTTCTTTTTTTCATCCATAGTAATAACATCTGCCGAATTATTACCTTTTGTTACTTTAGCAGTATAAATAGCAAGAACATCTTTCCATTCTGCTCGGTCTGATTCTATCTTATAATCATCATGAGGATTATTATTTTGTATTTCAACTATCTTTTCTGCCATTTCTTTATTTATTTCTTTAACTACACTACTCATTGGAACAGTGCCTGTACTTTCACTTGAAAAGAATATTCCCATCCAAGATGTGCATATAAGTCCTATTAGACAAATGATAATTATAATTATAACCGCAATCCAACCACCAGCAAGTAGTAAAGAGATTAATGCTTTTGTTCCTGCAATAATCCCTTTAACTGCTGATACAGTTGCCTTAAATCCTGCTTTAATTCCATTATAGGTAGTTTTTATGGTTTTAACTGCTAATCTTCTCGCTTTTTCTGTTGTTTTAATAGTTTGTTTAGTAACCTTTGCTGTATCTTTAACAACTTTCTTACTTGTTTTAATTTTACTTTTAACTTCCTTAATCTTCTTTTTTTCAGTTAGTTTAGATTTAATAGTTTTAATCGTATTCTTTGTCTTAATAATATTATTTTTTGTATCTCTTACTGCATTATTACCTTTCGTTTTAATTTTACTAGAATTATACACTGCAAATTTTCCACCAGCACTAAGTCTATTTACTGCATACTCATTTGCATTATTTTCATTTGTATTACCATAACTATTTTCACTTTTTTCTTTAATACCAACTATACTAGATTTTGCTTTATCAACTGCAATCTTCCCCTTATCTAGTGTTTTTATTGTTCCTTTTACTTTTTCTCTTTGTTTTATTTCTGACATACTAATCACCCGGTTTAGTAGTCATAAGTTTGTATAATCTAGTGTTCTTTGGAAATTTATTAACAAAAGGGACAAGACTACTACCATATCTAATAAGTCCACATCCTGCATCAGAGTTAGTTATATAAGACATTTGTAATTTAGAAATATTAAGCAAATCTCCTAACTCCTTTCTATCAGATGATGCTTGATTTAGCATTACTATAAACTCACTGTTAGATAACATTGTAGTAGCATCTACTGAAGATAATAAATATTGCACATTTTGAGTAATTGCAGTTGGATAAGCATTTCTTTTTCTAAATTGCCTCCAAGCACTATTAAAGAATGTTGCAGAATATTCATTTTCAAATAATACATGAATCTCATCTATAAAGATATGAGTTCTTTTACCTTTCTTAAAATTATCTGATACTCTATTTATCATTGCATCTGTTATAACTAATAATCCCATTGTTTTTAACTGCTTACCAAGTTTATAAATATCATAACTTACTATTCTACTACTAATATTTACATTAGTTTCGTGAGCAAACACATCTAAACTACCATTAGTAAACATTTCAAGAGTTAAAGCAAGTTCCCCTGCTTCTTTTTCTGGCTGTTCTAGCAGTTTTTCTCTTAATGTCATAAGAGTTGGAGTAATTCCAGTTTTATGGTATTCATCATAAGTTAGTTGAGTACATCTATCTATTATTGATTTTTCCCTTGGACCTAATCCGGTTTTGTCTAATTGTTCAAACAATGAAAGCACAAACTCTGATTTATCAATAACAGGATTAAGTCCATCTCCATACCCCTCTACCATATCCATTGGATTTATATGGTCTTTGCTACTTGCTGATACTTCTATTACTTCCCCACCTAGTGCTTTAACTAATGCCGAGTATTCACCCTCTGGGTCACAAATCATAATATCATCATCCGTTGAAAGTGCTAAAAATACTATAAGTTCTTTGGCACTAAAACTTTTACCACTACCGGGTACTCCAAGTAAAAATGATGATTGATTTTGTAAGTTTGCTTTATTTACCATTATTAAATTATGACTAATTGCATTTTCTCCATAATATATTCCACCTTTATCCATAATTTCTTGTACTCTAAATGGCATTAGAGAAGATAAACTTTCAGTTGTAAGTGTTCTTAATATTTTAATATTTCTAACACCAATAGGAAGTGCTGTATTTAGTCCATCCATTTGTTGATAAGTTAAAGGTGCTATTTGACATAAATGTTTTCTTCCAGTAATAAGTATAGTTTCGGTATCTGCATCTAATTGTTCTTTTGTATCAGCAGTAATAACAAGAGTTAAATTAGCAAACATCATTCTTTGATCTCTTGTTGTTAAATCATCTAAAAACTCTTTGCTTTCTTTTCTTTGTTGCTCTAAATCATAAGGAATAACTGCACTAAAATTATTATTAGCATTTTGTTTTCTTTGCCAATTGGTAATATTAGTTTCTACTCCAAGTAATCTATTTTCTACTTCTTTTACTGCTTCATCAGTAGGTATTGGTATAATATCAATACTCATCATCATATTAGAGTTCATATCTGTAAGTTCTGAAATCATAGAGTCTTTTATATAACTTGCATATTCTTTTAGAAATAAAACTCTGCCATATTTTTTACCCATTTCAAAATAATCTTTTTTAAATGAAAATCCATCAGGGCATATATAATCTTTAAAGTTATATCCTTTTCTCATAAAATCTTTTATATCTAAATTATAATTTATTTCTTCTCCTATTCTATAAAAGTCATGTAATATTCTTAACTTTTCTATTGCATCAAGTTCTATACATTTACTACCTAGTTTTGCTAAATGAGATACTATATCAGTTGATACTCTTCTAAAATAATTTCTAGCATCTTCTATACTTTTCTTAAATACTGAAATAGTTAAATATATTTCTCTTACCATTCCATTGCTATTTACTGCTTTATCAAGTAGCATTTGATTATATTCTTGTCTGTAAATATCTAATCCATCTTCTTTAAACGGTAATAGTATTTCTTTTTCAAAATCTTTCTTATTTATTCTTCTTAAAGCTATCGTTATTTTAGTTGTTGCTCCACTATCAAAAGAGTTAAGCAATTCTCCATATTCTAAAAACATTGCCTCTTTATCCTCTTTTGATGCTACTGCATAGTTTATATCGGTAAACTTAAATGTTTGCGAATATTTATTCTTACCAACTAAAAATATTCCATCAGTCCACACTCTTTGAATAGGTATTACTTGTTGTATAGACTTTGGAATATTGAAGTTATCTTTTTCCTGTTTCTTTAAATTATTGATTGATTTTATCATCTCTATTAAACTCCTCTCTTTCCTTATTTTCTATAATGTTTTTAGTCATTTCATAATACATATCTTCAGACACAAACTTTAATTTTTTAGGTATAAGTATTTCAGATTTTATCCATGTTATAACAAAATCTTCTAAATTCATTCCGTTATATTTAAAAAAGCCAATCCCTGCAAAAGGTATGACTCCTATAATGCAAATCCATGATGTTATCTCTTTATTAAAAATAGGACTAAATATAAAATATAGTCCTACTGCTACCAAACAACCACATATTGAACATATAAATTGCCTTATTGATAATCCAAAAAATAAATGTTCTGTGTAATTTCTTATTTCTCTATTTATCTTTACTTCCAATTCTATCTTCCCCTTTCATCTTTCTTTTTTGAAGAATTATGATTTAATTCTTTACTTTCAATAATATCAAAACTATCAACACCATAAATAAGTGATAAAGTTCCACCATTATCCCATTTCATTCCAATTTGTCCCTCATCATCTACATATTCAACAGTTCCACAAGTACCTCTAGGAACTGAATAATTATCATCCATATAATTTAGTCTAATTCGTGTACCTACTGGATATTTATTTTTAATCATTTCAACCTTTCTTCTGTTTTCCATATTTACCTGCTCCTTTCTATGTTTTTAATTAGTCTTGTGTGATTATCATAAAAGGAAGATACATATTTTGCTATATCTTCCTTAATCTTTTTGTATTCTATATGAGCATTGCTTTTTTCTTCTTCTGTTTTAGCATGAAGTGATTTAGTGAATATTTCATCTTCTTTATTTCTTAATTTTATAAACTCTTTATCTTTCCATAATAAATTAGCGATATAATTTAATCTTCTTAAAGTGTTATTACTACCATTTAATATTTCTACAGAACCCTCTAATAGTAAATTTGTTATAAAAAACTTTTCAAAATCTTGTTGTCCCTTTTCTTGATATAATCTAGTAAGTCCTTTATTTTCTTCTCTGCTATAATTTTTAGGATTAACATTATTACTACATTGTCTTGTATAAACCTTACCATCTTTATAAACCATACTTTTAAACAATTCTCTACTCATATACTACCTCTCATAGTCCTTATAGTTTTTAACATTGTAAGTATCAGTTATATAATCTTTGATATTTTTTCTTATATTATCGTTTGATAATGATACTTGTTCTAAATAATCTCCATTCCTATAGTCTTTATTGTTTTTATAAATCATAACAATACTTTCTTTAGGATTATCATAGTTATAATCATCTACTGTGCAAATATAGTTACCAACTACATATATGTCTTTTGTTTTGCCTATAAACTCTTCATATTCTTTTTTTATAGTTTTTATATTATTTTTTAGCCACTTCTCTAACATTTCATAAGTAGAATATTTTGTATCTTGATACTCATCACTTTTAATAAACTTTCTTGATAAGTAATCACTAAAATCATAATTAACATCGCATTCTGGATATATAGAGTCTTTATAAAAATCATTAAGAAGATCATAACCTAAAACAAAGTTTAAATATTGTATTTCGTTTTCTTCATTAAAGGTATCTTTATCAATAATTACTTTATTATCCTTTATCTCGTATTGCATAATTTATCACTCCTCTTCTTATTAGAAAAAGTATCAGCAAGATTTTTGCCTGCTAATACTTTCTTAAAATCATCCATAGCTTTACCTAGATTTTTATCATAGTAATAACCATATCCCCAAGTCATTTTATTATTTTCAATTTCATAGTTAAATGCAATTATATATTCAACAGTATTTTTGTATTGCCTTTCTACGAGTGCAACTGGAATATCATTTCTATAACCTACATCTACTACAAACATTCCATTATCTAATTTTCTATTCATTTAATTATCGCTCCTTATCTTTATTCTTATTTTTTTCTAATTTTCTATCATCATTAAATCTAGTTTCTAAATCTCCCCAACCTATAATTTTGTAATCATAATCATTTATTGTAATAACATCTTCTAAATGATATTTTTTTATATCTTCTTTTAATTTTTCAATGTCTTTTTCATTAAAATTAATATAATACTCATCCCAATCTTCTTTTGAAACATAACATATTGAAGCATTTGACTCACAAACATTATCATAGATTTTTTGCAATAGTTTAGAGCATTTAGATATCTTTGGTAATTCTAAATATTTGTCAAAATCTTTATAAATCAAATCTTCTACATTTTCTATATCTTCATCATAACTAGCAATAATATATGCTTTAGCTTTTCCATTTTCATAAAGAATTGCACTACATCTTAAATCGCCATAATCAGTTTCCCAATAATCAAAAGTTTTAACATACTTTTCTTTATAGTATTTCATTATATCTGGTGTATCTAGTCCTGTTTTAATATCTAAATATTCTTTAGTAATATTATTATCTTTACAATATTGTAAATATTCTTGAACTCCATTTTTATATTCAATATCTGTTGGATATAACTCATCTATTGAGTTCCAAATAGAATAATGAACTTCATTAGTCATATATCCTATTTTTAAACCTTCCTCTAAATAATTATATATATAATAGTCAAAGTTATAATCCCACTCTAGTACTTGTGTATAACCACCACTTTCATTTTTAGTATATGGGGTAAATTCTATTGCCTCATCATAACCATTACTTGCCAAAACATAAGTATCATTAGTTTTAGGATTAAATAAAATATAATCAATATGTTTATTTTGATGTTCTATATTATCTTTTAAAAATAATTCAATATCATTCTTTATTTTTAATATTCTATAATTCATAGTGCCTCCCTATAATCCCATCATTTCTCTTACAACTCTATCGCTCATCTTAATTGTTCCAACTAAAACTAGCATATTAAAAATAAGTTCTCCTATATACTTCCACACTTGAGTTACAGCAGCTGCATTTGTATCAACTACTGGTGGACTAGATGCAAATAATGAAAAAATAATACAAGACAATACTATTATTGCTCCCTCTAAACATACTGCAGTAAATGATTTAAGAAAACTTGCACATATTCTTTGAGTAGGTTCTCCAGCAGCTGTTGATAGAGGTATTGGTGCAATAGCAGTATATAAATATAATTTAAAAAATCTGCCATACACAGTAAGTATCATTATGAATGATAAGACTGTTACAAATAATCCTCCAATTAATGTTACTGCCCATAATGGAATAGACTCAAAAAATCCACAACTTTCTACTGCCTTAACTATTTCTTGTGGGAGTATTGTTTTAGACACAGTACCAAAACCGGCTGACTTCATTATTGTTGACATCACACCTTGTACTATTTTAAAAATAGATAACATTAAATCTAATCCATAAGTAACTATTCCTTTTGCAATAGCAAATCTTACAAATAATTTAATTGCGTGTTCCGGCTTTTTAACATCAGCAAGTGAACTGCAAGTCTTAACAACACCTACAACAAAGAATAATACAAGTAGTGCTAATCCTATTGCTTGTACTGCTCCATTTATTTTAAGTATTACTTGCCATATTGCTCCACCTTTAAATGTTTCTGGGGACTGTGTAATTATCTGCCATATTTCACTTAACTTGCTATTCCAAGTATCTATAGCATTTTCTAGGTTGTTTACTACCCAATTACCACTGGCTAATATTAACATTTTTCCACCTCCTATTAAAGTAAAAGGGGTAGAAAATAATTTCTACCCATACTTTTTAACCAGCAATTCTTGTTAGTATAGCTTTAGCACACATAACAATTATTCCACCTACACAAAATAAAGCACCATTAACTCTTTGTGATGGATCATGATTTGTAAAGGATAATCCAATTTGAACAACTCCATATCCTGCAATAATTCCTCCTACTACCTTTGTTAGTTGAAATATAAAGTCTGATAAATTATTTACAACTGCTATTGGGTCATCAGCTGCAAAAACATTTGGAGTAAACATACTTAAACTGCTTATTCCAATTAATGCTAATACATAAATCTTATATCCTTTTTTAATTCTCTTTTCTATACTTTTATTTTTGTTCTTCATTTTTATCATTTCCTTTCTTTTTATTTAAATAACTTTCCATATCTTCACTAGATATTACTTCGTAATTATTTGCTATTACTTCTATATCTTTAAAATCATAACTTGGAACATCATAATCAACTGTTATAGTTGCAATAGCATTATCTACTTTTCCATGCTCGTATGATGGAGCATGACCATCAGCAGTAAGACTTATATTAGGATGTTTTAAAATATCATACTTTAAATCCTTTATAGGTCTTTCGCCTCTAATAAATAAAATTGCATACTTGTTATCTAACATTCTAACTTCATCTGGTGTCATTAAATCTCTACCAGTTTGTTGATAATTTGTTGAATAATTACCATTTCTTCCATGTGATTTACCATAAGTATTTAAATCTAAATTTTCTTTTCCCATAAGTTCACTAACATATTTATGAGTGCTTTGTTCATTACCACCTAGATATAAAAACTCATCACAATTACCTAAAATACTTTCCCATTGTTTCTCAAAAAGTGCCTTAATTTGAGCTATATTCTGAACAATAATAGATACTGAAACCTGCCTTGACCTCATGACGGAGAGAATTTTTTCAAAGTCATCAGGAAGACTAACATTTGGAAATTCGTCCATTACAAAATGAACTGGAATAGGTAAACTTCCACCATATTTATGATCTGCTAAATAAAATAATTGTTGAAATAATTGAGTGTATAAAATACTTACTATAAAATTAAATGATGTATCGTTATCTGGTATTAAAGCAAATAATGCTGTTTTCTTCTCTCCTAAACTTGGTAAATCTAATTCATCAGTCATAGTAAGCATTGCTAGACTTCTTAAATTAAACTTTTCTAATCTTGATGCTAATGTTATTTGAATTGATTTTAATGTTTTAGCACTTCCAGAATGATAATCTTTGTAATACTTTAAAGCAATATGTTCTGGATTTCTTTCTTCTAGATTTTCAAATAATAAATCAAGTGGAGAAGAATACATATCATCATCCTCTTTAACATCTCCTGCTCTTAACATCTCCATAACCATGGTAAAGTTTTGTTCTTCTTCTGGTGCTTCATACCACAAATAAAAAATTAGTGATAATAAAAGCATTGATGCAGCAGTATCCCAAAAAGGGTCATTACTCTGGCTTCCTTTTGGTGTTGTTGATTTGAAAAGATTAGTTACGAGTCTTTGAACATCATTATCACTTTTTAAATATACAAATGGATTATAACAATGACTCTTATCCATATTGATTAAATCCAAGACTTTAACTTCATAACCTTTTTGTTCTAACAAATAACCTGTATCTCTTAATATTTCTCCTTTTGGGTCTAATGTTACAAAAGAACAATTACACTGCATTATATTAGGTTTTGCATAAAATCTAGTTTTACCAGCACCACTACCACCACATACCAAAACATTTAAATTTCTTCTGTGCTTTTTACCATCAAGTCCTATTTCAACATTTCTAGTTAGTATCTTGTTATTATTACTATTTTTTTCTTGATACTTCTTGCAGATATTTTTTGCACTTCCCCATTTAGCACTTCCATATTCTTCATTTCTTCTATAATTTTTTCTTGTAGAAAAGTATAGAACTATTCCACCAATATATATAAGTAATAAAAAAAGAACAGTATTCAAACTATTCTCACATATCTTAATATTAAATGGATTATTAAATATTTGATTACTATTTTTAATTATACTAATTAATCCATCATTAGAATAAGGTGCTACTAAAAGTGCAATCCATATAATAGGAATAATGCCTATAATTGATAAGATTATTATTTGTCTTTTTTTATCTTCTTCCATTATCTCTCGTAACTATCCTTGAAAGGACTTTTTTTTTACTAACTTTTTCACTATCATCTAATAATCTTAACAAAAGCTCATTTACTTCACTTCTTGACTCATTCATACTTTTTAATTTATATCTATAATTATTTAAGGCGTTTATAATAATACCTATTTCATACTTATCCATATCCATTTTCCCGTATTCAGATAATTTAATAATTATTTCATCAACAGACTCTGTGGATCTTTCTTGCTTTGATAAATAGTTTCTTAACAAATTGAGTGATTTTATGATTAAATTACTTTCTAATATTGTAAATTCATACTTTATTGTATCTTTCATAATTACCTTTCTTGTTCTCTATTCTTTTGCTTTACATTTTCTTGCACATAATCACTAATTTGTTTATTAAGTTCTTTAACTGATTCTTTTATTGATGTTAGTTCATTTACAACATCTTTCTTCTCCATACCTTTAAATCTTTCAGTAATTTTTTCTATATTATCAAATCCAATATCAAAGCCATATTTTTTGCATAACATATATGCTACACATTCTGCTTTTTCATTATCAACTTCCTTTGTATTATCATATATGTTTATTTTAGCAAGTTCTGTTATTGCAGTTTTAAATGCGATATTACTATCTTCGTTTCTGCATAAATACAAGACTTTATTTTCTGTATCCCATTTAGAAGATAGGTCATTTTCTAAACTATCAACACTTTTAACATCCATAGGGCATTCATGTAGTAGTGCTTGTAATATCATTTTTTTATCATAATTTTTAGTATATGGTTTCATATTAGTTTCAGATACATCTACAAGTTCTTTAGCAGTATATCCTTTGATTGTTCTACCATCTTTAGTAGTGTATGGTTCTCTAGGATCAAGTATAACAATCTTTTTAGGATACTTACTTTTAAAACTTACATTATCTTCTATCCATCTTTTCATTTCTTTTAATTGTATTGCATTAGGTAATTGTTTAGCAATTAAAATAGCATTTCTTGGTGTATATAAGTCAAACTTACCTTGCACTGCTAAATACTCTTTAAAAAAATCAGGATTAGTAGTTATTTCTTCTAATCCCTCATCAATAGTTTTATAAGCATTATCTAACTGTTCTCTTTTCTTTTTAATATATGCCTCTTTATCATAAGATGCTTTTGTTTCCTCTTTCATATTTATCTTTCCTTTCCATTTTTAAACTTTTGTTTTTTTACTTTACCATCAGGAGAATATGTTGTTTTAGTTTTTTTATTAACATCTATTTCTATTGCCTCCTGACCTTTTTTTATAGCTTCCCTATAATCTTTTGGAACATTTCTATACTTTACTTCATCTTTTAATCTTTGAAGTAATTTACGAACAGATGGTTTATTTTCTTTAATAACACCTTCCTGTACCTTTAAGTTCTCTAAGTTGGGCTCTGACAGAGGTTTTTGTGTCTTTGCCACATCGGGGTTTGATATTTCGTTTTTCTCCTTTTGAATTGGTTTTGCTAATATATCATTAGCAAGTTTTTCTTCATCAGAAATAACTGGAATGCCTTTCTCTTTGGCTTCTTTCATCATTTCTTCCATCTTGTCTTTTTCTATTTCATTTCTAATTGTAATGTTATCAGTTTGAGCAAGTTTAAATCTTTCAACAACACGATTTACTTTTGATGCATCTTCACTTCTAACCATAATATCTACTATCCCATCATTATCAGGAAGATTTTTATCAATTAAAGCAGTATAAAGTATGCCATATTTTTTTGCTTCTTTTTCAAACTTTTTAAGTTCACTTGCTTTAACTGAAAATATTTGAAGTGGACTACCAGATTTTAACATCTTATTAAGTGATGTTTTACCTTTTGTCATTTGTTTATCTTTCGCCATAGTATAAAGCATAACAGCTATTCTTTCTGCTCCAGTTCCACTTACTCTTAATAACATCTCAATTCCTTCAATAGAAAATTTGACCATTTGCTCTGCAGCTTCACTTGAATTCATTTATCTCTCTCCTTTCCTTTTTCGTCAAGTTCTTTGATACTTTCTTCTATATCTTTACTTCTTTTTTCTATTCCATCACATAAAACCACCTCCTTTCGCTTTTCCTTTAACTCTTTAGTGATTTCATTTATTTGATTACGAATTAATATCTTTTCTTCTTCTGTTTTAACTCTTTTATGCTTTACCCAAAGGTTATGTTTTTTTCCAACTAATTCTTGAACTTCTCTATTTATCTGTTCTTTATAAAATAAAAACTGCTCATGGGTTTCTATCTTTTCCCTTACAAGCAGTCTTGTTTGATTTGATATTTCTTCCATTTTATTCAAATCTAATCTAATATTTACTGGAAGAACTTTTCTTGGATATTTAGTTGGATAAACTTTTAAAATATAACAATAATGTTTAAATAATCCATATAATCCGTGTGCTTTATTCTTTTTATATTCCTTTTTATAATTGTAGTCATTATTATATGATTCAATAAAAGGTATTCTGGGTAAGTGTGTATTTTCAATTCTAGTATTAATACTATCTATAGAATAATCACTACCAAATGCTCTTTCAATTCTAATATTTCTTTTATATGGACTTCTTCTTATACTTAACTTTCCATATCTTTCTTTTACTTCATATCCCATCTTCTCTATAATGTTAATAAAATCTTTATAAGATACTGCCATACCTATTGCTCTATCTAAATCTTGTTTAGCAAAAGTATGATAATTTGTCTTTTTAACATAACTTTGATAATAGTTATCATAATTAACTTTCTTAACTTTTTTATCTTTAACTACACTTAATCCATATTCCTCACATAATGAATCAGATACTTGTCTTATAAGTGCATAAGTTTCTCTACTATCATGATATTTTTTTCCATCTTTAAATGATACAGAATTTATTACAAAATGATTATGATAATGATTAGTGTTAAGATGTGTACTAACAACAACCTCAAACCTATCTCCCCACATTTCTTCGGCAAGTCTTACTCCAATAGCGTGACATTGTTCCGGAGTAACTTCTCTCTCTGCAAATGATTGAAAGGCGTGAAAACCAAGTATTCCTCCTGCCTTACCATATTGTTCTTTTGTAATAGTCATTTCTTCTAATGCAGTTTTAGGATTACAGTTCACACCAGACACATAAAATTGTTTTTTCTGTTTTATAATCTGCTTCAACATAATCAATAACATTGTGTAAATCATAATAACTATCTTTACAATAATCACTATTGATAGTCTTTTCAATATTAGTAGTATAATCTATTACATTATCTAATCTCTTTTCTATTTTCCATATTCCTGTCGTTGCAATCTTTCCCACTCCTTTCATTTTTTGTATAAAAAAAGAGCAAACCATTTCTGATTTGCTCAATAAATTGTAATTTGAATTATACTTTAAATTTTAATCTAGTATCTTTTTTAAATTCTTTCTTTTTTGGATTTCCCTCAACTCTATAAATATCATTATTTTTAATATCATAGATAACAGACCATACTGTATCAGCATCAGTCTTTCTATCATACTGACACATAAATCCATACTTCCCTGATAATATATCTTTAACTAAATGAAATGAATAATTGTTTTTGTATTCTTTTAAAGTATTATAAGCAACTAAATATCTTTCTTTTGCTTTCCAATCATCTACTTCATAATTATTAAATTTTTTCATTTTCATAGAATTAAATTCATTTGCTGTTGTTACAAAATTTCCATCTTTATTTGGTCTTATTATTTCTATTTCTTCACAATTACACTCAACAATTACGATATTACCAGTTCGATCTGCAATAGTTAGTGTTTGTTGTGATGCTATAGGAACACTCTTTAACAAAGAAATTGCTTCATCAGTAGTTTTACATTTTTCAAGTAAATATCTAACTAACATAACAG
>OIYR01000991.1_pt1 | contig 15203 bp, 13 predicted proteins | sample 1588221 | NCBI WGS metagenome assembly OIYR01 (sample SAMN03283292) | human gut metagenome | biome: human-associated habitat; material: feces | host: Homo sapiens | place: Peru | collected 2012 | reverse complement strand
GGAGTCTCAATATATAGAGGGTTACCTCTTCTGAGATTTTATCCGGACACTAGTGATGGTCAAGGTGTTTTCTATTATAATAATGTGTAAACCTGATTTTGCCTAAATTCTTCTTGTTATTTTATCATTTGCCTGCTTTTTTGTGTTAAATCTTATAAACACTTAGTTACAGAATCAATTCTTTTTATTATATTTGTCAACAAATTAAAGAGCTGACAATTATGACTAATAACTCATTTTCAATAAGATTGCGGGAAGCGCGCCTGATGATGGGGCTCAGCATGGATAAACTCGTAGAGCGGACCAACGGAGCCATCACCAAGCAAAGTATATCCCGTTATGAGAAAGGCATCATGCGCCCCAAGCGTGATGCCCTGCAAGCCATAGCCAAAGCCCTCAACATCAGCGAGGCATATTTCGATGGTACCAATATCAAGATAGATGTTCCGATGCTCCGTACCACTTCCAATGGTAAGTTATCCGAAGACGAATTGCAAGCCCTGGAAGCGAAACTCTCTTTTTGGGCAGAGCAGTATCTAGCCAAGGAGCGTTTGATATATTGTCAGTCTAGCTCTCATGAAGAGAAATACTTTAAAAACATCCTTTTTAAGAATCCTATCAAAGGAACTAAGGTTTCCACCCTAGAGGATGCAATACATGCTGCCGACCTTTTGAGAAAACGATGGCATAGTGGTGATGGACCGATTTCCGGCGTTCTTCGATTATTAGAGCGAAAAGGCATTAAGATTTTATCAACAGAATTGCCTGATAACGTATGGGGTATGAGTACATGGGCAGATAAGAGGCATCCCCTGATTGTTCTCGATATGCGTCCGGAGAAAACGACAATAGAACGTCTCCGTTTTACGGCAGCGCATGAGTTAGCTCATCTGCTTCTTACCTTTCCTGCAAGTGCAGAGTTAGACGTAGAGAAGCGCTGTAATAAGTTTGCTGGCTTTTTCCTATTTACCAAGCAGGCTTTAATCGAGGAAATGGGAAGTGAAAAGCGAGATGAGCTTATGCTTGAAGAAATGATAGACCTCAGGGAAGTATATGGCATATCGATAGCTGCCCAAGTACATGCAGCCTGGGATATCCGCATGATTTCCCGTGAACACTACGACTGGTGGTTTGATGAAAAAATCAAGAAGAACAGGCTGGAAGTTGGTTGGGGTAAATATGAATTTCCAGAGACAATAGGAAGAGAGAGGAGAATGGAAGCTAGAACAAGAAAATTATAAAAGTAAAAATGAAAATGGCAGAATTAATATCACATATATATCAAGATAATGTAGGGCGTTGGATTATACAATCTAATGAGGAACATTCTGCTGGTGTAACTAGGCTTGCTTCTCGTTTCGCTGGTGAATTTGGTATGAGTGAATGGGGGAAAGTTTTGGGGCAGCTTCATGACAAGGGTAAGGAATCACATGCTTTTCAGCAGCATATTAAAAAAGAGAGTGGATATGAGCCTGATATTAAAGTTTGTGGTAATTATAACCATGCATTTATTGGTGGAGTTTTGGCACGAAAACTTTATGGTAAATCTGCTGATATTTTCTTCGTTAATCAAATAGTGTCTCATCATACAGGCTTACATGATTATGATGAGATAGAAGGAATTCTTAATCAGGATATTCCAGCAGAAGTTAATATCAATATAGGAAAGGAAAAATTAAATGTACCTGCTTTCAAGATTCAAACTAATGATTTTCATCATTTAGCTCGTATGATGTTTTCGTGTTTGGTGGATGCAGACTTTCTTGATACAGAAGCTTTTATGGATAAAGAATCTTCTATGTTAAGACGTAATAAAGCTACGTTATATGAATTGTTGCCTTTACTCGAAAATAAACTGAAGAATTTGAAAGCTAAAGCAGATAATTCTAATGTAAATGCTATAAGAAATCAAGTCAGATACTGAAATCGGGTTTTATAGTTTGACGGTACCAACTGGTGGAGGAAAAACTTTGTCTTCTTTGGTATGGGCAATGAAGCATGCTATCAGAAATGGTCAGAAAAGAATTATTATAGCCATTCCATATACAAGTATCATTGTTCAGACAGCATCAGTTCTACGGAGCATCTTTGGAGAAGAGAATGTTTTGGAGCATCATAGTAATGTGGATCCTGAACATATTAAAGACGATAGACTTCAGGAGAAAATGAAGTTGGCGACAGAAAATTGGGACTATCCGATAAATGTAACGACTAATGTGCAATTATTTGAATCTATGTTTAGCAATAAGCCATCTGTTTGTAGGAAGCTTCACAATATAGTCAATAGTGTAGTAATCTTAGATGAGGTACAGACGCTTCCGATGGACTATCTTCAGCCTGTTGTGGATTCATTGAAAACGTATCATAAACTATTCAATGTTTCTTTCTTGTTCACTACGGCAAGTCAACCCGTGTTAAGTGGACTTATAGAAGGATGTAATCCGAAGGCCTCATTCAAAGGGATTGACCATATTACAGAAATCATTCCTTGTGAGTTTAAGTTGCATGACAAGTTGCGAAGGGTAAAGTTAAGTGTCAATAATGAAGGGAGAACGTATGATGAGGTTGCTGAGATGTTGAGCAAGCATAAAAGAGTGCTTTGTATTGTGAATACACGTCGTGATGCTAGAGAACTCTATGCACGTTTGCCGCAAGAAGGGATTACATTACATCTTTCAAAAATGATGTGTCCAGCACATATTAGCGAGACGTTAGATAAGCTCAAAAAAGCTCTAAAGGACGATACGAATGAAGTTATCCGTGTTGTCTCTACGCAATTGATTGAAGCTGGAGTTGATTTGGATTTTCCAGTTGTATATAGGCAAGAAGCTGGGCTTGATTCTGTATTGCAAGCTGCCGGCCGATGTAATCGAGAAGGAAAGAATGGCTTGAGTACTACTTATGTCTTTTCTTTGTCTAAAGAGCATAATCTTCCTAGAGGAGATATGCAGGCTGCAAATAATGCAAGGTTAAGTCTTAGTGTAGATATGGATTGGTTTGCTCCAAAAGCGATGACTTCATATTTCAAGCAATTATATTGCAGAAAGGAATGTTTCGATGTAAAGGGTATGAAGCATTATCTTTATAATCCTAAGGAAATATGTTTTTCTACTGCAGCAAAAGAGTTTCAGATGATAGTTGATAATGGTATCAATGTTATCGTCTGTTGGAGAAATAGTTTCGAGCTTATACAACAGCTATTGGAAAAGGGACCTTCATATATGCTGATAAGGAAACTGTCGAAGTATATCGTAAATATCACTAAGACAGACTTTAAAACTTTGTTAGATATGGGTGTCGTTAGTGAGAAGAAAGAGGGACTCTTTGTTGTCGATTATAAACAGCAGTATGATGAACATATAGGCTTGCGCATCGATAATAATTGGGCGAATAAATCGATTATTATTTAAATGGAAATGATATGGTAAAGAAAAATTCGATAAAGCTATTTGGGGATGATAAGATTCGTGCCATTTGGGATGATGATCAGGAAAAATGGTACTTTTCTATTGTTGACGTTATTGCGGTTTTGACTGAAAGTCCTAATCCTCAAACCTATTGGAGAGTCCTAAAGAAGCGACTTAAAGATGAGGGAAATGAAACCGTTACAAACTGTAACGCTTTGAAAATGCGTGCAGCTGATGGTAAAATGCGATTAACGGATGTTGCTGATACAGAGCAACTCTTGCGTATTATTCAGTCTGTACCATCTCCAAAGGCTGAACCTTTTAAAATGTGGCTTGCTAAAGTTGGAGCAGACAGACTGGATCAAATGCAAGATCCAGAATTAAGTATACAACAGGCCATGATAGACTACAAACGATTGGGATATTCGGACAATTGGATTAACCAACGTTTGAAAAGTATTGAGATACGTAAGGATTTGACAGACCAGTGGAAACTTCATAATGTAAAGGAAGGGGTACAGTATGCATCCTTAACAGATATAATCTATCAGGCTTGGGCTGGTAGAACAACAAAAGAATACAAACGGTATAAAGGTTTGAAAAAGGAAAATCTGCGTGACAATATGACCAACGAGGAACTTATTCTTAATATGCTTGCAGAACTCTCAACAACGAGCATTACTAAGGCAAAGAATCCTCAGACTTTGGATGAAAATAAGCAATGTGCTAAAGAAGGTGGTAATGTGGCGCGTGTTGCAAGAGAGGAACTCGAATCCAAAACAGGACGTCAAGTAGTTTCTCCACTTTCTGCAAAAAGATTCTTTGAGGCTCAGCAGCCAAAGAAAAGTTTGGAAGATAATAATAACGATAAGAAAGAAGAAAAATAGTAATATGATGGAATATACTGATAAAGAATATTGTTTGGAGGTGTGGGGCGATATGGCTTGTTTCACAAGACCCGAACTGAAAGTTGAACGTGTAAGCTATGATGTGATTACTCCATCAGCTGCACGAGCTATATTCGAGGCTATATTTTGGAAGCCTGCCATTCATTGGCAGATAACCAAGATAGAGGTGTTGAAACCTATCAAATGGACTTCTGTAAGAAGAAATGAGGTGGGGGCGGTTGCTAGTAAATCTGTCATCTTTATAGAGGAAAAACGTCAGCAGAAAAATACTTTGCTTTTAAAAGATGTTGGTTATCGAATTTGGGCAAAGATGGAGTTCCGTTCTGTATCGAAACGAAAGGCAGAAGGTGATTTGTTTTCTCATGAGCCGGGTAAAGATGAGAATCCGATGAAGTATTATCAGATGTTTGAGCGTAGAGCAAGCAAGGGACAATGCTTCAATCAGCCTTATCTTGGTACTCGTGAGTTCTCTGCCTCTTTCCGTCTCGTTAATCCTGATGATGAGGCATTGACTCCACCAATATCTGAAGAGCAAGGTGGTACTAAAGACTTAGGAATCATGCTCTATGATATGGACTTTGCTGATAAGAAGAACATCCAGCCAATGTTCTATCGTCCACAAATGAAAGATGGCGTAATTATTGTTCCACCAATTAATAGTGAGGAGATTTTAAAATGATACTAAAAGCATTATATGATTATTATAATAGATGCGGTAATCTTCCAATGCCTGGTATGGAAGAAAAAGAGATAGGTTTCATTATAGTCCTTTCTAAAGAGGGAAGGTTTGTTCGCTTCGAAGATTGCCGTACGGGTAAGAGTCAGGCAAGAACATATCTTGTAAAGAAGCATGTAGGACGCTCAAGTGCAATAGTTGCTAATTATTTGTATGATAATAGTACTTATGTATTAGGGTATGCAGATATGGACAAAGAGGTTGATAAATGTAAAGAACAAGTTGACCTGTTGGAGAAGCAGGCTGCCCAATCGGTAGCTGCTCAAAGTGCATACGAGAAAGCCAAAGAAGAACTGAAAGAATTAGAGAATAAACGTTCTATTAAAGAGCAAAGTTGTCTAGATGCTTTTAAAAACAAATTAATTTCAATTTTCCACTCCTATCCTGATAGTTATGAGTTGTCTTTAGTCTGTAAGTTCTACCAGCAAGATAAAGATGAAATTCTGTCCTCTATTAAACAAGATAGTTTGTGGGAAGATATAAAAATGAACTTGTCAAAGAAGTATTCTACATTTTCATTTAGAATTGAGGGTGACTTAAAGATTATTGCAGAAAAAAGAGAACTCTTGCAATTGGATGAAGCTGAGGAGATGAATGGTGAAAAAGATATTTGTTTAATAACTGGAAATAGGGATGTTACTGTCGATACGACAACCGCAACAATGATTCCTGGAAGTCAGGCAACTGCAAAATTAGTTGCATTCCAGGTTAACTCTGGCTATGATTCCTATGGCAAGAAGAAATGTGGTAATGCTCCAATATCTAAAAAAGCAGAATTTGCCTATACCACTTCTCTTAACGCTATGCTGCAAAAAGGTTCTCACAATAAGTTTAGTGTAGGTAATCGAACTTTTGTCTTTTGGGCGTCCTCTAACAGTGAGGCAGCAGAACAGACTGAAGGTAGCCTCTTTGACCTGTTGGGATATACAGAAGAAGAGGTTGATGCTCCAAATGCTAAGATAGAGCAAGTGCGCAAAGTGTTTACGGCTATATATTCTGGAAGTTTGAAAACATCATTAGAAGACCGTTTCTATATTCTTGGTTTGGCTCCAAATTCGGCAAGAATAGCCGTTGTATATTGGTCTGAATGTTCTCTGAAAGAATTTGCTGGAAAGATACTGTGTCATTTTAAAGATATGGAAATCAAAGATACTCGCAAAGATGGAAAACCTTATATGGCAATTGATAGTATGTTGTCTGCTGTAACACGCCATAGTAATGATGGGAAATGGAGAAATAATATCACTCCAAATCTCACAGAATCAATTGTTAAAAGTATCTTCCAAGGAACGCCATATCCATTCACTTTATTTTCTGCATGCATTCGCAGAATAAGAGCTGAGTCTGGCAGCAAAGATGCAATTCGTATAGCTCGTATGGCAATCATCAAGGCATATCTCAATAGAACAAATAGTAATAATAAAAAAATAGAAATTATGTTGGACAAAAGTAACACTAATCAAGGCTACTTATGTGGTCGTCTTTTTGCAGTTCTTGATAAGATTCAAGAAGATGCAAATGGAATTAGCAGCATACGTGAAAGATATATGAATGCTGCCAGTGCAACACCAGCTTCTGTGTTTGCAACAATTCTCAATCTTTCTTCACATCACATGGAGAAGTTGACGAATGAAGGTAAGAAAATCTTCTTTGAGAAGATGAAGCAGGAGATTATTGATAAGATTCCTGCATCGGGCTTCCCTGCACATCTTGATCTTCAAGATCAGGGTAGATTCTTTATAGGATACTACCATCAGAGACAAGAGTTCTTTACGAAGAAAGAGGAAGAGAATAAAGATTAAAATATTAACGTTAAAAAAATATATTATGGCTGAATTAAAAAATAAAATTGATTTCGTGTACATTTTTGATGTTCAGGATGGTAATCCTAATGGAGACCCAGATGCAGGTAATCTTCCTCGTGTGGATGCAGAGACAGGTATGGGCTTAGTTACTGATGTGTGCTTGAAGCGTAAGGTGCGCAACTATGTGCAGGTAGCAAAAAGTCTGGCTGATGGGTATGATATTTTTATCAAGGAGAAGGCCGTTCTCAACAATGAGATAGATAAGGCACATGATGACTCAGAAGTCAAGAGCGCAAAAGACAAAACAGCTGCTGCTCGTTTGTTTATGTGCAAAAACTATTATGATATTCGTACTTTTGGTGCAGTAATGTCTACAGGAAAGAATGCAGGACAGGTAAGAGGTCCTATTCAGCTTACTTTTGCTCGCTCTGTAGATTCAATTGCAACTGCTGAACATTCTATTACTCGAATGGCGGTCGCTACAGAAAATGAAGCAGAAAAGCAGAAAGGCGACAACAGAACTATGGGTCGCAAAGCAACAGTCCCTTATGGTCTCTATGTTTGTCATGGTTTTATCTCTGCTAATCTTGCAAAGCAAACTGGTTTTTCAGAGGAAGATCTTCAACTATTCTTTGATGCATTGAAGAACATGTTTGATGTTGACCGTTCTGCAGCAAGGGGTTTGATGAGTGCTCAGAAATTAATCGTATTCAAACATGATTCAGTTTTGGGTAATGCACCAGCGAATAAATTGTTCGATTTGGTGAAGATTGAGAGAAATCCTGATACGAATCCGGATGCGGTACCAAGATCGTTTAACGATTATAAGGTTACAATAGATATGGACTCTGTCCCTAGCGGTGTGACAGTTGAAGAATTGATTTAGTATCATCATGTATACTGAAGACGAAATGCTCATGCTGTCGGGGATACAGCACTTTATGTTCTGCCCCCGACAATGGGCTTTGATTCATATCGAGCAACAATGGGCAGAAAATAAACTGACAACAGAAGGGCAGATTCTACACAAGAATGTAGATAATCCCTTCTATCGTCAGAAAAATGGTGATGTTATCACGCTTCGTTCCCTCCATATAGCCTCTAAAGAATTAGGACTATATGGTGTAACTGATGCTGTAGAACTTATTCCTGCTGATTCATCAGAAGATGCTATAACTCATAATCGCTACAAAGGATATTGGAAACCATACCCTGTGGAGTATAAAAGAGGTCATCATAAGCCTGATGAAAGAGATGAAGTACAATTGGCTGCCCAGGCAATGTGTCTCGAAGAAATGTATGGTATCCATATTCCATACGGTGCATTGTATTATGATGAAGTAAAACATAGAGAAACAATTTCTATTTCTGAGTCATTAAGAAGTACGACTATTCAATGTGCCCGTCAGATGCATGAGGTATTTAAAAGCGGTATCTTGCCGAAAGCTAACAAACAGCACCATTGCAAGAATTGTTCTCTGGTAAATCTCTGTATGCCAGAAATGAGTGATTGTACTCTAGTATCAACCTATTTAAACAAGAATCTATATGAGGATATTACTTAATACATTATACGTGACCACACCTGAAGCCTATCTAAGTAAAGATGGGTTAAATGTTGTGGTATCTGTGAAGCAAAACGAGATATTCCGTATTCCTATCCATAATATAGAGCAAATTATTACTTTTGGTTATATGGGGGCAAGTCCAGGATTGATGAAACTGTGTGCAGATAACAATGTTTCTCTAACCTTTCTTTCACCACAAGGAAGATATATCAGCCGTTCGCAAGGTCCGACTAGGGGAAACGTTTTGCTGAGAAAAGCACAATATAAGAATTCTGATGAACCTAACTATGCTCTTCATCTCAGTAAACTTTTCATAGGAGGAAAAATCCAAAACTATCGTAATATCCTGCGTCGCTTTATTAGAGACAATGGAGATGATGAGGCTATAGAACGTGTTTGCGAGGAACTGCTTCGGTGCAAAAGAAGAGTTTTGAATGCTGAATCTATAGATAGTGTGAGAGGAATAGAAGGAGAAGCTGCCACTGCTTATTTTGGTGTATTCTCACGCCTTCTTCTAAATCAGAAAGAAGATTTTGTATTTGAAGGTCGCAATCGTCGTCCACCAAAAGATGCGATTAATGCGATGTTATCTTTCGTATATACTCTTATATGTAATGATATGACATCGGCTTTGGAGACTGTTGGCTTAGACCCATACGTAGGGTTTATGCATACTTTAAGACCAGGGCGTGCATCTTTATCTTTGGATATGATGGAGGAGTTGCGAGCATATTTGGGTGATAGATTGGTTCTATCTTTAATCAACAGAAAACAGATTACCATCAAAGATTTCATCAAGCAGGGTGACGAAGGTATCGTCATGACAGACTCGGGGCGTAAGATTATATTGTCTGCTTGGCAAAACAGAAAGAAGGAGCAGATTATTCATCCTTATTTAAATGAAAAGGTAAGTATAGGTCTTCTTCCTTATGTTCAAGCAATGTTGTTGGCGAGATTCATTCGTAAGGATATTGATGATTATCCAGTGTTTTTAATCAAGTAGTGTATGTTTGTATTGATTACTTATGATGTAAACATTACCTCGGCTCATGGTGCGAAACGTTTACGTAATGTAGCAAGGGCGTGTTTGAATTACGGAAAGAGAGTTCAAAACTCTGTTTTTGAGTGTATTTTGACGGAATCTCAGTTTTTCGTATTGAGGGACCAGTTGAAAGGGATTATTGATACCGAACAAGATAGTATTAGGTTCTATATTCTTGGGAAAAATTGGAAACGTAAAGTTGAAACATTGGGTAAGGATATGGGAGTCGACTTTACTGGTGAGCTTATCATTTAATGTATAAGGGTGCGAACCAATAGTGTTGCAAAATAACCTGTAGTTTCGCACCTTCTTAAAATCAGTTGCTTATAAATATTCTTCCTTTTATAATAATTTATGCGTAATTATTTTGCCATCTTTCGCAAAATCATTATCTTTGCATCGTGATATTCAGCCATTTGCTGAATATGCAGTCACACCCTTCGTGGGTGTGTGGATTGAAACACTGGAACCAAGACAGAACTTACCGTTGGTACGTGTCACACCCTTCGTGGGTGTGTGGATTGAAACAGAGCTTATGAAGAAGTTTATCGAGATTGTGACGTCACACCCTTCGTGGGTGTGTGGATTGAAACCTTTTGGGCAATGCCAAAAGGAAGTGGGGCACGGGGTCACACCCTTCGTGGGTGTGTGGATTGAAACTTGCCCTGCTTGTCAAGAGCTTAAACGTAATAGTGTCACACCCTTCGTGGGTGTGTGGATTGAAACATATTTTAAACACTTAATAATTTAAACCATAGTGTCACACCCTTCGTGGGTGTGTGGATTGAAACAAGAAAACAGAGAACTATTCAATCATCCGTTCTTTTGTCACACCCTTCGTGGGTGTGTGGATTGAAACTGCTGCAAATCAACTACTTCGTTATCAGAAGCAGAGTCACACCCTTCGTGGGTGTGTGGATTGAAACACCGTATTTTGCCAATTCTTCGTATTGCTGTTTGTCACACCCTTCGTGGGTGTGTGGATTGAAACTCGTTTCCCGATATGGAAATGATGATGGTGAAGTGTCACACCCTTCGTGGGTGTGTGGATTGAAACTAAGTTATTTAAAGATGAAAAGATACGTTACTACGTCACACCCTTCGTGGGTGTGTGGATTGAAACTTTGTTCCTTACACTGCGTTATGGTCGTTTTATCGTCACACCCTTCGTGGGTGTGTGGATTGAAACTTAAAGTTATTATGTATGCCCTCGGCTTACTTACGTCACACCCTTCGTGGGTGTGTGGATTGAAACAGAAGAAAGTGAAACGCTAGAAAAGGCAGAATCAGTCACACCCTTCGTGGGTGTGTGGATTGAAACACGTACATCATTATCCAACTTAATACCAGCTTTTGTCACACCCTTCGTGGGTGTGTGGATTGAAACATTTCGTAGACGGCACAAGGCAAGAGTTCACCAGTCACACCCTTCGTGGGTGTGTGGATTGAAACATCGAATCAAGATAAGCACGATTTGCTAGAGACGTCACACCCTTCGTGGGTGTGTGGATTGAAACTCTTTGAGCTTGAGCATTTTTATCTTGTTTATTGTCACACCCTTCGTGGGTGTGTGGATTGAAACTTTTCATCATCATCAAGCTTTCGAAGTACAGCCTGTCACACCCTTCGTGGGTGTGTGGATTGAAACTAAGAATTTGGAAGCTGCTTTGCTTCAAGCTAAGTCACACCCTTCGTGGGTGTGTGGATTGAAACAGGAAGAGGGAAAAATCCAACGTTAGAATCAGCCAAGTCACACCCTTCGTGGGTGTGTGGATTGAAACTCGCAGGCAGGACACTTGCCACATTTGACAAGCTGTCACACCCTTCGTGGGTGTGTGGATTGAAACAAGCCCGAGGCAAAACTAATGCCTCAGATGTTGAGTCACACCCTTCGTGGGTGTGTGGATTGAAACAGACCAGCCTGACGCAGACGCTGAGCCTGATTATGTCACACCCTTCGTGGGTGTGTGGATTGAAACTAGAATATAGGTACGAAAAAATAAGGTAGTGGAAGTCACACCCTTCGTGGGTGTGTGGATTGAAACTATAATATGTTGTTATAGAAACAACAACTCGGCAGGTCACACCCTTCGTGGGTGTGTGGATTGAAACAATACCTCGTTGTCCGTTCCGTCCAGTGGTATGAGTCACACCCTTCGTGGGTGTGTGGATTGAAACATATCCCTTAATCAATACTGCAAGAAGGACGAATGTCACACCCTTCGTGGGTGTGTGGATTGAAACTACAAAGAGCAGTCAGAGAGTTTTCAGACTTAAAGTCACACCCTTCGTGGGTGTGTGGATTGAAACACTGAGATCTCAGCTTGATCTGCCCTTCTGTTCGTCACACCCTTCGTGGGTGTGTGGATTGAAACTTATCTGAAAGTGACTGCAAATATCGGGAGTCAGGTCACACCCTTCGTGGGTGTGTGGATTGAAACTCTCCATTGATTACTGGCGATGAAATAGGATTGTGTCACACCCTTCGTGGGTGTGTGGATTGAAACTTTACGCTCATTCGCTAAGGCAAATGGCGGTCGTGTCACACCCTTCGTGGGTGTGTGGATTGAAACTCGCAGGATATGCAGGTGGTAGTTGGCAATGCAGCGTCACACCCTTCGTGGGTGTGTGGATTGAAACTTCATCCAGAAGCTCTCCGCATCATCGAGAAGTACGTCACACCCTTCGTGGGTGTGTGGATTGAAACGATGCTTTTATGGCAAAGGAAGGCTTGTCTAGGGTCACACCCTTCGTGGGTGTGTGGATTGAAACTTCGCTCTGCCTCCAAATAGCACTTGTTGTTCAGTCACACCCTTCGTGGGTGTGTGGATTGAAACTTAATGGCAGTAACCAACAAAGTGAGAAAAAACCGTCACACCCTTCGTGGTTGTGTGGATTGAAACGATTCCGTGCGTGGTAGCAACTTCCACTGTGCCGTCACACCCTTTGTGGGTGTGTGGATTGAAACCATTCTACGATATGAGCAGCGTTTATGCCGAAAAAGTCACACCCTTCGTGGGTGTGTGGATTGAAACTTGGTTACCTGCTTGTTACACCTTGTTCAAATAGGGGCACCTGCATAAACCTGTGTTTAGGCATAGATGTTAGTAGGTATGGTGTCCTGTTCTATGTTCCAATATTAACTCACTTGTTTGAGAGTTTTAGTTCGTTTAGAGTAAAATTATTGATCTGGTCGCAAATTGCGACTGGTTTAATAGCTTGAAGCTCTTTACGGCTCGTTCATATATATACACAGAACTTATATCCAACAACTCATCGCCCACCAGCTGATTTCCGCTTGCACAACAGGTGTTGGACGAGCGCATATCAGCTGTTATGCAAGCGCACAACAGCTGTTGTGCGGCTGAAGATATAGGCTTCTCCGGCTTATAACATTAATTCTTCCGGCAACAAGTAAAGGTTACTCCGAAGACTTTTTACGTAAAACCGATGCAACAATGATAGTACTTGCAAGCAACAGCGATAGTACTTACACGGCGCAAAGACGTTACTGAGAGGTCGCCATGATGGTACTGATGAGGCGTAAAGGGGCTTGTAGCGCTTATTGCCTCACTATGGCACAACATTGCCCCTTACCTGGGCAATAACCTGCCATTGCCAGGCACAAAACGATACGTCAGGAGCTGGTAAAATAACCACTCGCTTTTTTACTCTTCACTCTTCACCAAATCGGCTGAAACCCCGATAAACACTGGGGGTGCGAGAGGTGAAGAGTGAAGAGTATTTTTGAAAGTGGCTTACTATTCCGGCGGATTGCAAATCAGCCGGGACGCCAGCGAGCAGCTTCAGCAAGCTAATGCTACAGTGAGTTCGCTGACTGCACAGGTCGGCGCAAGACCGTATATAAATGCGGAGCCGCTTACCTTCTCTGGAATGATATCACCCAAGATACGAAACAGCCAAACCAGAACCTGGGAATGGATGACGGGTAATCAAGTGCTCAGGGTATGACTTTAAGGCTCAATTTAACATTCTTAAATATAAATATATTAAAGAAATCCACTTGTGCGTGATTTTTCTTACTAAAAAGTTTGTATTATCAATGATTATTCGTATCTTTGCAGCAACAGAATCCGCCACGCTTCCCATTTGAACAGCGAACCAGGGCGGGTCTTTTGCTTTTTATGGGTACATTAAGATTATACACTAAACAGGCTCTTTCTATTTTAGAACAAATAGAACTACTAAAAAGTAGAGGCTTGAATATTACTGATTCATCCAAGGCTGCAAAATTTCTTGGAGAGGTCAGTTATTTTCGTTTTGTTCAATACCTTCGTCCAATGGAGGCAGACAAAACTACGCATCAATTTAAGCCCAACAGTAAATTTGAAGATGCCGTAGCTCTCTATAACTTTGATATAGAATTGAGAGATTTGATGTTCAAGGCTGTCCAACGATTAGAGATCGCTTTGCGCACAAAGATTATACAAGAGTTCTCTTTGGCACATGGGCCGTTTTGGTTCTTTGATACAAACCTTGCTGACGACGAACACAAGTTTATTGAGAATATGAACTCAATAGACAGAGAGCTTCAGCGTAGCAAGGAGGACTTTATCAAGGAGCATAGGCGTAACTATGACAAGCCAATTTTTCCACCTGCATGGAAAACGCTTGAACTGGCATCTTTTGGTACGCTTTCAAAACTCTATTACAATTTCAGTGACAAGAAGTTGAAGAAGCGTGTAGCTCGTCAGTTTAATCTTCCACAGCATGAGGTGTTGGAAAGTTGGATGCGTAGTGTAACTGTCCTGAGAAACTGTTGTGCTCACCACTCCCGGCTTTGGAATCGTTACCTTTCCAACGCTCCACAAATGAATGCCTCTTTGCGTGGCGCATGGGTGAACATCGAAGGTGTTGATGCAAACAAAGTTTATGCTATAGCCTGTTGTATTGCATATTGGCTTGATTCTATGGGATATGGATTGGACTTCAAGAATGAATTCAAATCCTTACTCGTTTCTTATCCGCAGGTCGATCCGACTGCAATGGGATTCCCTGATAATTGGATTTCCGAACCTCTATGGAGGTAACTTTATAAAAAATATAGCTTTACACCTATTTTTTGCTATAGACTCCAAAGTTGATGATGGGTTTGAGGAATTTATACTAGAAAGGGGATTTGTTGACTATCAAGCTGTTACGTCAACGAATCCCCTAACTTATTGAGTTTAAATTAATTCATCTTTATTTGAGTGTCTGTTTATCGGTATTCCGACTATTCCCACTCAATTGTTGATGGTGGTTTAGACGAGATGTCATAGCAAACTCGGTTTACACCACGCACCTTATTAATGATTTCATTACTTACCTTTGCCATAAAATCGTAAGGCAGATGCGCCCAGTCGGCAGTCATGGCATCTGTAGATGTAACAGCACGCAAAGCAACAGGATGCTCATATGTACGTTCATCACCCATAACGCCAACAGAGCGTACGGTAGACAGAAGCACCGTACCTGCCTGCCATATCTGGTCGTAGAGAGACACCTCAATCTCGCCGTTCTGCATGTCTGCCGGTACTCCGGCTGCCAATACGCGTCGTGCATCCTCACCGGAGAGCTTAACCTTATATTCGCGAAGTCCATGGATATAGATATCGTCGGCATCCTGAAGAATACGTACTTTCTCAGGAGTAATATCACCAAGGATACGTACAGCAAGGCCAGGACCAGGGAAAGGATGACGAGTGATAAGATGTTCCGGCATGCCGAGAGAACG
>OIYR01000983.1_pt1 | contig 15272 bp, 20 predicted proteins | sample 1588221 | NCBI WGS metagenome assembly OIYR01 (sample SAMN03283292) | human gut metagenome | biome: human-associated habitat; material: feces | host: Homo sapiens | place: Peru | collected 2012 | reverse complement strand
AATATTTCGCAACGCGACAACTCTGTGATTTTATTGGGAGTTGCCGAAAAATCTCTAGGTTTCATGCTTTTTACATTTAATGGTTGTTAGTCTGCCATTATTATTTCTCCTGTTTCTGTCAATTTTGAATGGCCACATTTGGGGCAATGTCCTTCTACCGGATTCCATGTGCGAAGTCCATCCATTCGCCCACATATTGGACATTCTGGATATTGTTCTTGCAATGGAACTTTTACTATTTCCTTGCAGTGTGAACAAAAGAAGTAGTATTTAGTACCAAACATCAAGGCTTCGTAGCCCTTTGCGTCTGCTATAATTCCATATCCGCACTTTGTGCATTTGTAACCTCTTAATGTGGCCATCGTGTTGAAAGTCTAATTTGAAACGTATAGGCTAATTTAAAAGTGTACCACTTTCTAATTACGAAGTGTACTACTTCAAACCGTTTACAAAGGTATTCATAAATTATTAAACAGCCAAATATAATTTGCGAAATTATTTGATTTTCTTGTTAAATTCCTTAGTTCACACATTTAACATTCACTCTCATCAACTTTCTCTGCTTCAAACAAACTACCTTGTCCAACTCTTGGCTAATAGCAATAGTTCTTTCATCACTTATTCCGTATTCATCAATTGCTTGATGAAGTTTCTCTCTTAATTCTTTCATCATTAAGAGCTTTCTTGAGCTTATTAAGATTAGCTTTATCCACCTTAGCCTGTTTAATCTGCTCATCTGTGTATACCAATGTTTCATACATTGATACCTTTTCCATCAGCTCCTGTTTTAACTCCTCATAATTAAAAGTAAGCTGTTCAGGAACTGATACTTCATTAATTCTTAATTCCATCTTTTATACTCTCCTTATTACTTGTTAATCACAGTCAACACGAACAAATACATCATAGTAACCCGAATTGAACTGCAAAGCCTGTTCGTGTGTCTCAAAATACATATCAAGTCGATTACCCTTGATATACGAACCTCTATCCTGTACCTTATATGGTTGTCCATCAATGTAAATAATGGTTCCCATAGGGATAACGTCCGTGTCGGCTGCTATTGAAAATCCTTGTTTTAAAATCTCACCACTGGCACCAGTAACAGGCTTTCCACGTCTGACACTCGCCCAGTAGCCACAACACTCATCACAACCGCAATAACCAGTTATATAAAACTGTCCTATGCTTGTATAAATGTCGTAAATCTCTCCTGCTGCCTCTGATTCAATCTCTTCATCATAAACATCCTGAAGCTGTTCCATAGGTTGAGCTTCCACCTCTCTAATATCTTCAGGTATCAGATATCGTGTGTAGCCTTTAAATAACCCTATTGCCAAAGCTATCATTGCGGCAGCAGTAACAACATATGTAACAATTCTATCTTTCAAATTAAGCCTCCTATATCTCTGGTAATATTAATGACGGGGGCTGTCTCGCCTTAACACGCTCCCAGAACTTTCTTTCCTCATGTTCAAGATAATCAATATCCTGCTGAACATCTGACCTCTCCAAGTGATAGTTTCTTAGCTGCTGATAGATTTCTCTGTCTTCAAACTTCCAAGTAAGCATTGCTGTCAAAATTGCAAATTCGCAATCCTGCCTTACCATGAAGTAATGTAAGAGCTGGCAATAGTAATTCATTGGTATCTGATCATGCCACTTTTCTTTATGCATACTGCTTACTATCTCTGTTGTCTTACATTCCCATATGCCATGCCTGCCGGTTTCTTTCTCCACCAGCCAACCATCAAGCGAAGCTGCTGCAAAAGGATAATCACTGTTAAGCCATGAGTTATTTTCTTCATAAAGAACCTCATACTTAGGATAGTTCAGAGCAAAGAGCTGTCTTATCAATGGCTCTGCTGCCACACCATACTGAACATAGGGCTTGTCTGATATGTCAGGCTGTTCCATAGCTCCGACCTTGATGTTATAAAGATCCGTATTAGACATATATGGATTCTGTCCTATTATTGCCGAGGAATCTGAACCACCGATATAACGCTTTCTGTGTTCAAGCCATTCTTCTCGGCTTTTAAGTATCTGCATCTCAATCACTTTTAATAACCACTCCCTCTATATCTGCAAATCTTTTGGCATTGATGAAGTAGGACCATCTATTTTCACTGGTTTTAACTGCATATCCCCAAGGGAAAACACCCTGCTGCAATCCCAATCGGATAGTACTTACTCCCATATGCATAAGAGAAGCAACATCTGCCACACTGATAGTTGATATTGCACCAGCATTCTTTATCAGTTTTCGTTCTCGCTCTTCATCCTGCTCAAAATAATCAGGTGCAAGTCCAAGTGCTAAAGCTATCTCTTCCTGAGCCTTAGAAGGTGGTACAACCTGGTTGCTTAAATACATGCTTACTGAGCCTTTACTTTTACCAATCAACCCTACTACCTGTGCCTGATTAATATTTAATTCATGCATAGCTTCTTTTAGCTTTTCACCAAAACTCACACACCCACATCCCTTCTGTTATTTTTTCTTATCATTCTTGCTGATTAAGACCAGTGTCATGCATATAACAATTGTCATAATCACCGCTGTCCAATTCATCTATAATTACCCCTTTCCATTTATCTCAACTATTAATTATTACTAATCATACTCAGGTGTAAGCCTTACTCTATAACCATCTGCTGGTGTGATAAGTTCCTTTGTTATTTCAGCGATGGTTTTAGGGTTATCCTCATCCGTTTCAACTACTATTCTTGTGTAGCCTCTGATTTCTTCATTCCATTGTGCAGCCTTTGATTTCTCAGCTTTGGGTACTGTCAGAGTCACATCACAATCATCATGGCTGATAATCTCTGTATCAGATATGACTGCTAACACTCCACCATCCTTATCTGTTACAGTTATCTGCTCAAACTCCTCATTTCCTATAATCATCTGTCTCGCTCCTTTCAAAATAATTATGTAAGATTAGACCCAAAATAATATTTTTAAAGCTGTGTCCTTGCATTCACTAATTCTGCAAGAGCCTTTACCTTATTTGACAATGCGTTTGACGATTCAAGATCATTGCCTTTTTCTGCCATATCAATAATGTTGTTCGATAAAGCCTCAATCACCTTGTCAACTCTGTTTTTCGTGGTGATTGCCTTATCTTCCAATAAATCCATCTTTTCTTCATAACTCAACTGTCTTTTCTCTGATTCAGATAAGAAACTAATAATTTTATTCCATGCATCTGACTGTTGAATTAAGCACCAATCGTCATTGTGTACTGAGAAATACACTCTTGTTGAATCAGAATTAACAAACTGTTCTGTAGTTATTTCCATCTGCTCACTCCTCTCGTCTTAAATTAATTATGTAAGATTGCTTTTGATTTGATATAGTTTCTAATTTCTTTTTGTGATATACTTTTTCAAAAAAGTAAAGGTGACGAGTATGTACTTATTGATTGTTTTTCTTATTCTCATTATTGGAAAATTTTCTTTAAATTTTTTTAGGCTTGTTGCAACTGCAATAATGTTCAAAATATTTCGTAAACATCCTAAAAACATTGCTCAATTCTGTGTTTTTGTAACATTTCTTTTTGACTCCGCTAATACACAAAAAATTGTTATGTACAAATCTCGTATTAATGGCATTAATCAAATGCATAGAGATTACATATCAAATTGTCTGGGCAGTGCAGATGCCAATGATGAACTCAGTATAGTTTTTCAAAAAACAATAGGAGTTTATATCTTTCGCATGTTGCAAGCTATAAATCCCTTTTATTGGTTATTCCTTCCAAAATACATACTGTTGTATTTCAACATCAACGCTCCTAAAATAATCCAGTACCCATTACAACTGATGTATTGGTGTGTAAGTTTTGGTGCTGCATACATCCTTGAAAAATATCTTGATTCTCATTTTCAAGATTTCTTTCAGCAAATAATTGATATGCTTCCATGATAAATGCCCTTATTTTTTCTCTCTCTTTACGATTTCTGCACTTGCGAAGTCTTATTGTTTCATCAAACATTGCCTGATACAGAATTGCATCTATTCTTTCTTTATTTGTTTCTGTAAACACTGGCTCGTTTAATTGATTCATCTACTCACTTCCTTCTTCTATATTTAGTATGAAAGATTGCATTCCCAAAACGCCTCCTTCATCTCGCTTTATTCACTATTGCTTGAACTTCTGTGATATACTTTTTAAAAACATGGGAAGGAGGTGATATCTTGACCGCCCTTTCTTCTAAAGCCTTAGAAATTCTTCAAGGTATTGATCAAACAGAATTTACTAATTCTGATTTAACGAATAATGGTTTTTCTAAAGGCGAAGCGCAGCTCGCAATTAAAGAACTTGAAGATGAATGTTACATATACATTATCGGTCACTACTTAACTGGAAATGTAACATTTAAACTTTCTTAGCTTTCTAGCCCTTGATGCTCCAACATCTTGGGCTATCTTTCCAATCTTTCAAGCTGTACTAAAACATCATTAACAAACTCACTCTTGTCGCTTTCATCACCTTCATCTGGAATGTTTAAGTCATCTACTGTTAACAGCAACTTTGGTTCATCCTTAAAATTCATTGTTGTATCATGCTTAAATTCAAGTTTTACAACATGGTTTCCATACAGCTTTCCATCAATCATCACACGGGTTTTTCCTCCGCTTGAAAATATCAATATGTCTTTTTTCACCCGTTATCACTCCTCTCTATGCAAAGTTGAATTTTATTCAACTTTAATATTAAAAAAAATATCATCTCTTTGCTTATCAGACAGATTTAACATCTTTTTTAAAACAACAATTTCTGATGCCTTAAACTCTGTAACATTATCAATTTTCATATACAAAGCACCGCGTGATATTCCTAATACAGTTGCTATATGCGTAACTGATATTCCAGACTCTTTTATAGCTCTTTTTAATTCCTTAGAGTCAGTCAAATCTATATGCCTCCTTTCAGGTTGAATTTAATTCAACTCATTAGTATATTACCTCTCAGTTGAATGTCTGTCAACTATTTTTTATAAAACTGTTGAATTTAATTCACGCCTATGATATTATCTAACCAAGAAAGGCGGTGCTTAAGATGGACTTGCAGAGTAAAATTGGCATTAAAATAAAAGAACTGCGTGAATACAAACAATTATCTCAAACACAACTTGCCGAAATAATTGGATATAAAGACAAAACATCTATAGCTAAAATAGAAGCTGGAAAAGTAGATTTGCCACAAAGCAAAATCATAGCTTTTTCAAAGGCTCTTGATGTAACACCTTCATATTTATTAGATGACATTGTAATAGACTCCGTAATGGGTAATGATGAGCAATCAACTATACCACGAGTAATGCAATATGCTAAAAAATTTAATGAACAATCATCAAATCTCACTACGCCACCAATCCTGCAGTACTTTGAAAAACTAAACGACCTAGGCAAGAAAGAAGCCACTAAACGTGTTGAGGAACTTACATATTTGCCACAATACACCAGCACCACTCTTCTCAATGCTGCTCATGCTTATGAGAATGCAAGCGAAGATGATAAAATGCATGATGAAGATATCATGAATGATGATAAGTTTTGGAATAGTATATAAATACTTTTTACATAATTATATATAATATATAAATAATAACACGGAGGTATTAAACTATGAGTCAGAAAGAACAACTATTACAATTAATTGACGATATGCCTGAATATAAGATTGGATATGTACTTGCTTATGTCCAGGGTATAACTGCTGATGAGGATGACGACGATGAATTCTGCGAAAATCTATACCAGCACTATCTTAATTCAGAAGACAAAGATGAGAGCTTTTCATTTGATGAATGTAAAAAGGAATGGGGGCTTGATTAATGTATAATATCATAATCAAAAAACCAGCCAAAAAATTTATTGAAAAATTACCTAAGAATGATAAGCAGCGAATTATGGATGCTATTGGAAAATTACCAGATGGTGACAATATTAAGAAGCTCAAAGGTCATGATTATATATATCGTCTGCGTGTTGGTAATTTTAGAATCCTCTATACAGTTAATGATAACGAATTGATTGTTGTTGTAATAGATGCTGGAAACCGAGGACAAATATACAACAGATATTAATTTAATAAATACATAACATATTAATTGGAGCTGATTTACATTGAATTATGAGGATTTGCTAATCGAAGCTGATAATAACCAGCTTGTTACTAAAGAATTTCCTTTACAAGCCAATGCTGGCAGAATCAAAGGAAATAGAATTGCAATTAAGAAGGATATTCCAACTCAGACAGAAAAAGCTTGTGTCCTTGCGGAAGAGCTTGGCCACTATTACACTTCCACTGGCAATATTCTTGATATGGAAGATGTACGAAACCGCAAGCAAGAGTTACGTGCAAGATTTTGGGCTTACAATAAGCAGATTGGACTTCAGGGGATTATCGCTTGTCACAATTCCAATTGTAGGAACATTCATGATATGGCAGAACATCTGAATGTAACTGAAGAGTTTCTAATTGATGCCATAGATTGCTACCGCTCCAAATATGGAATGTCTGTTGCAGTAGATAATTATATCATTGTATTCGAGCCTGCACTTTATGTTGTAGAGCTTTTTGAATAAATATATTAACAAAAGGGGAAGAAATTATATGTCAAAGAAAAAAACTGTAGTTTATTACGGAAATACACCACGTAACCCTCAGGCTGGACGTATTACATGTCCTGCATGCGGTTCATCTAATCTGCAAGCTATTTCAGATACACATGGACAAGGCGCAAAATGTTGGAAACTTTTCTGCTTTGGCTTTCTTGGGTTATGCGGAACTGGTAAAACAACAACTGATCATTATTGGGTATGTGCAGATTGTGGATGCAAAACAAAGATATAACTATGGATGGAAAATACTTAAATATATGGATTAAATCAATGGATTTTTGTTGCAAATATTTTGGATGTCATCAATTACCTGAGCGTAGTTTTTTTATTAAAGGCTACCAAATGCCGATATGTGCCAGATGCACTGGTATAATCATAGGTTACATAGTTGGTATAATTACATTATTCTTTAATGTAACACTTAATATATTTACCTGCTTATTATTAATAGTTCCTATGGTTTTAGATGGTTCAATACAGTATCTTACATCCTACCATTCTAACAATATTAAGCGGCTTATAACTGGTCTTCTTTCTGGTTTTGGATTAATACTGCTAATAAAAGCAATAATAATTATTATATTCAAAAATTAAAAAGCTCCTGTGCTGGAAACACAAGAGCCTAATGCGACTTCATAAGGAGTGTCCTTAATGATATAATCGCCCTGAACAAGCTACATTATATCACTAATAACACCGCTTATGCAAGTGGTGTTATTTTTATACTCAAAATTCAAATACAAGGAGTGATATTTATGCGAAAAAGGAATCCTAATGGGTATGGCTGCGTAACTAAATTAAAAGGTAATAGATTACGTCCATATTGTATTAAGGTTACAGTTAAAGATTCAAACGGATTAAGCAAACAAGTAATAATTGGGTATGCTGAAACATTGCAAAAAGCTAATATCCTTTTAGCAGAATGGAATAACAGACATTGGTATATTGATAGAGACAAAATCACTTTAAATGATTTGTATCAAAAATGGCTCAAGGTCAAAGCTCCTAATCTTGGGGCATCCCATAGGGCGACCCTAAAATCAGCATATAATCACTGTTCTAAATATTACAGCAGTATATATAGAAAGCTCCGCTCATATCATATGCAGGAATGTGTTGATGAATGTCCTGCTGGATACCGCACTAAGCGAAATATCAAGACCCTTTTCAGTCATCTTGATGCATTAGCTTACGAACTTGATATAATAGACAAAATGTATTCACAGTTGATAGTCTTTAATGATACCATACCTGAGACCACTCGTACACCATTTACCCAAGAGCAAATTGATAAATTATGGAGTATGGTAGATAAAGAGCCTTATGTTGATACTGTTTTGATATACATATACACTGGATTCAGATTGCGTGAGCTGCTTGATATGAAGATTGATTCACAGGTTAATCTTGATGAATGGTACTTGCAAGGTGGAAGTAAAACAGCAGCAGGAAAAGGAAGGATTGTTCCTATTCATCCTCGAATCAGACCACTTATACAAAATCTTGTAGGTCAAAACCCCACTTATCTATTTACTACCAAAAAAGGGTTTAAATTTCATCAAACAAGCTATTACGATATCTGGAATAAGATCATGGATAAATTAGGTATTCATAAAACAGTACATGAGACACGCCATACCTTTGAAACTAACCTTGATAATGCAGGAGCAAACCGAAAATGTATTGATATGCTCATGGGGCATAAATCTCCAGACATTGGAAACAGAGTATACAATCACAAAACATTGGAACAATTGAGAGATACAATAAACTTATTAAACTAGTAACAAATTAGTAACAAATTTTGCCGAGAACGCCTGTATAAGCGGTTCTCGGCAAACATGTTTTTAGTTTTGTGCAATAGTGCCTGTTTTGTACCAGTTTCTGTACAATCCACCACTCTTCCAGCACCATTCAATGGCACTTATAATCATTGAAATAACGGAAGATATTCTATATAATATTATTTACATGATACCAGGGTCAAAAGGTCAGAAAGCACGTAGCAATCCGGTATCAAAGGGGTCAAAATACATTTTAATTATAAACAGGAACAATAATAATGATAAATACATGTATAGGAATGCTTGCACATGTTGATGCAGGCAAAACAACATTAACAGAAAGTCTTTTATACAGCACGGGTGCCATAAGGCATTTAGGACGTGTTGATAACCGTGATACATTTCTTGATACAGACACCCAGGAACGCGCAAGAGGAATCACTATATTCTCCAAGCAGGCTCACATCAATATAGGTGAAAGACCTGTTACATTGATGGACACTCCCGGCCATGTAGACTTCTCTTCTGAGATGGAAAGGACATTGCAGATTCTTGACTACGCAATCCTTGTCATAAGCGGTGCTGATGGTGTCCAGTCACACACTGATACATTATGGCAGCTTCTTAAAAGGTATCAGGTTCCAGTATTCATATTTGTCAACAAGATGGACCAGAGCGGAACTAACAGGGCAAGAATCCTTGAGCAGTTAAAGAACCGCCTCTCTTCTTCTATTGTTGATTTTAATTTCCCGGAACAAGAAGAGATTGCGCTTTGTGATGAAGAGCTTCTGGAACGCTACCTTGCCGGAGAGACAATTGAAACGGGAGAGATAGCCATGCTTATCGCACAGAGGAAGCTGTTCCCTGTATATTTTGGCTCTGCCCTTAAGATGACTGGCATTGACAGCCTTATATCCGGTTTGTCTGAATATATCTGTGACAGAATGTATGATGATGAATTTGGCGCAAAAGTTTACAAAATATCAAGAGATGCGCAGGGAAACAGACTTACCCACATGAAAATTACAGGTGGAAAACTCACTGCCAGAATGGAACTTGAGGGATTAGGCAAGGTCAACCAGATTCGTATATATAATGGAGACAAATTCACACCTGTTAATGAAGTGACGGCTGGAAGTGTATGCGCTGTTACCGGGCTTGACAATACGTATGCAGGCTTGTCTATAGGAAGCGATGCTGATAATTGTGCTCCTGTCCTTGAACCTGTACTTACATACCAGTTGATTCCACAGAATGGTGTAGACCCTGTACTGCTTCTTCCAAAGTTAAGAATGCTTGAGGAGGAAGACCCTGAACTTCACATTGTATGGAATGAACTTACCAAAGAGATTCACATTCAGGTTATGGGAATGGTTCAGATTGAGATTCTTACAGAACAGATTAAAGAACGATTTGGAATTGATGTTGCATTTGGAACAGGAAGAATTGTATATAAGGAAACTATTGCCAATACTGTAGAAGGAGTTGGACATTTTGAGCCATTACGCCATTATGCAGAAGTCCACCTTATTATAGAGCCTCTTGAACAGGGAAGAGGCATTGAATATGAGCTTGACTGTCCAGAGGATGTGCTTTCCAAGAACTGGCAGAGGCTTGTCTTGACACATCTGTGTGAAAAAACTCACCGCGGAGTGCTTACAGGCTCACCACTGACAGATGTCCGCATAACTCTTGTTACAGGACGTGCCCACATTAAACACACTGTCGGTGGAGATTTCAGGCAGGCTACATACCGTGCCGTGAGACAGGGACTTATGCAGGCACAGTCAGTCCTACTTGAACCATATTATGAATTTAACCTTGAACTTCCTACTAACTGTGTAGGACGTGCCATGACAGATTTTGAGAGAATGTATGGAAGCTTCACGCTCGCTGATTCTACAAGCGAAACTGGTATGTCTGTTATAACAGGAACTGTTCCTGTCTCAACATTTAAAGATTACCAGCTTGAACTTACATCTTATACTAAGGGGCTTGGCAAAATCACATGCCGCATGGCTGGTTACAAGCCTTGCCACAACACAGATGAAGTTATCGCCGCACGCATGTATGACCCGCTGAGTGATACACACAATCCATGTGATTCTGTATTCTGTGCTGGTGGTGCCGGCTACAGCGTTCCCTGGAATGAAGTATTTTCACATATGCACATGGAAAGTGTTCTTGCAGCAAGGACTTCTCCTTCTCTTGACGAATACGCTGCATATGAGGAGCAGCTAAAGAAAGCCAGACGCTCTGGAAGAAGTGTTTCTGATGAACCTATAGGCACAGATGAGATTGATGCAATCCTTAAAAGCACTTACTACTCTAACAGTAAGAAGAATGGCGAAGCATCAAGAAACCACTACAAAAAATTCTCATCAAGAAGATACGACTACAATCCTAAGGACAGCTCCTACAAGGGCAGAGAGACATCTCAAAGCACAGGAAAGCGTTACCTTTTAGTAGACGGCTACAATATAATACATGCATGGAAAGAACTTGATGAGCTTGCCGCTATCAATATGGATGGTGCAAGAGGACGTCTTCTTGACATTCTATGCAATTATCAGGCTATGACTAACTACTATCTCATAGTCGTATTTGATGCATACAGAGTGAAAGGACACGACACAGAGATTTCTGATTACAACAATATTCACGTTGTATACACGAAGGAAGCTGAAACTGCCGACAGATATATTGAAAAATTTGCACATGAGCATGGAAGAAATGATTATGTGCGTGTTGCCACATCTGACGGTCAGGAACAGATAATCATAATCGGTCAGGGCTGTACACTTGTCTCAGCAAGAGAATTTGAGAAAGAAGTCCATGATGTAGAGGAATCAATACGAAGAGACTACCTAAAAGAATAGATTATAAAAATCAGATTTATGTGTGATACAGCCAATCCTTGGATAAAAAGATTTATGCCGCTGACCAGACTTAGATTATAAAACTTAATGCCTGGCCAGCGGCACATCTACGATAGGCGGATTTTACCGAAATTAACTATTTAATTCTGCTGCTTGTCTAACATTTCTCCAAACTCTTCCATTGAAAGTGGTTTAGAATAATAATACCCCTGAATATAATCACAGCCGTGACGTCTTAAGAAATCAACCTGTTCCTTTGTCTCTGCGCCCTCCGCTATGACTTTTATATCCATATGGTGAGCCATATCAATAATTGAATGGATTACGCTTCCAATCTTGCTGTTCTTGCCAATCTTTCTTACAAATCCCATATCCAGCTTTAACAAATCAAAATTATAATCTGTTACCGTACTGAATGATGAATATCCACTTCCGAAATCATCAATAAGAATATGTGCTCCCATATTACGGAAATTCTCAAGCACTGAATGATTCTTCTCTGCCATTCCCGCATATGATGTCTCTGTAACCTCAAATCTTATGTAACCATGTGGATGGCTCGTCTGCTTTAGATCTGATATCATCGTCTCAATCATGTCAGTATCATAGAAATCCATCCATGAAAGGTTAGTTGACACTGGGACTATGAATTTACCAGCTTCAATTCTTTTCTTTATAAATGCATGTGTCTCAGTAAACACATACATATCAAGCTTTGATACAAGACCTGTCTCCTCAAGGGCCGGGATAAATTTATCTGGTGATATGAATCCAAGCTCTGGATTCTTCCATCTTACAAGTGCCTCTGCTGAAACAATCTTTTCTGTATTGACGTCAAATACCGGCTGATAATAAACCTTGAATTCCTTATTATCTATTGCATTATTAACGCTGCTTACAGACAAAGCTTTTTCCATATATGCCTCAACCATTGATGGCTCATATATCGCATATGGCTTAATATGTATATCCTCAACATGGTCTTTTGCCATCTTGGCTCTGTCACACATTCTGTTAATATCAAGCTCGCTGTCCTTCACCATGTATATGCCGCACAGCCCGTGAAGCTCGATTACCTTACCATCAATACTGAACTTTGTATGAAGTATCTTGCCAAGCTTGTCATAATCAATGTTCCTTGAATCGACAAGGCACAGGAAATGGTCTGCCTCACTTCGTGCCAGTACCATCGGTCTTAAAAATGATTCTTTAAGCCTTGTAGCTGCTGCCCTAAGAATCATATCGCCGCCATCAATACTATACATTTCATTGATAGCCTTGAAATTCTTGATATTGATAAAAAGCAATGCATAACTGATACCTGAGTTAGCACTGTCCCTGACATACTTCTCTGCCTCCCGCACAAAGCCTCTTCGGTTGAAAAGACCTGTCAGTGAATCTTTCTCAATAACTTCGGTGATATCTTCCATTGTCGATACTATTGTATCCTTCTTATCATCTATATAATAATAAGAGAACTTTTTGTATTTCTTTTCCCCATTATCGTCTACGCTTGTCACTGTGAAGTAATATGCATCATCATCCTTTAACTTCTCAACAAGATGGGCTAAAGAACTGTTATACATATATAATTCTGTCTCTTCTGTTGCTATGAACTTAGATGCGACACTCCTTACATATGGAACATAATCCACCTCACGCAGAGTTGCTGGCGACATGTTCTCAGGAAGATATAAAAACTGGCTCATCAATGAAAACTTGCCTGTGTGCACCTTTATAAGTGCTATGCTCTCAAACTGTCTTCCTATAAGCAATGACTGAATCTTCTTCTCAACATACTGATGTGACATATCAAACAGATACATCAATCCCTCAATATTACCAGTCAGAGGATTCTTGTACATATTGATAGTGGTTGTAAGGAACATCTGCCTGCCACCCATATCATAATTATGGTTGAGTGAGACAGACTTCTGTCCGCTGTTGAATGCATTAAGAAGATTATATCTGTCAATACAATCCATATATATCTGGCGTTCTTTCTCACCGTGAACTCTGTCTGCGGCTATATCAAACAGCTCTGTTGCAGATATTCCGTTAGTTGCGATAAATGCTTCTGGAATCTTACTTGTGCCACATAAACATTCATCTCCTGATAAATCAACCCTGTACGAACACAGATAGTCAGCATGTCCTTCTATCATGGCATCCATCTGAGCCTGACTAATCAGCTTCTCATTCTCTGTTACGTTCATTCCCCCTGCTTTCTGTTACATCATGTCTGATTATATATAGTACTAAGTACTATGGCACGTAACTGTTTTCTTCAGGTCAATTTTACCAAAAAATCGATATTAATTCAATATTTTCTGTGTACTTATGTTGTTTTTTGACTAGTACTTAGTACCTACTACTTTTTCGAAGATTTCGTAGGTTCTCCTGATTTCCAGCTTTCAGATGGTGAGCAGTTCCACTTGAGTTCAGTACCATCTGTTGTGCATACTATAGTACCCTGTTCATCCGTTCTATACACCTTAATACCTCTATACCTGAACTCATTGAGTGTCTGAGCATGAGGATGTCCATAACTGTTACCCTCTGCACAGCTTATGACTGCATAGGCAGGATTTGCAACATTAAGCAGTGTCTCTGATGATGAAGTCTTACTTCCGTGATGTCCTACCTGATATACGTCACAGTCTATATCAATTCCTGTCTTTACTATATCAGCCTCTGCCTCTTCCTCCGCATCGCCTGTAAAGAGGAACTTCCTGTCACCATATTTTAATATAAGTCCAATTGAATCGTTATTGTAATCATCATATGTTTTTGATGGTGCTATTATTGTAAATTCAGCATCTCCAAGCTTATATGTATCACCCGGCTTAGGAACTGTGTTGACATAATTCTTGCTTTTCATAGCATTTATTACATCTCTGTATGTCTTGGTATTATTAGATACATCCGGCATCATGACAACATCGCAGTCAAACTTATACACTATGACATCCATTCCGCCTATATGGTCGCTGTGAGGGTGTGTTCCTATAATATAGTCCAGCTTCGTCACATTCTGGCTGTTCAGATAATTCTGAACCTGTGTACCACAGTCATTCTCACCGGCATCTATAAGCATTGCATATTCCCCGCATTTTATAAGTGTCGAGTCACCCTGCCCTATATCTATATAATGTATCTCAAACCCACCGCTTACCGTATTGCTGTGATTACCTCCTACATATGCCCCGCTCTGATAAAATCCAAAGGCTCCTATCACGGCTGCAAACACCAGCAACACTACAATAAGCGAAAATAATCCATTCTTACCACGTTTCTTTGCATTACTCATCTTTAATTCCATGTTTCCTTCATTTTTCTTTTCATATCGTACATTCTGCGGTCAGCTATTGAATACACATCATGCGCATCAACATGCATATCACAGCCTGACACGTCAGTTTTTAACGCATATCCATATGCGGCTGAATACGCAAATCTTTGCTCCTTGTCATTATAATCTGCAACATTATCATTAAGTCTTTTTATATCATTATCAATATCCTGCTGCCCCATCTTTTCTGCATCCTTGATGACTATATACTCATCTCCACCCATCCGGCCTATAACGCAGCCTTCTGGAAATGTTGATTTTAATATAGCCGCATAGCCTGATATAAGGCAGTCTCCGCACTGATGACCTAATGTGTCATTGATTTTTTTCAGATTATCCATATCAAGGAAAATGAGGTATCCGTCGGATTGCTGCATCAGCTCCGCCGTCAGGCGCTCACCGAGATTTCGCATCGGAAGTGTGGTGAGCAGGTCGTAGTTCTTGGCATATTCCTGTGCCTTAATTGTGATCACTACATCCGAGATGAATTTGCTGATGGTTCGATGGTCATCCGCAAGATTAGAAGTACTGCTGCTTTCTGAAAAGTCATCCAGATCCGGAATCTGATTTTCGGTGAGCAATGTCAGAAATATATCTGCAATTTCAGGGTCGAATTGTGTGCC
>OIYR01000981.1_pt1 | contig 15284 bp, 10 predicted proteins | sample 1588221 | NCBI WGS metagenome assembly OIYR01 (sample SAMN03283292) | human gut metagenome | biome: human-associated habitat; material: feces | host: Homo sapiens | place: Peru | collected 2012 | reverse complement strand
CCATTTTAAGTCGGGATGACTGGACTCGAACCAGCGACCTCACGCCCCCCAGACGCGTGCGCTAACCAACTGCGCTACATCCCGAACTTCTTGTAAGCGGGTGCAAAGATACACACTTATTATGAAACAGCCAAATAAAATGCCGACAATTTTGGCAAATAAATTAAAATACTTATCTTTGCATTATAATATAATAAGGTATTGCCAGCAATGCTGACATAATAAATAAACGGTAAATATATATGCAATACAGACTCAAGGCACCTGAAAGTTTCAACGCCACAATAAAACTCCCCGCATCAAAGAGCATCAGCAACCGTGCGCTCATTATACACGCTCTGTCGAACAGCGATGTGCTGCCGCAGAACCTTTCGGTGTGCGACGACACCGAAGTGGTGGTGAACGCCTTGATGAACAATCCCGACGTCATAGACATTAAGGCGGCAGGCACAGCCATGCGCTTCATGTCAGCTTATCTGTCGGTTACGCCAGGCGAGCATGTCATCACCGGAACCGAACGCATGAAAAACCGTCCGATAGGTATTCTTGTAGACGCACTGCGCTATCTTGGTGCCGACATTGAATATGTAGCCAACGAGGGCTATCCACCGCTCCGCATCAAGGGACATCCGCTTGAAGGTGGCTATCTGGAGATTCCGGGCAACGTCAGCTCGCAATATATCTCGGCGCTGCTCATGATTGGTCCGGTGCTTAAGAACGGACTGGAGCTGCGCATGACGGGCGGAATCATTTCGCGTCCGTACATCGACCTCACGCTGTGGATGATGCGCGAGTTTGGTGCCGATGCCGACTGGAGCGATATGGAGACCGTTAAGGTGAATCCACATCCGTACAATCAGCACAAATATCTGATTGAAAGCGACTGGAGTGCTTCGTCCTATTGGTATGAGATGATGGCGCTTACGGACGACACCGAGTCGCAACTGATGTTTGAAGGACTCATGGACGCTTCGAAACAGGGCGACTCTATCGTCAAGTATATATACTCGTTGATGGGTGTGAAGACCCGCTTTGGCGAACGTACAGACAATACCAGTATGCCTACTGTTACGCTGAAGAAGCAGCATTGCATGCTGCCGCGGCTCGACTACGACTTCATTTCGGCTCCTGACTTGGCGCAGACCGTTGTCGTAACGTGCGCATTGCTCAACATACCGTTTAAGTTCACCGGACTGGCGAGCCTTAAAATAAAGGAGACCGACCGCATAGAAGCTCTCAAACGTGAGTTGCGCAAGCTGGGATATGTATTGCGCGACGAGAACAACGACACGCTGATATGGGATGGAGCTATGTGCGAACCTACATTTGAGCCAATCGATACATACGAAGACCATCGTATGGCTATGGCGTTTGCACCGGCTGCCATCAAGTTCCCCGGACTCCGAATCAACGACCCGTATGTAGTGACCAAGTCGTATCCGCAGTTCTGGGACGATTTGGAGAAGGCGGGATGGACTATCGAGAAGATTAAGTAGCAACAATACATTAAACAATAATGCTGATTCTGATTGTTTCAATACTTCTGCTTGGCGTAATAGTGGGCATTGCCTCAAAGGTGGCTTCGCGTGGCAAGAATGTCGAAGATGCTCCGATTAAGGTGGAGCAGACGTGTGCCACATGCAACGGTACACCTGAGACTAAGTGCGAGCAAGACTGTATGATGGAGGCATCGACCAAACCGATAGAGTATTTCGACGACGAAGAACTCGATGTGTTCAGCGGTCGCACGTCTGACAGTTATACCGACGACGAGGCCGACCAGTTCTCCGACGTGCTCTATACTATGCGCCAGGACGAAGTGGCAGCATGGTGTCGCAGTCTGCACCTGCGCGGCATCGAACTGCCCGACCAGATAAAGGACGAAGTGTATATGCTTCGCGCACAGGATTAACATCCTGCAAGCACTATAACATTCAACATTCCACACTCAACATTCAACATTCAAAAAACCGTGTTCCTGCGTTCCCGATACATCATATTTCTGTTTGTTGTCGTCATCATCATGACGGCAACAGGATGTTCTACGCAGAAAAACACGGCAATGACACGTCAGTGGCATGCCTTCAAAGCACGCTATAATACCTATTATAACGGTACGCTGGCGTATATTGACGCTTCGGAAGAGAAGGAGAACGGCAACCGTGACAACTATACTGAGATGCTGCCGCTGTACACCGTGGCAAACAAGCAAAGCCGAGAGTTGGGCAAGGCGGGATATGAGCGCGCCATAGAGAAGTGCAAGAAGACGATACGCCAGCACAGCATAAAGCGCCGACCGGTGTGGGACAAGAAGCGACGCAAGACCCAACGCGACCGCGAATGGCTGTCGCGCCGCGAGTACAATCCATTCTTGTGGCGTGCATGGATGCTGATGGGGCGCTCGCAGTTCTACAAAGGCGACTTTGATGAGGCTGCTTCAACCTTCGCCTACATGTCGCGACTCTATCGCACACAGCCTGCCATATACGGCAAGGCGCGAGCTTGGCTTGCCAAATGCTATGTAGAGGAAGGATGGAACTACGACGCTGAGGACGTGATACGCGAAACCCAACGCGACTCAATACACTGGGCGGCACAGAAGGAGTGGGACTATACCCTTGCCGACTACTATCTGCGCACCGCCGACTACAAGAATGCTGCTGTATATCTGCGCCGTGTGATACGCCACGAGATGCGACGCAAGCAACGCGCCCGTGAGTGGTACATCATGGGACAGATACAAACACTGCTCGGCAACAAGGCAGCTGCCACTGCTGCCTATCGCCGTGTGATAAGACAGAATCCGCCCTATGAGGTGGAGTTCAACGCACGCATAGCCATGACCGAAGTGATGTCGGGCACGCAGTCGAACAAGATGATTGCCCGACTCAAGCGCATGGCGGCTTCCGATAAGAACAAGGACTATCTCGACCAGGTATATTATGCCATCGGCAATATATATATGGCACGTCGCGATACAGCCAAAGCCATTTCGGCTTACGAGCGTGGAGCGGCACGAGCCACACGTTCGGGCATAGAGAAGGGCGTGTTGCTGCTACGTTTGGGCGACATCTATTGGGCGCGAGAGCGTTATGCCGACGCTCAGCGCACATACGGTGAGGCTATCGGAATGCTCGACAAGGATCGCCCCGACTATGCCCAACTCGACCAGCGCTCCAAAGTGCTCGACGAGTTGGTGCCCTTCACCGAGACCGTTTATCTGCAAGACTCGCTGCAGCAGCTCGCCCGTATGGACGAAGCGTCGCGCAATGCTGCCATCGACCGCGTCATCACCCAGCTAAAGCGCAAGGAGCGCGAGGAGCAACGGCTCAAGGCTGAACAGGAAGCGGGCAATGGTACGCAGCAGAATGGCGATCAGAATATGGGCAATGCCAATCGCTTCAATCAGCAACGGCCCCAGAACAACAATACTGCCGGAGCCATGGCTGGCGACAAGACACAATGGTACTTCTACAACCCTATGGCGGTGAGCCAGGGTAAGACTGCCTTCCAGAAACTGTGGGGCAAGCGTGAGAATGTGGACAACTGGCGACGTACCAACAAGACCGTTGTGGCAGTAGGACGTGACGACGACGAGACCGCAGCCGACACTACCGCTGTACAGCCTGAAACAACTCCAGAGACCGTGCCCGACAGTGCTGCTACCGACCCTCATCGTCGCGAATACTATCTGGCGCAGATACCATTCACTGAAGAGCAGAAGGCTGAGAGCGACCGTCTGATAATGGACGGCCTGTATAATGCGGGCGTGATATTCAAGGATAAGCTCGACAATCTTACGCTGTCAGAACGCAGTCTGCTACGTCTCACGCGCGACTATACATCGTCAGAGCATACAGCCGACGCCTACTATCACCTCTTCTTGTTGTATATGCGCAAGGGCGATAAGGCCACTGCCGATACTTATGTCGACCTGCTGCAACGCAATTATCCGCAAAACGAATGGACCGCATTGCTGTCCGACCCCAATTATGTGGAGAACGCAAGCTTTGGCGTACACATCGAAGACTCGCTCTATGCTGCTACATACGATGCCTTCAAGGCTGGACGCTACAACGAAGTCATGGCTGGTGTGGATGTTTCGGGCAGTAGGTTTGCCCTTGGAGCCAACCGCGACAAGTTCGTATTCATCGGTGGACTGTCGAAGTTGAACAACGGTGATGCTGCAGGATGTGTTGAGGATATGCGCACCGTGGTAGAGAAATATCCGCAGAGCGGTGTGGCACCACTCGCAGGCATGATAGTAAAGGGAGTGGGCGAGGGCAGACGACTCTATGGCGGCAAGTTTGACATTGACAACGTGTGGCAACGCCGGGCTGCCGTGCTTGCTGACAGCGACTCTATCGCAACCCGACAGTTGTCAGACGAGCGCAATACTCCGTTTGTCTACATGACGGTTTACGCTCCCGACTCGGTCGACGAGAACCGATTGCTGTTCAACATAGCCCGTTATAACTTTACGAGCTATCTGGTGCGCAACTTCGACATAGCCATAGAGGACGTAGGTGGGCTGCACAGCATGGCCATAAGCGGATTCCGCAACTACGACGAGGCTCTGCAATACGCCCGACAGCTACACAGCCAGAAGCCTGTGGCAGAACTTATGTCGCACGTACGCAGTGTGATAGTGAGCGAGGAAAACCGCAAGTTGCTCGGACAGCAGTTCAGCTACGACGACTACGACAAGTTCTACGCACGCCACTTTGCACCGCTCAAGATTTCGGACAAGCCGTTGCTCAACGAGCCCGACTATACTCCTGAGCAGCAGCCCGACGACGGTGTAGGTCCGGATGTGCCAAATGTCAGCCCCGTCATTAACAACGACAATGTCAACAAGAAGATTGACGACAAAAAGGTTGACAGTAAGAAAGTTGACAGTAAGAAGGTTGACAATAAGACAAATAAAAAGAAAGAAAACAAGGTGGTAGAGGACTTAAGTGATGAATATTACGACCTCGAAGGCTTTTAAAATAATATAGCAATATGACTACAGGACACTTGCTGTGGGTAGACGACGAGATTGAGATGCTGCGTGCCCATATTATCTTTTTGGAGAAGAAAGGCTACGACGTCACTACCGTCAACAACGGCAACGACGCCATAGAGGAGTGTCGTAAGCGCAATTTCGACCTCGTGCTGCTCGACGAGATGATGCCAGGAATCACCGGACTCGAAACCTTGCAGCAGATAAAGGAGATTTCGCCATCCACGCCCATCGTAATGGTTACGAAGAGTGAAGAGGAGAATATAATGGACCAGGCCATCGGACAGAAGATAGCCGACTATCTGATTAAGCCGGTCAACCCCAATCAGATTCTGCTCGCACTCAAAAAAAACATCCACAAGAAGCAGATAGTCACCGAAGTGACCCAGACCGGATATCGCAAGGAGTTTCAGGACATTGCAATGCGCATCATGGACTGTAGCACTTTGGACGATTGGAAGGACATATACCGCCGACTGGTGCGTTGGGAACTTGAACTCAGCTCTGCCGATTCGGACATGACTGAGATGCTGCAGATGCAGAAGGAGGAGGCAAACAACTCGTTCGCCAAGTTCGTTCGAAAGAATTATCTGTCGTGGGTGGCTCCAGGCACAACCCAACGGCCCCTCATGAGCCCCGATATATTCAAGAAATGCGTGTTTCCGGCAGTCAATAACGGCGAGAAAGTGTTTCTCATTGTCATTGACAACTTCCGTTACGACCAGTGGCGCACGCTCGCCCAGGACATAGGCGAGATGTTCGACATCGACGAAGACATGTACATGAGCATCCTGCCTACAGCTACGCAGTATGCACGCAATGCCATCTTCTCGGGATTGATGCCCGAACAGATAGAGCGTATGTTTCCCGATTTGTGGGTCGACGAGGACGAAGAAGAGGGCAAGAACATCAACGAGGAGCCGCTCGTACGTACGCAGATAGAGCGCTATCGTCGCCACGACACATTCTCATATCACAAAATCAATGACTCGGCAGGAGCCGAACGCTTGATAGAACGGCTTGGCGAACTGACCAAGAACGATATCAATGTCATTGTGGTCAACTTCATCGACATGCTGTCGCATGCACGCACCGAGTCGAAGATGGTGCGCGAGCTTGCCAACAACGAGTCGGCATATCGCAGCATAACGCTCTCGTGGTTCCGCCATTCGGTAATGGGTGAACTGCTTAAAGCACTTTCGCAGACCGATAGTACTGTGATTGTCACTACCGATCACGGCAGTATTAGAGCATCGAAGCCCATAAAGATTATCGGCGACCGCAACACCAATACCAACCTGCGCTACAAGCTCGGCAAGAATCTCAACTGCCAGTCGAAGGAAGTTTTTGTCGTAAAGAATCCGCACGAGGCACAGCTGCCCGCGCCCAACCTCTCAACGTCATATGTGTTTGCTACGGGCAATTCATTCCTGGCATATCCCAACAATTACAACTACTACGTGTCGTACTATAAGGACACGTTCCAGCATGGAGGAATATCAATGGAGGAAATGCTCATACCGCTTGTTACGCTGAAGAAGAGGTAGAAGGGAAGCCCCACCCCCCAGCCCCTCCCCCGCAGGGAGGGGAGCGATATGAACCGACTGCTTAATAGAGAATTTACAATAATCAATTAATAAATCATACAGCCAACTATCCCTCATCCCAACAAAATCACATTACTCCCCTCCCTGCTGGGGAGGGGTTGGGGGTAGGGCCTTTATTTTTATTATTTATGGAAATAAGAATCAACACATTGGCAGACATCAACGAGGCTGCCAAGCAATTCATTGCCAACATGGGCGACAGCAAGGTGTTCGCCTTCTACGGCAAGATGGGAGCCGGCAAGACTACATTTGTCAAAGCCGTATGTGAGGAGTTGGGCGTAGACGACGTCATCACATCGCCCACATTCGCCATCGTCAACGAATATCAGTCGGCAACAACAGGCGACAGCATCTTCCACTTCGACTTCTATCGCATCAAGAAGCTCGACGAGGTGTACGACATGGGCTACGAAGACTACTTCTACAGCGGCTCGCTCTGTTTCCTCGAATGGCCAGAACTGATTGAGGAACTCTTGCCCGAGGATGCCGTCAAGGTAACAATTGAGGAGACTCAGGACGGCAGCCGAGTAATAAAGTTCTAATAACGAAAAGGAGGCTACGGCGTCCTCGCCGTAGTCTGAGTAAGCAATAACGGAACGGCGGACTCCCGTCCGACGTGCAAACTGACAGTTTTGATATCTTTTATGCAGATATTACTGATTTAGCTTGTGCGTCGGACGGGAGTCCGCCGTTTATGTTTTTTTGCTTAAACTCTTTGCTTCTCGTTTACTCCTCCAGTGCCGCTGTAAATTCGCGGTGGAATGTTGAGAAAAAGTGGATTATTTCGTTGCGTGCCTCTTCGTCGAGAGTCCATACGCTTTCTTCACCACTGCGGTGAGCCTGTATGCGGCGTACGCAGCGAGCAATCTTGCGCTTGTTGTTACGAGCCTGCAACTGGTCGCCCTGGATGGGGTTCTGCGAGATGTACGAGAAGGCGGTAAGGCGCTTCATGAATGTCTCATAGCGGTTGAAGAGCAGGGCTTGGCGCATCATCTTTTCGGGGTCGTCGTCGAGATTTTCCATGTCGATGAGACCTTCGAGATGTTCATGGCTCCAGTCGTCTTCGCTGAGCCAGAACCACTGGAAGCCGTATTTCTGTTCCATAGCCATTAGTCGCTGGGCTATGGCATCCTCGTCGGCAGCGTCAGCATTGTTGAACACGCTGAATGCGAAACGTGCCAGTGCCACACCGTTGAGTTCTACCTCGTCGGCACCTTCTACTTCCTCACCGGTGACCTGCACGCGCCAACGTGATGACTTGTTCTTGATGAGAGCCGAGTGGGCACCCATGAGAATGTCTGAAAGCGGACCCTCAGCGTCAATCTCGCCAACCAGTGACATACGGTCGCGCATATCGCGAATCGACAGACGCATGTCGTCGCCCAACACGCACATGTAGTTGAGCTTGCCGTCGGCCAGTGATATTTGGAAACGGTCGTTGTTGTTGTCGCCGACGAAGGCGTAACGATAAGAAGCCAGGTCGTTGTGGGTGATATTGATGTCGTCCATCAGTCGCTGACCGTCGGCATCGGTGATAGCGAATCCTACATAAGGAATGGTGAGACGTATTGTGAACGGGTTGCCCTTGCGCGGAATGAGACGGCAGGCAATGCCATCCTCACCGAAGTCGTCCTTGCGCAGAACGTAGCCTTCGTCGGTGCGCTCGGCACGGTCAATCTCTACGTTGCCGTAGTGCCATGTGAAGTCGAACACGATTTCGTTGTCGTCGTTGCGCACGACCTTTACGAAGCGATCGGGCGACACGCCGAGATATACTGCATCAGCCGGCTGCACCTCCTCGTCGTCATCGCCGAGCACAGCCATCTGCAGACGGCCAAGCATCGGGTCGTCTTCCCAATCGTCTTCGGCAGCACCTTCAGCGCGGAACACTACGAAGGTGAGACGATGCTGCTCGCGAGTGCCGTCAGTACGGCAAAGAAAGTAGGTGGTCTCCTCTGGAATATAAATAGGAGTGCTTATGTATGGGCTCATGCAACGAGCCGAAAATTCCAACTCTGTCCATGCAGAGCCAGTAGATATAGTATTTTTGGTAGCCATAAAATTTATAATGTTATCCTTTGGGGCTGCAAAGTTACTCATTTTTTGTGATATTTGAAAGAATGTTGTTTCAAACATATTACATTATTATTCAGTTGCTGTATGTGCAAAAGACATGTATTTATGTATATTTATACAAAGCATATCCGCATATTGACAATGATTGACAAAGTCTATTGTATTAGCTTACAATTTGTTTGCTGCATTGCAGCAGAACTCTTAACTTTGTAATCTGGTTTTCGGAAAAACGTATAATTATACATAAAATCGAATTAAAATCCATGCTCTTAGAAAATGTAGTCCTTATGGTGTGCAGAAGGACTTCATTTGATGTGTAGGCTCACTTCATTTGATGTGCAGACTTACTACATTTGAAAAGAGGAGGAAATTTATCTGTAAAACTCTTGTTATTTTCATTAGAACACAACCATTACAACAAATACTTAAATGATAAAAATGTCGGATAATAAAGAACAATATCTCAAGAAACGTCCGTCGGCAGCGATGTCGCTCATGCCGCTCCTTGTACTTGTAGTCATGCTCACATTCGTAATACGTGCCTTTGGCAGCGATTCGCTTGCCGGTGCGTCGCAGATAGCCCTGCTTGCAGCTTCGGCATTCTGTGTACTTATAGGTATGTGGAGGCTCAATGTGCCATGGGCGAGCTTCGAGAAAGCCATAGTCAAGAACGTGTCGAGTGTAGCAAGTGCCATAATCATACTGCTGCTTATCGGTGCGCTCAGTGGCGCATGGATGCTGAGCGGAGTGGTGCCCACCTTAATATATTATGGCATGCACATCATCCATCCCGACATTTTCCTTGTGTCAAGCTGCATCATATGCGCCCTCGTGAGTGTGATGACAGGTTCGTCGTGGACTACCATTGCCACAATAGGCATAGCGCTTATGGGTATTGGACGTGCGCAAGGCTTTGCCGATGGATGGGTGGCAGGTGCTATTATCTCGGGAGCCTACTTTGGCGACAAGATTTCACCGCTGTCCGATACCACTACGTTGGCATCCGGCTCGTTAGGCGTTCCGTTGTTCGATCATATCCGCTACATGGTCTATACCACAGTGCCGTCGATAGTGATAGCATTGATAGTGTTTGCTGTGGCAGGACTGCTATGCGATACCAATACAGCTCAGGACATCAGTACATTCGCCTTGGCGCTCAAGAGCCGCTTCTGCATAACACCGTGGCTGCTGCTTGTGCCGGTGCTCACCGGCATACTTATAGCCAAGCGTGTGCCGCCCATCATTACGCTGTTTCTCTCGTCGCTTATGGCGGTGGTGGCTGCCGTGGTGTTTCAGCCCGATGCGCTGCGCGAGATTGATCCTTCGATGTTCAAGGCGGCTATGCGATGTCTGTACGACAGCACGCAGCTCGCTACCGACGATGCAACTCTTGCCGGACTGGTAGGCACACGCGGTATGGCTGGAATGATGGGTACGATATGGCTGATAGTGTGTGCCATGTGCTTTGGCGGATGCATGTCGGCAGGCGGAATGGTGGGTGGCATCACCCGATTGTTCATCCATATGGTTCACAGCCGTACGTCGCTCGTTGCGTCGACAGCCGTATCGGGCGTAATGATTAACATTGCCATAGCCGACCAGTATCTGTGCATTTTGCTTACGGGCAACATGTTTCGCGACATTTACGACCGTGAGGGCTACGAACGCAAGCTCCTGAGCCGCACAACCGAAGATTCGGTGACGGTGACATCAGTGCTCGTGCCGTGGAATACGTGTGGAATGACGCAGAGTACGGTGCTCGGCGTGTCCACATGGACCTACTTGCCATACTGTATATTCAACATTCTTTCGCCCATTATGAGTGTCATTGTAGCAGCCACTGGCTATGGCATAGTGCACAGAAAACCGTCGGCATACAATACAACCGAGGCTTAAAAGATAAAAAAACATAACATAAACGCTTGAAATCGCCGTATGTAAAGAATTATTAATAACTTTGTCCTATTATACTTTAGACCGAGGTTATACTAAGAAACTTAAAACTACGATGAAGCAACAAATCAAGTTTGTCATCGCTGTGGTGATAGCAGTGATGATGGTTGTGCCTACGATGGCAGCCAAGAAGAAGACTACAATGCCAGAACCCGACCGCAAAGTGTGGGCCGACCTATGCTACAAGATTTCACGCCCGGTGCTTGAGAATATGAGCAAGGGCAACTTCCAGAAGGACTTTGTGCTCGAACTTAGCCCCAAGTGGGACGGACGTGACCAGCGCGTGGCCTATCTTGAGACATTCGCCCGACTCATGGCTGGCATCAGCCCGTGGATAGCACTGCCCGACGACGGTACACCCGAGGGCAAGCAGCGCAAGCAGCTGCACGAGTGGGCTATACAGGCATATAAGAATGCGGTAGACCCTAACAATCCCGACCACATTACTTGGCTCTGCAACGTGGCACAGCCGCTGTGCGACGCGTCGTATCTCGTAGAGAGCTTTATGCGTGCTCCCGAGGCTACATGGGGACAGCTTGACGAGGTGACAAAGAAGCGCTACATCGACGGACTCAAGAGTCTGCGCACCGTCAGCCCTGCCTACAACAACTGGCTGCTCTTCCGCTGCATGGTTGAGGCTTTCTTCATGAGTATAGGCGAGGAGTATGACGGATACGTGCTCACCGTAGGATTGAACAAGATGAGCGAGTGGTATCTGAGCGACGGATGGTACAGCGACGGACCTGAGTTTGCTATGGACTACTACAACTCTTACGTTATGCACCCGATGATGGTTGAGGTAGTAGAGATTTGCAAGAAGCACAACTTCCATACACCTATTTCGCTCGACCTCGCCGTAAAGCGCATGAACCGATTCAACGAAATTCTCGAGCGTTTCATTTCGCCCGAAGGCGCATACCCGGCTGTAGGCCGTTCGGTGATATACCGTATGGGCGCATTCCAGACACTTGCCATGTCGGCATGGAAGTATGGATTGCCAAAGACACTGAGCTACGGTTCGGTACGTTCGGCACTGACAGCAGTGATGAAGCGTATGTTTGCCGTCGACGGCAACTTCAATGACAAGGGCTATCTGCAGCTTGGCTTTGCCGGACATCAGCCCGGACTTGCCAACTACTACTCAAACAACGGCTCGCTCTACATGACATCGCTCGTGTTCATGCCGCTTGGATTGCCCGCCAATCATTCTTTCTGGACCGCCCCCGCAGAGCAGTGGACATCGCAGAAGGCATGGAGCGGACAGCAGTTCCCCGAGGACTATCACACCTCACTGCGTAAATAAAACAATGCTTTCAAGATAGTATGTCACAACTTGCTATTGCCGTTTGTGACATACTCAATTATACTATAAACTAAAACAAAAAACAGAAGAACAATGAAGAAAAGCTATTTGGCAATCTCGCTTCTCGCCCCGCTCGCTGCACAGGCAGCCTACGGAGCCAAGAAGGTGAAGACTACAACCGATCCGAATCGCCCTAACGTTATCATCATTCTCGCTGATGACCTTGGCTATGGCGACCTTGGATGCTATGGAGCAAAGAATGTAAAGACTCCTAATGTCGACCGACTCGCAAGTCAGGGCATTCGTTTCACCGACACTCATGCTATTGCAGCCACAAGTACACCGTCGCGTTACTCTATCCTTACAGGTGAGTACGCATGGCGTCGCGAAGATACCGACATCGCACCGGGCGACGCAGGCATGATTATTCGTCCCGAACAGTATACCATGGCGGACATGTTCCGCAGCCAGGGCTATCGCACCAGCGCCATTGGCAAGTGGCATCTGGGTATAGGCGACAAAACAGGTTGTCAGGACTGGAACGCTCCGCTGCCGGCATCGCTCTCAGATATAGGTTTCGACTATCACTACATCATGGCTGCTACAGCCGATCGTGTGCCATGTGTATTCATTGAGAACGGCAACGTTGCCAACTACGACCCGTCGGCACCGATACATGTAAGCTATAAGAAGAACTTTCCAGGTGAGCCTACTGGCAAGAACAACCCCGAACTGCTGTACAATCTGAAGTCGACACCTGGCTGCGGTCACGACCAGTCTATCGTCAACGGCATCGGTCGTATAGGATATATGAAGGGTGGTGGCAAGGCTTTGTGGAAGGACGAGGACATCGCCGACTCTATCACATCGCACGCTATCAACTTCATCAAGGCCAATAAGAACAATCCGTTCTTCATGTACTTCTGCACCAACGACGTACATGTGCCACGTTTCCCGCATCCGCGCTTCCGCGGACAGAGCGGTATGGGACTGCGCGGCGACGCTATCGTGCAGTTCGACTGGGCTGTAGGTCAGCTCATGGAGACTCTCGACAAACTCGGCATTGCCGACAATACTATCATAATGCTTTCGAGCGACAACGGACCAGTGCTTGATGACGGCTATCAGGATCAAGCTGCCGAACTGCTCAACGGTCATAAGCCAGCCGGACCATGGCGTGGCAACAAGTACAGTGCATACGAAGGCGGCACAGCAGTGCCTATGATTGTACGCTGGCCGGGCAAGATAAAGGGTGGTCAGACATCTACAACACTGACTTCGCAGATAGACTGGATGGCTTCGTTGGGCAACCTCATCGGTGCTCGTTTCCCCAAGGGCAGTGCTCCCGACAGCGAGAACCGCCTGGGCAACTTGCTCGGTACAGACAATACACATCGTCCATATGTGCTCGAACTGGCTTACAACCGCTGTATGTCGGTGCGCACAAGCGAGTGGAAGTACATTGAGCCGAGCGACGGACCGAAGATTCTCGACTGGGCTCCGGGTATGGAGACGGGTAGCGACCAGCAGCCGCAGCTCTATAGCATAAAGAACAATGTATGGGAGAAGGAGAATGTGGCTACACAGCATCCACAACTCGTATACGACATGCAGAACATTCTGCGCAAGGCTCGACAGAAGAGCGACAAGTAAAAACTTGAATAATGACAAAATAAAAACTGGGAGAACGGACAATGAAGTCTGTTCTCCCAGTTTTTATTTGTTGTTGTATATAATTGTTCGTGTTACTCTGCAGCGCCGTTGATGGCATCAAGCAGCTTCACTGCATCGACATACTGTGCAATGCCTTCAGCCACCATCTTGGCATCGCGCATGGCGAGAACCACTGTTGAAGGACGGTTGACAACGTCGCCACCGGCAAATACGCCCTGACGTGTGGTCATGCCGTAAGGCTTCTCGCGGGTGATAACGTATCCGCGCTCGTCAACATCAATGCCCTTAGTAGTAGACACGATGCGGCTGGCAGGAGCCGAACCAAGAGCCATAAGCACGTAGTCGGCCTTCTCTACACGGCGGTTGCCCTCCTTGTCTTCAATCACAACCTCAGTCATCTTGCCTTCCTCGTTGCTGTGAATCTCAACGATGTTCGACTCCCAGATGAATCCTACGCCTTCCTTTACGGCATCGTCGTACTCCGAACGCAGAGCGCTCATCTCGTTGATAGTGCGGCGATAAACTATGTTTACACTCTCGGCACCCATACGGATGGCCTCCTTCTCGGAAGGAGCACCCACAGGACGGATCATGAACTCCTGGAAGGCGATAGGCGCATCAGAGTGAGCACCACCATTGATGATGTTCATCATAGGAACAGGAAGGGTGTAAGTATTGCAACCGCCGATGTAACGATACAATGGAATATGGAGATACTCAGCAGCAGCATGAGCCACAGCCAGAGAAACACCGAGGATGGCATTGGCACCCAGGTTTGACTTGGTCTTGGTACCGTCGAGTTCCAACATCTTATAATCGATGGCACGCTGCTCCAAGGCAGAAAAGCCAACCAAAGCAGGAGCAATTACCTGATTCACGTTTTCTACTGCCTTCAAGACGCCCTTGCCGCCATAGCGGTTCTTGTCGCCATCACGAAGTTCCAAAGCCTCGTTCTCGCCAGTTGATGCACCAGAAGGAACCGATGCACGACCTACGACACCTGACTTCAAAGAAACTTCAACCTCTACTGTAGGATTGCCACGAGAATCCAAGATTTCTCTTGCATGAACATTTTCGATAATCATAATACAATAATATCTTTAACTTTATAAACATATATCTAAACCGCATGAATACAACACAGGTTGCATAAATACGATTCTTTTTCTGAGTGCAAAAATAGTAATTATAAAAATAATCTCCAAATTCAGAGCATACTCAAAAATTGGTATTCCACTAAAAATACCTACTTGTAAGTATGCCGTTGGAGGCGGTCACGTCCACTCCACTCACAAGGAGCAAGACTCTCAAGCCCGAGAAATGAAATAAAATAAATAATTCTTCGCTTTTCCGCTCACTTAGTAGTATCTTTGCACTATGCAAACATTAAGATCACACATAATGCAAGAAATCTTAGACTTCCTTCGCGAATTGGAGAAGAACAACAATCGCGAATGGTTTAACACAAATAAAGAGCGATACCAAGAGGTATTAAAGAAATGGTACGCATTCTGCGAAGAACTCATCACAGAAATCGGACGCTTTGATGCAGACATTGCCCCACTAACAATCAAAGACTGCACCTACCGCATTTACCGCGACACAAGATTCAGCAAGGACAAGTCACCATACAAAACCCATTTCGGAGTGTTCCTGGCAAAAGGTG
>OIYR01000978.1_pt1 | contig 15317 bp, 9 predicted proteins | sample 1588221 | NCBI WGS metagenome assembly OIYR01 (sample SAMN03283292) | human gut metagenome | biome: human-associated habitat; material: feces | host: Homo sapiens | place: Peru | collected 2012 | reverse complement strand
CATAATACACCTTAAAAGCCGAAGTCATCGTCTGGCTTTGCAAGCCGTTAAAGCCATAAGCATAGGTGATGATGAGTATGAGTGCGAAAAAGCTACCAAGCCAACCAAGCCCCAAAGCCTTTTTTATATAATAAGCTGGTCCGCCCTTAAAGCCCCCACCGCTGTCTTTACTCTTATAAACCTGTGCGAGCGTGCTTTCAGCAAAGGCACTTGCACCGCCAAAAAACGCCATAAGCCACATCCAAAACAAAGCCCCAGCCCCGCCAAGCACCAAAGCCACCGAAATACCAGCGATATTGCCTATGCCAACACGCGAAGCAGTCGAAATCATCAGCGCAGCAAAGGGGCTAATATGCTCGTCCTTTTGCTCTTTGTGCCTTTGCGTAAGTAGCTTAAAGACCGAACCTAGCATAGAAAACTGCACGAAACGAAGCCTAAAACTATAATAAACCCCCGTGATGACAAGCAAAACTACCATAATCACATCAGTTTTTGGTAAAACAAGCCGCAAAAAGCCTTGCGTAAGCTCAAACAAATCAAATCCTTGCATTGTGTGTCCTTTTTTGAATTTTTGGTTAAAATTTCCTTGAATTTTAGCCAAAATTTAAAGGTTTTTTGCAAAAATTTATCCAAATTTTTTGATACCCAAAAAAAGCTTAATTTATGAGGATTGTTTGAAAAATTTATGTGCAACTTTTGCGTTTGTAGCATTTTTAAGCTCATCAAAACTTGCTTTATAAATGGCTTCAAAGCTGCCAAAATACTTTAAAAGTTTAGAGATTTGCCCGTCAGTTAGTCCTAAATTTTTGAGCTTTGAGCTTTGCAAATCCGCCTTTTGCTTGGTGCGCTGATGAAAACTTATCGCAAAGCGGTGTGCCTCATCACGCAGGCTTTGCAAAAACAAAAGTTTTTTATCGCTCACGCTCAACGCAAACTCGCCCTTAAAAGAGTGCAAAATGTCCCTTGCGCCGCCCTTTGCGCGGTGAGCTTTGGCGTCTATTTTTTCTTTGGCTATGGCTAAAATATCCACATTTGCCCCGCTGCTTTTGATGATTTCCCTTGCAAGTTTTAGCAAGGTTGCACCCCCGTCAATAAGCCACAAATCAGGCGCTGCAAGCTTGTCAAAGTCTTTTGCACGCCTTGTTAAAAGCTCTTTCATCTGCTCAAACTCGTTTGCAAAGTGCAAATGATAGCGCCTGTAAGAGCCTTTGTCAAGGTCTGTATCCTTAAAAACTACCATAGCACCGACATTTGCCACACCTTGTAAATGTGAGTTGTCGAAAATCTCAATCACTTGTGGCAAATTTTCAAGCTCAAAAAACTCTTTCAGCTCGTTTAAAAGCTCGAATTTATCATTAGAGTGGTGATTTTTGATATTTTGCAAGGCGTTTTTGTGTGCTAGCTCGCAAATCCGCCTTTTTTCGCCTATTTTAGCCACTTTTATGTCAAATTTTTTGCCAAATCTTGCTGACAAAAGTTTTTCAACCAAAATTCTATCCTCAAAATCCTGCAAAACATAAATTTGGGTTGAATTTACAGGCTCATCAACGCTAAAACTTTCTAAAATCACCTGTTTGTAGCATTCATTTTCATCAAATTCATCAGCCCTAACACTAAAAATTTTATGCTTTGCGCTGATGATTTTGCCATTTTGAATGACAAAACGCACGAGTGCAAGGGTATTTTGAGCCTTTGCAAGCGCAAAAACATTGAAATTTTCAAGCCTTGCAATGTCGATTTGAATTTTTACTTGCAAATCCTTAATGGTTGCGAGCATATCACGCATTTTCGCCGCTTCTTCGTAGTTTTCATTTTGGGCGTAAAGTTGCATTTTGCTTTGCAAATTTTTTAAAAGCAAATGCGGATTAAGTAGCGCATTTGTGGCGTTTTGAACGATTTTTGCGTATTCATCAACGCTTATTTTTCCTTCACACACAGCAGCACAACGCCCGATTTGAGCGAAGATACAAGCCTTTTTGCACGATGATTTTTGTTTGAGTTTGAAATTCAAATAAAGCGCGTTTAAAAGCTCTCTTGCGCCCTTAAAAAAGGGTCCAAAGTATTTGATTTTAGGCTTTTTGATGAGCTTTCTTGTCAGCTCAAAACGCGGGTATTTTTCGCTCAAATCCACATAAATGTAAGGATAGGTTTTATCATCTCGCAGCAAAATGTTGTATTTTGGGCGTAGTTGCTTGATGAAAGAGTTTTCAAGTATGAGCGCATCGGCTTCTGATTCTGTGGTGATGAATTCTAAATGCACGCACTCATCAAGCATTTTTTGTATGCGCAAAGAAGTTCGCGGGTTTGGGGCTAAATTTGGCGTGAAAACAAAATAGCTTCGCACTCTGTGCTTTAAATTTTTTGCCTTACCTACATATAAAAGGCGGTTTTGAGCATTAAAATACTGATAAACGCCCGATTTTTCGGGCAGAGTTTTAAGTTCATCGGCTAAATTTGATGAATTTAGGGAATTTTGACTTAAATTTTTTTGTGTTTTATTTGGCATTTTTTATCGCTTGGCGAATTTTTTCAAATTTTTCAAAAAGAATTTCATTGCTGAAAGGGTTTTTAAACTCGCCCTTTGAAAGTTCTAAAAAAAATTTTTGTTTTTTTTCATCATTTTTTAAGGCTGGCACAAAATACCTATCTGTAAAGATTTTAAGCGTTTTTATCTTTTCAAATTCACTCAAAGGATTTGCCTTTGCGTAAATTTTTATGAGAATTTTAATGCTTTTTTTGGTATCATCGTGGTTGAGTTCTTGATAGGCAGCTGGGTGCTTAACAAGTATCATTAAGCTGTCGTTCTTGATAAAGATTTTGGAGATAAGGGCTTGATGGGCTGGATTCATCAAGCGCAAGAAATCTTGTGCAAAAAAAATTTTTTTAAGGGGTTTGTAATGATGAGTTCCCATAAGTTCGGCGATGATTGCTGGCGTTTGTTTAAGCTTTTTCATATCAGCATTATAGCATTTTTTTGCTTAATGCTTAGTGGCTGTGGCAACAAAGCCGACCCGAGCTATCCTGTGGTAGATAGTAACGGCTCAGTTATCGAAGTAAAGCCATATAAAAAGCTAAATAGGTGGTAAAATAGCATTTTATCGCGCTAAATTTGACATTTTTGACTTTAAATCAACTCAATCCTTAAACATTTAAAATTTAGTGTTAAAATTTGAGTGTTTTTAAATAAAATCAAGCGTTAAAGCCTTTTAAATTTTGAATTTTAGGCATTTAAACGCTTTTTATAAATGAAAATTCAACCCAAAAAGGAAAAAAATGAAAAAAGACTGCATTTTGGTTTTGGACTTTGGCTCACAATACACCCAGCTCATCGCTCGCCGCTTGCGCGAACAAGGCGTTTATGCTGAAATTTTACCCTTTAACACAAGCCTTGAAACAATCCGCTCAAAAGCCCCAAAGGGCATTGTTTTAAGCGGAGGACCAGCCAGCGTTTATGAAAAGGACGCTTATTTTTGCGATGAGGGCGTTTTTACGCTTGGTGTGCCTGTGCTTGGCATTTGCTATGGTATGCAGCTTATGGCACAGCACTTTGGCGCGAGCGTTTGCCCCGCAAAGCATAAAGAATATGGCAAGGCAAGCATTGAAATTTCGCGCGAGAACCCGCTTTTTAAGGACTTGCCGCAAAAGCAAGTGGTGTGGATGAGCCACGCTGACAAGGTTGAGAGCTTACCAAATGACTTTGAAGTGCTAGCAAGTAGCGAAAATAGCCCTTTTTGTGTCTTTGGCGATGAAAAGCGCAAATTCTACGCCTTGCAGTTTCACCCCGAAGTGCAGCACAGCGAATTTGGGACAAAAATGCTTAAAAATTTCGCTAAATACATTTGTGAATGCGAAAGCACTTGGAATATGGGAAGCTTTGCTAAGGCGCAAAGCGCGGCTATAAAGGCACAAGTTGGGACTGACAAGGTGCTGTGTGCGGTAAGTGGGGGCGTGGATAGTAGCGTAGTGGCTGCACTCTTGGCAAATGCGATAAAAGAGCAAGTTGTTGTCGTTTTTGTGGATAATGGGCTTTTGCGAAAAAACGAAAAAGAAGCGGTAGAAACAATGTTTAGGCATAATTTAGGCATAAATTTAATCACCATTGACGCGAGTAAAACCTTTTTAGAACGCTTAAAAGGCGTAGTTGAGCCTGAAAAAAAGCGCAAAATCATCGGCAATACCTTTATCGAAGTCTTTGAAGCGGAGGCAAAAAAGCACAAGGGTATAAAATATCTCGCGCAAGGCACGCTTTATACGGACATCATCGAAAGCTCAGTTGTGGGCGCAAGCAAAACCATAAAATCGCACCACAATGTAGGCGGACTGCCCGAAAAGATGAATTTAAAGCTCATTGAGCCGCTTAAAGAAATCTTTAAAGACGAAGTGCGTGCGCTTGGCTTGGAGTTGGGGCTTAGCAAAGAGCTAGTTTTCCGCCATCCATTCCCCGGACCAGGGCTAGCCATACGCATAATGGGCGAGGTAAATGAGCCGAGCTTAGAGCTTTTAAGAAATGCTGATGTCATTTTGCGTGAAGAGCTTAAAAGCTCGGGTTGGTATGATAGAACTTGGCAGGCGTTTTGCGTGCTTTTAAATGTCAAAAGTGTCGGTGTGATGGGCGATAACCGCACTTATGATAATGCTGTGTGCGTGCGCGTGGTAAATGCAAGCGATGGTATGACGGCGAGTTTTTCACGCCTTCCTTACGAACTGCTTGAAAACATAAGCCGCCGTATCATCAACGAAGTAGCGGGCATTAACCGCGTGGTGTATGACATAAGCTCAAAGCCCCCAGCTACGATAGAGTGGGAGTAGCGGTGCAAATTTAAATGAGCTGTATTTAAGATGTCAATTTTTACTATTTATGGATTGAAATTTTAACTAAAATTTCAAGCAAAATTTACCAAGTTTTTAGTAAAATCTCACATTTAGAAAATGGCGACATTTCAAATCAAATTTAAGGGCAAAAATGAAAAATCTAATCATAGTCGAATCCCCAGCAAAAGCCAAAACCATAGGCAATTTTTTAGGCAAGGATTATGAAGTGATGGCGTCAAAAGGACACATTCGCGACTTGCCAAAATCAAGCTTTGGCATAAAAATCGATGATGAAAACTTTGTGCCAGAGTATAGAGTGTCAAGCGACCATTCTACCATAGTTAAAGAGCTTAAAAGCAAGGCAAAGTCCGCTAAACAAGTCTATCTAGCTACCGATGAGGACAGAGAGGGCGAGGCTATCGCTTATCACATAGCTAAGGCTATTGACAAGGACGAAAACGCCTTGCCCCGCATAGTTTTTCACGAAATCACGCAAAGTGCGATTGAAAATGCGCTCAAAAACCCACGCAAACTTGATATGAACAGCGTAAATGCCCAGCAAGCCCGCCGTTTGCTTGACCGCATAGTCGGCTACAAGCTCAGTCCGCTTTTAGCAAGCAAGATTCAAAAAGGCTTGTCCGCAGGGCGCGTGCAAAGTGCCGCGCTTAAAATCGTGGTAGATAGGGAACGCGAGATAAAGGCTTTTGTGCCGATAGAGTATTTTAGTATCGATATGATTTTTAGCAAGGATTTAAACGCCGAGCTTGTGGAATTTGAGGGCAAAAAACTTGAAAAATTAAGCCTTACCAACAAAGACAGGGCAAAACTCATCTTAAATGCGTGTCAAAAGGCTGAATTTAGCGTAGAAGGCATAGAGAGCAAAGAGCGCAAAATCGCTCCACAGCCGCCTTTTATGACTTCTACCTTGCAGCAAAGTGCGAGCAACGCGCTTGGCTTTAATCCTAAAAAAACGATGATGCTCGCTCAAAAGCTCTATGAGGGCGTTAAAACGCATCAAGGCACGATGGGCGTTATCACTTATATGCGAACGGACAGCCTAAATTTAGCAAAAGAAGCCCTAGCAAACGCAAGAGAACACATAAAGGCAAACTTTGGCGACAAATACTTGCCCGCAAAGCCCTGCGTGTATGCGACAAAGAGCAAGGGCGCGCAAGAAGCGCACGAGGCGATAAGACCAACAAATTTAAGTTTCACGCCCCAAATCGCCGCTAAATTCTTAGAAAAAGACGAGCTAAAACTCTACACACTCATCTACAACCGCTTTTTAGCCTGCCAAATGAGTGCGGCACTTTCTCAAACTCAAAGCGTTTTCGTGCGAGGGGATAAGGCTTTGTTTAAGATAAGTGGGCGCAAAATCCTATTTGACGGCTTTTACAAAGTCTATGGCGATATGGACAAGGACAAAATCTTGCCTGATTTAAAAGCGAAGCAAGTGCTTAAAGTGCAGGATTTGCAGATGAATTCACATTTTACTGAGCCGCCAAGCCGTTACTCAGAAGCTGGACTTGTCAAAAAGCTTGAAAGCCTTGGTATAGGGCGTCCTAGCACTTATGCGCCAACCATTTCTATACTCACAAGCCGTGATTATGTCAAAATCGAAAAAAAGCAACTTGTCCCCACAGAAGTAGCTTTTAGCGTGGTAGAGGTGCTTGAAAAGCACTTTGGCGACATAGTTGATGCTGAATTTACTTCAAAATTAGAGGACAAACTTGACAGCATAGCCGATGAAAAAGCCGACTGGCAAGGCGTTTTGCGTGAATTTTACTTTCCCTTTATGAGAAAGATTGATGAGGGCAAAAAAAACATAAATTCCTTAAAACAAAGCATACCCACAGGCGAAAACTGCCCAGAGTGTGGCAAAGAGCTGGTAAAACGCAAGAGCCGTTTTGGCGAGTTTGTAGGGTGCAGCGGCTATCCAAAATGCAAATACATCAAACGAGAAGAAAGTGCGCAAAATGCTGAATTTAAAGACAGCGAGGCTAATGGCGAAAATGGAGTGTGCGAAAAATGCGGCAAGCCTATGGTGCAAAAATTTGGGCGAAACGGCGCATTTTTAGCGTGCAGCGGCTATCCAAAATGCAAAAACGCCAAGTCCTTAGGCGGACAAAAAGAACGCAAGGTAGTGGAGGGTGTAAAATGCCCTGAGTGCGGCGGTGAAATAGTTGAAAGAATGTCAAGGCGTGGGAAATTCTACGGCTGTGGCAACTACCCAAAATGCAAATTTATAAGCAATTACAAACTTGTTGATGAAAAATGCGAAGAATGCTCAAACGCCTATTTAGTCATCAAAGAGCTGAAAAAAGGCACTTTTTTAGAATGCCCTAAATGCAAGGCTAAAAAGCAGGTTGAAGTTTAAGATAGTGATTTATCTTGCAAAAATTTGTTTTTAGGCGCGTAAAAAAGGCTTTAAAGGCATTTAGGCAAGGCGAAAAATTTAAGATAAAGTTTGCGAAAGGATAAAAATGCAAAAAACTATAATGCTTTGTGCCATTTGCAACCTGCAAAGTGGCGGTTGTAGCGAGGACTGTAAGTATTGCACGCAAAGTGGCTTTGTTAAAACGGGCATTGAAAAATTCCCGCGAAAGAGCATTGAACGAATCGTTGAGGAAGCGCATATCGCCAAAAACAACCACGCACTAGGCTTTTGCCTTGTAACGGCTGGACTTGGGCTTGATGATGACAAGCTTTTGTATGTGTGTGAGGCTGCAAGAGCCGTAAAAAAGGCACAGCCTGATTTAATGCTTATTGCTTGCAACGGATTAGCGAGCTTTGAGCAGCTTGTGGAGCTGAAAAAGGCGGGAATTTTTTCTTACAACCACAATCTAGAAACTTCGCGCGAGTTTTTTCCGCAAATTTGCACAACGCACAGCTGGGAAAGCCGCTTTGAGACGAATTTAAACGCTAAAAGAGCGGGTATCGAGCTTTGCTGTGGCGGAATTTACGGCGTTGGGGAGAGTGAAAGCGACAGAAAAAGCTTTCGTGCGAGCCTTAAAGAGCTTGCGCCCTTTACAAGCCCCGTAAATTTTTTTATCAAAAACGAGCATCTGCCCTTAAATCCACCGCCTTTAAGCGTAGATGAAGCCTTAAATATCGTTGAGCAAAGTGCCAAAGAGCTTGCCCCCACGCGCATAATGATAGCAGGCGGGCGCGAAAAGGTGTTAGGAAGTAGGCAATATGAAGTCTTTGAAAGGGGCGCAAGCGCCGTTGTCATCGGGGATTATCTCACCACAAAAGGCGAAGTGCCAAGTGCTGATATAGCAAATTTGCAAAAAATGGGTTTGAGCTTTGCCACGCAGTGCCACTAAATTTGAAGGCAAACTTGTGGATTTGAGCTTTTGCAAGTTTGCAAACATTAAATTTTAGCTGCCACGCGCAATGCCTCCGAAATTTAATTGCAAACTCTTGGTTTTGAGCTTTTGAATGCAATGCCACTGAAATTTAATGCTTGCAAACTCGCTTGTGATGATGACATAGAAAACATTTTCACTTGATGAGTAAAAAAAAGCGTTGTTGGCTTTTTTGCTCACAATGACGACAGATTAAGCAAATCAACTCACAACGACAAAACAAAAAGCGCAAATTCAGCTTACAAATTTGCGCTCGATTTGCTCTTTTACCTGCTCGCTGATGACAAAGGGCGTATCATAAAATAAGCAAGAATCCACGCAAGCCACTTTCAGCACAAGCTTTTTGCCGCCTTTTAAATTTGGGTTGTGCGAAGTGCGGGCGATTTCATAAATCTCATAAACGCGCTCTTTATCAAGCCTGCTGAGATTTAGTTCGATGATGGAGCGTTCAAATTCTTGCGGTTCGGGCGTGAATTCTTTTTTCTCACTTGCCCTTGCTCTAAACCCTGTCTTTGCTTTCACGCCGCTATGTTCTACCTTGTCAAGCTCCATAACTTCGTTGAGCATAAGGCTAAATTCCCCGTCATCTCGCTTGAAATTCAGCCGAAAGGCATAAGCTAACGCCCGTTTTTGCTCGTCCTTAAAAAGCTCTTCAAGCTCTTCGACATTTCTTTCAAAAACCACGACAGGAAAGGACGAGTAAAAGTCCATCACTTGCATTTTGGCATATCGCTTGCCACTTTTGCTCATCAAAGCCTTGAAATCCTCGATTTTGCCGATACAAAGCACCTGCCCACTGCCGTTAAGCTGCTCGAAATTTAGGCTTTTGAAATAATCAAGCTTGTTGATTTGCTCGCTGAATTCGTCCAAAGGGTGCGCTGAAAGATAAAAGCCTAAAATTTCTTTTTCATAATCCAACTTTTCTTTCAAACCATACTCTTCTTTGATAGGCACAATTGTCGTTTTTATCGTGCTTACAACCTCATCAAGCCCAAAAAGTGAGTTGTCAGCACTGCGTTTGAGTTCGGCGATTTTGCGTGAATTTTCGCAAAGTGCGGGTAAATTTTCGATTAAGCATTTGCGCGTAAAGCCATACTCATCAAATGCTCCCGTTTTGATAAGGCTTTCCATAGTGCGTTTGTTGATTTTAGCAGGGTCGATTTTCGCCATAAATTCATCAATGCTAGCAAAGCCCTCTTTTGGGCGTGCTTTGATGAGATTTGTTACAGCGGGCGCGCCCACGCTTTTTATCGCTCCAAGCCCGTAAAGTATAGCTTCGCTGCCATCATCAAGCCTGATAGAGCTGAATTCTCCAACGGCTTTGTTAATATCTGGCGGTAAAAGTTTGATATTCATTCTTTTGATTTCCTCGATATACTGCGCCACTTTTTCTACTTTGTTTTGCTCGCTTGTAAGCAAGGCAGCCATAAATTCACTAGGATAATAAGTCTTTAAAAACGCTGTTTGAAAGGCGACAAGAGCGTAAGCGGCGGAGTGAGATTTGTTAAAGCCGTATTCTGCGAATTTTAAGATAAGCTCGAACAAATCATCAGCCTTTTTGGTGTCATACCCTTGTTTTTTCGCGCCTTGCAAATACTCGCTTTTGAGCTTGTCTAAAATTTCGCGCTTTTTCTTTCCCATAGCACGGCGCACCATATCAGCCCCGCCAAGCGTGAAACCGCCGATAGTTTGCACGATTTGCATAACTTGTTCTTGATAAACGATAACCCCATAAGTGTCCTTTAAAATGGGTTCAAGTTCCTTAAAAGCGTAGCTTACCTTTTTGCGCCCGTGCTTAATGTCTATATAATCATCAACCATTCCGCTATCAAGCGGACCTGGGCGGTAAAGGGCTAGCACGGCGATTAAATCCTCAAAGCAATCAGGCTTTAAGCGGGCGTTAAGTGCTTGCATACCGCTTGATTCGATTTGAAAGATACCAAGCGTGTTGCCACTTTGTATAGTTTCATAAACTTTGGCATCGTTTAAGTCTATTTGCTCCCAAATCAAATCCTTTTCATACCTGCGTTTGACAAGTTTTACGGCGTTGTCGATGACATCAAGGGTTTTTAAGCCCAAAAAGTCGAATTTGATTAAATCCACATCTTCTAAAAAGTCCTTTGCATACTGCGTTACAAGGTGTTTTTCGTCATTTTTAGTAGGGCGAAACAAGGGCGTTTTTTTCCACAGGCTTTCATTTGAGATGACAAGCCCAGCCGCGTGCACGCCTGCGTTGCGATTTAGTCCCTCTAAGGCAAGGGCATAATCCCAAATTTCTTGCGCGTTTTGGTGCGTTTGGATAAATTCAGCGATTTTTGGTTCTTTGTTGTAGGCATCTTCAAGCGTGATTTTAAGTTCATCAGGGATTAGCTTGGCAAATTCATCAGCTTCATTTAAAGGCATATCAAAAATTCGTGCCACATCGCGAATCACGCCTTTGGCAAGAAGTTTGTTAAAGGTGATAACTTGTGCTACCTTGTCAAAGCCGTATTTTTCGATGACATAATCAATCACTTCATCGCGCTTGTTTTGGCAAAAGTCAATGTCTATATCAGGCATACTCACGCGCTCGGGGTTTAAAAAACGCTCAAAAAGCAAGTTGTAAGGCAAAGGGTCTAAATCCGTGATTTTAAGCGCATAAGATACAAGGCTGCCAGCGGCTGAACCCCGCCCAGGTCCTACTGCTATGTCCTTGCTCTTTGCCATAGCGATGAAATTTTGCACGATGAGCATATAGCCTGAAAATTTCATTTTTTTGATAATGCTTATTTCTCGCTCCAAACGCTCTTTATACTCGCCGTGCTTGCTCTCATCGATGAATTTAAGCCGCTCTTCAAGCCCTTTGTGGCACAAATACTCAAAAACCATATCATCGTTGGCAAAGCTAAATTCCTTTTCAGGCTCGGGCAAGGCTAAATCATAATCTTTCGCATACTCTCTTGCGAATTTAAAATTTGGCGGCGTTGGGTCGCCAAGTTTAAGCTCTAAATTACATTTTTCAGCCACTTCTTGCGTGTTTAAAATAGCTTCTGGCAAGTCCGCAAAAAGCTCACTCATCTGAGCGGCGGTTTTGACATAAAATTCACTCACGCTGTGTTTGAGCCTATCCTTGTCGCTTAACTTCACGCCCATATTGATACACATTAGCGCTTCTTGCGCTTTGGCTCTGTCTTTAAAGGTGTAGTGCGTGTCGTTTGTGGCGATAATTTTTATGTCAAGTTCTTTGGAGAGCCTTATCACTTGCTCATCGATGAAAAGCTGGTCATTTATGCCGTGTCTCATCAGCTCCAAATAAAAATCATCACCGAAGACTTCTTTATACCAAAGTGCGCTTTCGCGGGCGATTTCATAGCCCTTTGCGCCAAAGCGGACATTGCGTTCGTTGTTTGTGTTTAAATGCCAATTTATCTCGCCTTGCAAGCAAGCCGAACTACAAATCAGCCCTTCGCTGTGGGCTTTGAGTAGGTTTTTGTTAATGCGTGGATAGTAGTAAAAGCCTTGTATGTAGCTTTGAGAGCTAAGATACATTAAATTTTCATAGCCTGTTTGATTTTTCGCATACAAACAAAGGTGAAATCGCTGTTTGGTTGTCTTGTCGTTAAGCTCTTCGCCGTTGTGTAGGTAAGCTTCTATGCCGATGATAGGCTTTAAGCCCTCTGCTTTCATCGTTTTGTAAAAATCAATAGCCCCAAACATATTGCCGTGGTCTGTCATCGCCACGCTTGTCGCACCCTGCTCTTTGAGCGTTTTAGCAAGCTCTTTGAGCTTGTTTGCCCCGTCTAGCAACGAATACTCCGTGTGTAAATGCAAGTGTGTGAATTGACTCATCGCAAGCCCTTTGTGAAAACTTTTTTAACATTATACGAAAAATGGCTGAATTTAAAAGAATTTGTAGCTGAATTTTAGCTAAATTTTATGCAATTTGAGCAAGACACAAAATCAGCACTTTTTAAAAAAGAGCCTATAAAAATTTGCTTATTTTTGTAGTTTGTCTCAATCAAAACAAAATTTAAGAAAAAATTTTCTATAATAATGTTTTAAAATAACAAAAAAGGCTTTAAAATGAACAAAATCAAGCAAATTTGGCACTTCGTGTTGCTTTTTAAAGACAAGGAGATAATGCTTTACTCTGCGGCGTTGAGTTTTTACACTATGCTGTCTCTTATACCGCTTTTGTTTGTGGGTTTTTCGGTATTTACGCAAATTCCTAGCTTTAAAAGCTACTACGAAAAGATGAAAGCACTGATTTTTGACTTCCTCATTCCTACACAGCAAGAGCTTATCTCATCTTATCTTGATACTTTTTTAAAAAACAGCCTAAATTTAGGCATCGTTGGGCTTGTGGCGATGATTTTTACTTCGTTAATGTTCTTTTCAAGCTATGATTATATCGTTAATCGCATAAGCAAAAGCCAACCAAAAACCCTATGGCAAAGCATTAGCTCGTATTGGACACTTGTAACACTCACTCCACTAGGACTTGGTGTGAGTTTTTATATCTCAGGCTACTTACAAAAAACACTTGATGACTTACAAGTGCGCTTTAATCTACTTGGAATTCTACCTTTTGTCATCATTTGGGGCTTATTTTTCATCTCATTTTCAAGCTCAGCCAACAAAAATACAAGTAAAAATTCGCTCAAAATGCTTGCACTTACTTCTTTTGCAAGCTCGATGATATGGTATATCAGTAAAAATTTGTTTGTGTATTATGTCGTTTATAACACCACTTACACCAACATTTATGGCTCTTTTTCGACTATACTTTTCTTTGTGGTGTGGCTTTATATCTCGTGGGTGATTTATCTTTTTGGGCTTAAATGCTATCATTTCTTTTGCTCCGCGCACGAAATTCACACTCCAAGCCCTAGAAAAACGCGAAAAACAGCGTAAAATTCGCGCAAAATGCTTAAATTTAAGTAAATGCCTTGAATTTATAGTGCAAAATGAGTTAATTTTAGCCAAAATGCGCCTTGTAAAAAATAATTAAGGCGCAAAAAAGCTTATGGATACATACAAAGCTTGAAATTTTAAGGCATTTCATCATCAAAGCGTTTGAGTAAGGGGGCGTAAGCTTCTATGCGTCTGTCTCGCAAAAAGGGAAACCACCGCCTCACACGCTCGCTTTGGCTTAAATCAAGCTCCACAAAAAAGGCGTTTTCATCAGTCGCATTTGCGCGAAAAAGCTCCTCGCCTTGCGCTCCAAAGGCAAAAGAGTTGCCCCAAAATCTTATGCCATCGCTCATTTTAGCTAAATTTTGACTTGAATTTGCCTTTTTGCCGTCATTTTCGCCACAAAAAGCGCACTCACTCGCCTTTTCAAAGCCCACGCGGTTTATCGCCAAAGTAGGCAAGCCGTTTGCCACAGCGTGTCCGCGCTGCACCGCTACCCACGCTTCAAGCTGGCGTTGCTTTTCGTCCTCATCGTCTTCGTCAAACCAGCCTATGGCGGTTGGATAGATGAGCATTTGCGCGCCTTTTAAAGCCATTATTCTCGCTGCTTCTGGAAACCACTGGTCCCAGCACACCAAAACTCCAAGCCGTCCAACGCTCGTATTTATAGGCTCAAAGCCCAAATCCCCCTGCGTGAAATAAAACTTTTCGTAAAAATTTGGGTCATCGGGTATGTGCATTTTGCGGTATTTGCCAGCAATACGCCCGTCCTTTTCAAAGACAAGGGCGGTGTTGTGATAAAGCCCTGCTGTGCGCTTTTCAAAGAGCGATACCACAAGCACTACGGCGTTTTCTTTGGCGATTTTGCCCCAAAATTCAAGGTCTTTTTCGTATTCGTTTGCTAAATCGAAATTTTCCACGCGTTCAAGCTGACAAAAATATCTTTCTTGGTGCAGTTCGCAAAGACACACAAGCTGTGCTTTTGCTTGTGCTGCCTTTTTGATAAGCTCGCAAGTGTGGGCTTTGGTAGTGGCTTTGTTTCCTTTAAAAGCCTGCTGTATAAGGGCTACTTTCATTGTGTATCCTTTGTAGTAGAGTCATCGTAGGGGTCAAGATGAATTTGAATGTTGAATTTTTGCTCTTTGAATTCAGCCTTTATTTTGTCTTCAATTTCATCGCCGATTTTGTGGGCTTGCATAAGCGAAATGAGTGGGCAAAACACCAAATGAACGCTTATATAGCTCACATTTGGGCTAAGGCGCGTTTTTAGCTCGTGAAAGCTCACTATCTCAGCGTTTTGGTTGATAAGCTCTTTTATGCGCTCAACAACCCTTTCATCAAGCGCCTTATCCATAAGCATTTCTATGCTTTTTTTAGCGATTTTAAGCGCTGAAAAGAGTATGTAAAAGCTGATGATAACGCCAAAAAGCCCGTCTATAAAGTGCCAGCTCGTAAAATACAAAAGCAAAAGCGCGAGCAGTGTGGCTAAATTTGTCAAAAAATCCGTCTTATAGTGCAAACAGTCAGCCTCCACGATGAGCGATTTGCTTTGTTTAGCCACCTTTGTGAGAAAAAGCGTGAGAAAAAGCGTTACAATCATCGCCAAAAGCATTACCGCAAGGCTTAAATTCAAGTCCTTAACGCCCTCGCCAGCATAAAGTTTGCGCACGCCCTCATAAAAGATAAAAACCGCCATAGCTCCGATAAATAGGGCTTCAAGCAAGCCCATTAAAGCTTCGATTTTGTCAAAGCCAAAATTATACTCCGCATTGCCCTTGCGAGCGGACTTTTTAAGAGCAAAAAAGTTTAAGATAGAGATGACAAAGTCCATCAGCGAGTCAAGAGCTGATGAAAGCACCGCCACACTGCCACTTATAAGCCCAACGACAAATTTCACACTTGCCAAGGCAAAGGCACAAAGGCTGGCAATCAGCGTGGCTTTTTTTGCGCTTTTGCTTAAATCAAGGGCTGAATCTGCGTTCATTTTCGCTTCCTTTTTGATGAATTTGTTGAATTTAAGGCTGAAATTTCGCTTATTTGTGCTGAAATTTCTAAATTTAAAGCTGAATTTAGGCTTGTTTTTGCTAAATTCAAGCTTAAATTTAAAATTAAATTCGTGTCTGTTTTTGCCGAATTTAAGGCTGAATTTAAAACTAAATTTTTACTCATCTTGCGCCCTTAAAGCGGTTTTGACACGCACAGTGCAAAGAACCATTTTGCCGCAAAAACACTCCGCACGCATTG
>OIYR01000975.1_pt1 | contig 15341 bp, 9 predicted proteins | sample 1588221 | NCBI WGS metagenome assembly OIYR01 (sample SAMN03283292) | human gut metagenome | biome: human-associated habitat; material: feces | host: Homo sapiens | place: Peru | collected 2012 | reverse complement strand
TCCAAAAAGACAATAGGACACATTTTGTTGGAGTTGCCATTTTGCTCGTAAATTCGCCTGAAAAGCACGTGGATTATTGAATTCTCCAATTTGTTGAAATTCATCGATGCAGATAACGATTTTTATTTCCCTGTCTTTGGCAATTTTTTCCGGTAATTCAAGAATTTCGTCTGAGCTCATTTGAGGCTCTTTAATCTGAAATTGTATAGACATAGGGGCAGTGGCTTCACCAAAGCTTATTCCCGAAATGATTGCTGATGCATATTTCTTGATGAAAGAAAGGATGTTGTCTGCAGTGCCTGCAGTCTGCCGCAAAATCTCGGTCGCAAATTTTTCATAAAACTCTTTTTCTGTCCTGACGTTGAAGATGTCAATAAAAACAATTTTCAATTTCGGGTCTTCTGCCTTTGCTTTCCCGGCCGCCTTGTGAACCAAAGAAGTCTTGCCCCAACGTCTTGGCGAAATCAGAATTGTGTTTGTGAGACTCTTGAAGTTTTCCGCCAATCGTTCCGTATCATTTTCTCTGTCAATGAAGTTGTGGCCTTCTGCCACTCGTCCAAAAATAAATGGAGTCGCCATAATGTTACAAATTTTGATACAAAAATAAGAACATTTTTTGATGTATCAAAATTTGTACATTTTGTTTTTGTGGCGTGTATGCAGCGTGTTGCCGGTCCTGTGGCTCTCGACAAGGCTGCTCGGAAATAATCGTCAGGTCTTGGGTGTTTTGTAAGCGTCTCCGCGTTACGTCGTGACGAGTTTTCAACAGCGCGTGGCGCCGTCCCGTTTGTCATCCGGCAATTCCAGTCCTGGCGGTGACTCTTTGCTCCTAATACGTATCCCTATACACGTCCTAAAGCGAATTCTTGATTCTCACTGGGAAATGTTTGGCTTTTAAGACAGCCTCCCTGTCAGGACGGTGCCACATGCGTTTTTGGAAATAATTGGTTTTCAGTGCGTTATAAAATGACGTGTGGATTTCCGGCCAAAAAAAGGTCGATAATCCACGCTCAAATTAAATGGTGCTTGATTATCAATGTGTTACAAGTGTGCCCGTGGCGCCGTCCCGCCCCTTGGGCAGTCATGGCATGGTCCTGCGTTCAGAACTGATGCGTCTCGGCAGTCATGTCTCCGTTCTGCCGTCCAGCTGCCGGACATTTGCCTCCCTTGCCATCGTGCGCCTATTCGTCCATCTGCTATCCATGTCCATGTCTTCATTACCATCCATCGCCATTCATTCTCCCGGCCATTGTCACCTCATCGTTCTGTCTCAGTCCGCAAACGATTGTCCAGTCTGATTTACCTTCCCAGTAATTCGGCCAATAGATTAGGTGGCAATGAGCTTATTCGGGACGCCCTAGTTGTCGTTACGCGGAATTTTTTTGCCATTTCTATTATTTCATTATATTTTTCATCCCACGCAAATATATTAAGTGTTACATATACTTTTTTTCCTATTTCATGTGCATATTTTATTGTCTCTTCTAAATCATTATCTTGCATATCTGCTCTTGTTCTAAGTGACAATGATGATGTTCCACAATATACTGCATCTGCTCCATACAAAAATGCTATCTTTGCTTTTTCAAATGATCCTGCTGGAGCTAATAATTCTACTTTTTTCATTCTATTACCTCTTTTATTTTTTATTTATTATTTCGTTAGATGTAGGTTTGTGCATCTGTATTGCACCAGTTGCGGAGCTTACCCCGTGAGGCGACTCCAAGCGTGATGCCACAAAATGCGTACAAAAATACTAATTTATTGCCAAACGAGGGCATGTTTGCACGAAAAATTGAGTTTATCGGGCTACTTTTAGGTGCTGTAGCTTTATTTAGCGACTAACTTTTAGCTTTACCAACTCTATTTTCGTCATCGTACTCTTGATGATGCGGAACTCGTAGCGTCCTATAGTTATCACTTCGTTGAGTTTTGGGAAACTCTGATATTCGTGTAGGATGTAACCACCGACGGTCATGTAGTCGTCGCTCTCGGGCAGACCGAGATCGAAGAGGTCGTTCACCTTATCAATCTCAAGTCGAGCAGAGAGCATATACTCGTTCTCGCCAACCTGTGTGGCGATGTATTTCGTCGAGTCGTGTTCGTCTTCTATATCGCCAAAGATCTCCTCAACGATGTCTTCGAGGGAGACTATACCACTGGTTCCGCCGAACTCGTCGACCACCACTCCAAGACTCTTCTTCTGCTGCAGGAAGATGTGCATAAGCTTCTGTGCAGCCATCGTTTCGGGCACAAAGGGCATCTTGCAGACGCACTCGCGCCAATTGTCGCGGTTGCGGAACATTTCGGAACTGTGTATGTAACCAATGATATGGTCGATATCGCTATCGTAGACAATAATCTTCGAGTTGCCACTCTCCACGAACTTCTGCATTAGTTCGTCGACGGTGCAATCGTTCACGTCTACGGCGTTCACCTCGGTTCGCGGCACCATGCAGTCGCGCACCTTACAGTCAGAGAAGTCGAGTGCGTTTTGGAAAATCTTCACCTCTTCGTTTATCTCGTCGTCGCTCTGCGCATTCTCTATGCTCGACTGCACGAGATAGTCGAGGTCGACCTTAGAGAAGCCATCGTCATCGGCTTCTGTCTCCATACGTATACCCACGAGGCGCAACAAGAACTTCGACACAAGTGTAGAAAAGCGACTTATAGGCCAAAGAATTATGTAGAAAAGATATGCCGGCACGGAGAAGACCGAGAGCAACCTATTGGCGTTATTCTTGAACAAAATCTTCGGCAAGAACTCACCAGTGAAGAGAATAACAAGCGTGGATAGCAATGTATCTGCCGTGACTTTCATACCATCGTCGAGCGAACTGAAGATAGTATTGTCAAATAGGCGTGCCACAAGGATACCATAAACAACAAGCACGATATTGTTGCCTACAAGCATCGTACTGACAAAGCCGTTGGGATGGTTGTAAAATCGGGAAATAATATTCTTGGCTATGCTATTTCCCTCGCGATCCATCTCTGCGAGCATTCGGTTGCTGGACACGAAGGCTATCTCCATTCCTGAAAAAAATGCAGATAGTGCCATTGTTACAGCTATGCTAATTAAAAGAGGTATGTCTACTTCCACTATAGTTTAAATATTGGTTCTTATTATTTATCACGCAGGCGGCGTTGCGGTTTTGTCTGCAGGCGCACTGTTGCCTTCACTGTATCGGGCGCGGTAGTGATGGTGTCGCCATCGCTTGAGAGCTGACCTTTCTCGAACGAGCCAGAAGTGTTGGATACGTAATAGTTGGTCATGCGCTCATCGCTACGAAAGTATGCTCCCTCAAGCGTACGCTCGGGGGTAACGAGTTTCGAGGGTTTATTAGAGTAGAGTTCGTGCTCTGCCTCGTCCCAAAAGAGTTCTTCGCTGTTGAACTTCAAGCCGTCTTTGGTGAGCACACTCACACGGCTACGCAGCTCCCACAGCTTCTTCTGGTCGTAATAGTAGGCTGTGTCTGCCTGTATGTACGACTGCACATGGAATTTCTCATCGAACTGCTCAAAGAATACACCTTTCTCAAATATCCATCGCGAAGGGTTGCGCACGGTGTTCACTTCCCATCGCTCAGTTACGATGCGGTATTTGATGACACCGGAGTCAGAGATAAGGGTGTTGACACCGTAACTCGTCATCATAGACACCGAGTCGCGGTCGTGTATGGCTGGTGCCGTGTGCTCCTTCTGTTCGCCACACGAAGCAAGCGCCACGATGCACACCACAATGATTACTATGTATTTAGATAGTCTCAACGCTTATTTTAAAAGTATTGTTTTCTTACTCCATCTTCCACTTAGCAAACCAACGCTCGTTGAACGTCAAGCCGATATTTATGCGGAACGAATTTTCGGTGACAAAAGTCTTCGAGTCCTGACGCACCCACTGTGCCGAGATATTGAGCAACGAACGGTTGTTGTAGCCGTTAACGATTGGAATGCCGAAACCTGCACTCACGCTATACTCTTTCGGTCCGTTCTGACCTTTTATCTTCAGATAGTCGGTGGCATAAGATGCGCCCATGCGGTAGTGAATACGTTTGAAGAAGTTGCGACCGCGCTCCTCTGGACAGAACTCGCCACCAACGGTCAACTTATGACGATCGGCAAACTGGCCGCTTGCCAGCTGATAGCTATTTGTGGACATATCGAACTTCGGATAAGCTACCGACGACCATTTCTGCAAGGTGTAGTCGACACCAATGCGCCAACGATTAGCGCGGTTCCACATCAAGCCTGCACCAAAGGTGTGAGGCAACGCCAATCCATTTCCAATGGTGTGTGTTGTTGTGTCGGCAACAGCAGTCTGAGCATTGGTAGAGATAATCTGACACTTTGGGTCGGCACCAAGTTTGTGACCCAATCCGTAGGTAAGACCCAACGTAAGAGCGTCCTTCTTTGTCAACTTCTGCGTGTACTGCAAACCAAAATCAAGTTTGTAGCTATGCACTTCCGCTGTATAGTACTTCGATAGCGTGTTGGCATAGACATCTGTATAGGAATTGACAACTGAACGTGTGTAGTCGCCCCATAGGTAAGCAGCATTCACGCCAATAGCCAATCCCTTTATCGGACTCCAACCCGCACCCAAATAAACCTGGTGCAAGCCGCCCGAACCAGAATATGCATTATTACTATACACAACAGTAGTACTGCCATCGGTGCTATTGAGCGGCTTCTTGTTAGAATACGAATAGCCAATGTTGCTATACGGCAACAAACCAAAGCTCAAGCCAAGACGTTTCGCAACACGAAAACCGGCAATGACATACTCAAAGTTGGCGTTTTTAGCGTTCACCTTAACACCACTCTCGCTATAGTTCGTAATTTGTCCAGACACACCTGCATCGAAGATGAACGACAAGGAGTCGATGGTGGCATACGAAGCAGGGTTAAGACAGTTCACTTGGTTGTGCTCACTAAAACCAATACCAAGTCCGTTCATGCCACGATTAAAGCCGCCCGACTGCTCGCCAAGCGTACCCAAACCATATTGACTATAGGGAGAATTAGTGCCACTTTGAGCTGCCGCAACTAAAGAGACCGCAGCAAAGAAGCCTGTTGTGAGTGCTTTCCTCATTTATTTATCTAATTAGATTTTAGAAATTCTATTATATATATAATATGTATATAGAGGTGTTTTTACAATCCTTTCCAGGATAATGCTTGCAAAATTATCGAAAAAAAACGAGATAATGGCAGAAAAGTGAGAAATTAAAGTTATTTTTGCACCATGAAACTATTTGAAAGATTATTTAAACACATAACATTAGCGTTTTTGCTGTGCTTTTTCGCCCCCTCCACAGCTTCTTCACCGAACAACGAGCCGACGCTACAAGCCGACTCGATAGAGATCAGCCTGCTCACCTGCGGACCTCGCCAACAGGTGTATAGCTTGTACGGACATACGGCGATACGCTTTCAGGACAAGCAGACCGGCAGAGACATCGCCATCAACTATGGCGTTTTCTCGTTCGACCAGCCCTTCTTCGTGCTGCGGTTCGTGTTCGGACTAACCGACTACGAGATGGGTATCGCACCCTTCGACATATTCGAGTGGGAATATGACCCCACGGGCTGTGGCGTGAGACAACAGGTGCTCAATCTGACGGCACAGGAGAAGATGGCGATAGCGCAAGCCGTAGACCGCAACATGGAGCCACAGAACCGCGTGTACCGCTACAACTTCTTCTACGATAATTGTACAACACGTGCTCGAGACATCATCGCAGACAACCTTAACGGACGCATTGTTTATGACACCTCAACACCTCAACATCACAACACCCCTGCACAATACCCCACATTCCGCAACTTGATACATAACTACAACGAGACGCATCGCTGGGCACGTTTCGGCAACGACCTGCTTCTTGGCGTGAAAGCCGACTATAATACAACATTCGAACAACAACAGTTTCTACCAGAGCGTCTGTGCGCAGATTTCGAGCGAGCACACATCATATCCGCGGACGGCACAAAGCGCAATCTGGTAAGTAGTTCGTTTTGGCTTTTTGAGCCCACAACGAAGCAACAAAGCATCCAACAGACAAACATGAGCATACTGGATGTATTCTCACCGTTAGTTACTTTTAGCATCCTCTCAATACTCACGCTGATTATAGCCATCGTGGAATATCGACGCAAACGTATAATATGGGTGTTCGACACAAGCATCATGCTTACTACTGGTGCATGCGGACTACTCTTATTCGCCATGATATTCTCGCAACACCCCACTGTAAGTCTCAACTTGCAGATACTGCCGCTAAACCCCATTAACATCTTCATGCTCTACAGCGTGACGAAAGCAGCACGCCAAAACCGCATACATTGGTGGACTAAGGCGTGGAGCGCACTCATACTGTTGCTCCTCGCAGGCTCTTTCTTACAGTCGTATGCAGAGGGCATCACAATTGTGGCATTATCTTTGCTATTAAGAAACATATCGAATATTTACACATTTAAAAATACGGGCAGCAAACAGCCCAAAGCATAAAGCATTAGACACATAAATATGAGCAAATACATATCGACGATAATGATGTTGGCAGCACTTGCCGGCACCGAGATGCAAGCGCAGACCTTGCAGTCGGCACCGCGTCTTGTGGTGAACATCACTATCGACCAGCTGCGCACCGACTACATCGAGCACTTCTCCCCACTCTATGGCGAGGAAGGCTTCCGCAAACTATTGCAACATGGTTGTGTCTACGAGGCTGCCAGCTACCCATTCTCGCCCATCGACCGCGCATCAGCAATGGCTACAATAGCCACTGGTGCCACACCTCACTATAACAACATCGTTGGCACGAAGTGGCTCGACCGCAACACGTTACGACCCGTGTTCTGCACCGACGACCAAACCTATGGTGTGTCACCACAGAAAATAGCAACCACCACCGTCAGCGACGAACTGAAAATATTCACCAGAGGTGCTGCGCTTGTCTACTCTACAGCTATGGAGAAAGACGCAGCTGTCATCTCTGCAGGACATGCTGCCGACGGAGCCTTTTGGCTGAACGAGGAAAACGGACAGTGGACCACATCCGCATACTACCCCAAAGGCGCACAAGCATTTGTGCGTGCCTACAATAGTATCACACAGAAACGTACGAATGGAGACAACGACGCTGTTGCCGACCTCTCCATAGCTTGCGTCAACGACTTAATGCTTGGTCGCGACAATATTACCGACATGTTATCTGTCACACTGTCAGCAAAATGCACCGACGTGACCCATTGGCAGACCGAGATGGAGATAGTATATCTAAAGCTCGACCGCACTTTAGCATCACTCATAAAGCGCATCGAAGAAAAGGTAGGACGCAACAACGTACTCTTTGTGCTCACAAGCACAGGATACACCGAAGACCAGCGACCCGACTACGAGCGTTTCCGCATACCTTCGGGCACGTTCTACATGAACCGCTCGTGCAACTTGCTCAATATGTACCTCGGTGCCATCTATGGTCAGGCGAAGTACGTAGAAGCGAGCTTCCGCAACCAGATATACATAGACCATAAACTCCTTGAGCAGCGTCATCTGAGCTACACCGACGTAATAACACGCTCGAAAGAACTGCTTGCGCAAATGTCTGGCGTACGCAGCGTTATATCAAGTCCATACAATTCAGCCGTATCAGGCGACCTTCTCATAGAGACCGCTCCTGGCTGGAAAATCATAAACGAAGACACAAACGAGAATTATTTTTCGCGTGCCGCCTTTGTACCCTTCCCCATCATCCTGTACGGAAGCGGAATAAAGGCAGAGCACATAAAGACACCGGCTACGGTAGATCGCATTGCGCCTACCGTAGCTAAGGCTATTCGTATACGTGCGCCTAATGCCTGTTCGGTTGCGCCATTGCAATAAAAACCAACTTACACCTATATTAATGGTGATATATGGATTTTTTTTAGTAATTTTACACCCGAATAAGTATTTAAGGAAAAAATAAAAATAATATACAATGAATTTCAACAAATTTCTACAGTCATTGTTTGGCAACAAGTCATCAAAGGACATGAAGCTTATCCAGCCACTCGTAGAGAAGGTGAAGGAGGCATATCCAGAGATTAAGGCGCTGAGCAACGACGAATTGCGCGCACGCACAAAGCAGCTTCAAAAGTACGTTCAGGACTCTGCTAACGAAGAGAAAGCAAAGATTGCCGAGCTCAAAGCAAAGATTGAAGACACTCCTATCGACGAGCGCGAGAGCATCTTCAACGCTATCGACAAATTGGAGAAAGAAGTGCTCGAAATCTACGAGAAGGCACTCAATGAGGTGATGCCGGTAGCTTTCAGCATCGTTAAGGACACAGCACGCCGCTTCGCAGAGAACGAGGAGACTGTGGTTACAGCCACCGACTTCGACCGCGAGCTGGCTGCCAACCCGAAGAACGACTTCATCACCATTGACGGTGACAAGGCTATCTATCACAACCACTGGACAGCAGGCGGCAACGACCTGAAGTGGGAAATGGTTCACTACGACGTACAGCTCTTCGGTGGTACCGTACTGCATCAGGGCAAGATTGCGGAGATGGCTACCGGTGAGGGTAAGACTCTCGTGTCTACACTTCCTGTATTCCTCAACGCACTCACCGGCAACGGTGTTCATGTCGTAACCGTCAACGACTACCTCGCAAAGCGCGACTCTGAGTGGATGGGCCCGCTCTATATGTTCAACGGTCTCTCTGTCGACTGTATTGACAAGCACCGTCCTAACTCGCCAGAGCGCCGCAAGGCTTACATGGCAGACATCACATTCGGTACGAACAATGAGTTCGGCTTCGACTACCTTCGCGACAACATGGCTATCTCGCCTGCCGACCTCGTGCAGCGCAAGCATAACTATGCCATTGTCGATGAGGTCGACTCAGTGCTTATCGACGACGCACGTACTCCGCTTATCATCTCTGGACCTATTGCAAAGGGCGACGACCAAATGTTCGAGGAGTACCAACCACTTGTAGAGCGTCTCGTAGACGTTCAGCGCAAGCTCGCAACACAGTATCTTGCTGAAGCAAAGCAGCTCATCAGCGAGGGTGCTGCTAACAAGGATCAGAAGAAGATTGAGGAAGGTTTCCTCGCATTATACCGTTCACACAAGGCTCTTCCGAAGAACAAGCCGCTTATCAAGTACCTCTCAGAGGAAGGTATCAAGGCTGGTATGCTCAAGACCGAGGAGTACTATATGGAGAACAACAACCGCCGTATGCCGGAGGCTGTTGAGCCGCTCTACTTCGTTGTAGACGAGAAGTTGAACAGCTGCGACCTCACCGACAAGGGTACTGCATGGCTTGCAGGTCAGGTGAACGACAACGAGCTCTTCGTGCTGCCAGATATCACTTCAGAGCTCTCGGCTCTCGAGAACGAGAAGGACCTCAGCGAGCAGGAGCGCCTCGACAAGAAGGACGCCATGCTCAACCACTATGCCGTACAGTCGGAACGTGTACACACCCTGCAGCAGTTGCTGAAGGCTTACACCATGTTCAACAAGAACGACGAGTACGTTGTTATGGACGGCGAGGTGAAGATTGTCGACGAGCAGACAGGCCGTATCATGGAAGGCCGCCGCTGGAGCGACGGACTCCACCAGGCTGTAGAGGCTAAGGAGCACGTGAAGGTGGAGGCAGCCACACAGACATTCGCTACCATCACACTGCAGAACTACTTCCGTATGTACCACAAGCTCGCTGGTATGACCGGTACTGCTTCTACTGAGGCAGGCGAGTTCTGGGATATCTACAAGCTTGACGTTGTTGAGATTCCTACAAACCGTCCGGTACTCCGCAAGGACCTCGACGACCGTGTGTACAAGACCAACCGCGAGAAGTATGCAGCCGTTATCGACGAAATCGTGGAGATGCGCAACAGCGGTCGCCCGGTGCTCGTAGGTACTACATCGGTAGAGTTCTCTGAGCTTATCTCTAAGATGCTCAACATGCGCAAGATTCCTCACCAGGTGCTCAACGCCAAACTCCACAAGAAGGAGGCAGACATCGTGGCAGAGGCTGGTCGCAGCACAAAGGGCATGGTAGAGATCACCGAAGAGGACGGCAGCAAGCACTTCGAGGAGCGTATGCTCGGTGCCGTAACCATCGCTACCAACATGGCTGGTCGTGGTACCGACATCAAGCTCACTAAGGAGGTTAAGGAGGCAGGCGGTCTTGCCATCATCGGTACAGAACGCCACGAGAGCCGTCGTGTCGACCGCCAGCTGCGTGGTCGTGCAGGCCGTCAGGGCGACCCGGGTAGCTCAGTGTTCTACGTATCGCTCGAGGACAAGCTCATGCGTCTGTTCGCTTCAGAGCGCATCGCAAGTCTCATGGACCGTCTCGGCTTCAAGGAGGGCGACCGTATCGAGAACCCGATGATCTCTAAGAGCATCGAGCGCGCACAGAAGAAGGTTGAGGAGAACAACTTCGGTATCCGTAAGCACCTGCTCGAGTACGACGACGTGATGAACAAGCAGCGCACCGTAATCTACGAGAAGCGCCGCCACGCACTCATGGGTGAGCGTATCGGCATGGACATCACCAACGTCATCTGGGACCGCGTGGTGAACATCATCGAGACAAACGACTACGCCGGATGCCGTGAGGAATTCCTCAAGATTCTGGCTATGGAGTGTCCGTTCAGCGAGGAGGACTTCGAGAACGTACGCCACGACGAGCTTGAGGAGCGTGCCTTCCAGAGCGCAATGGCTACCTTCAAACGCAAGACTGACCGCATCGAGAGCGTTGCTTGGCCTATCATCAAGGAAGTAGAAGAGAACCAGGGTGCTATCTACGAGCGCATCATGGTGCCTATCACCGACGGCAAGCGCGTCTACAACATTCCGTGCAACCTTAAGGAGGCTTACCGCACCGAGGGTCGCGACGTTGTTAAACAGTTCGAGCGCGTCATCATGCTCCACATCATCGACGACTGCTGGAAGGAGAACCTCCGCCAGCTCGACGAGTTGCGCCACAGCGTACAGAACGCTTCTTACGAGCAGAAGGACCCGTTGCTCATCTTCAAGCTCGAGAGTGCTAAGCTCTTCGACTCGATGGTGAACGACATGAACAACCGCATCGCTTCTATCCTCACACGCGGACAGATTCCAGAAATGCAACAGCAGCAGGAGGTGCGCGAGGCAGCTCCCGAGGAGCGCACACAGCGTCAGCAGTACACTGAGCAGAAGGCCGAAATCAACGACCCTGCACAGCAGGCAGCCGCTAACCACGACACTCGCGAGAACATTGAAGAGAACCATACTCCGCTGGTTAAGGACAAGCTCCCGGGACGCAACGACCCGTGTCCTTGCGGTAGCGGTAAGAAGTTCAAGAACTGCCACGGCAAGGGTCTTGAGTAAGACCATAGGAGGCTATGGCATCCCTGCCATAGCCACGCACCCATAAGGTGATTGATAGGAGGCAGCGTGGGTATGGCATTTCTGCCATACCCTCCTATAATATGTTAATTAAACGTTATGCAGGCTGGTATTGTCGTCATGCGCTGTGGCATGAACGGACAGCCGTAGAAAATCATCTGCAGTTCATCAGTACGAGTCTTGTATTGTGATCCGATTACTACCTTCTTCAGTGCTTTACAATTTTTGAAAGCAAACATTTCTACCTCTACGCGTGAGGGCAGCGATACGGAGGTGATGCGGTTGCATCCCTCGAAGGCATCGCTATTGATGCTCTTCAGGCTCGTGGTTACAGGCACACTTGTGAGGGCTGTGTTCTTAAAGGCATTCTGATCGATTACCGCCACCGATTGTGGCAGACTGATGGTTGTGAGTGCCTTGCAGTCTTCAAACGTGCTCATATCTATCTTTGTGATGTTCTGTGGCAGCGTAACCTTTGTGAGTGCTTTGCATCCGAAGAACAGGGCGTTAGGCAACTTCTCCAGACGCACGGGCAGTGTTACTTCTGTCAGTGCTGTGCACATGGAGAAGGCACTATGTCCAATCTTTGTGACACTGTTGGGTACGGTGATGCTTGTAATCGCAGGCATACTGCTGAAGGCGCGGCTATCTATCATGGTCACTGTCGATGGTATGTTGATGGAAGTGATGCGTGTGCACGCGAATGCGTTTGAGCCGATTGTTTTCAGTCCGGGTGAAAGTGTCACCGATTTTATTTTCATTTCGGCAAAGGCAGCACTTCCGATTTCGGTCACCTTTAGTGTGCGGCCGGCATAGCGCACGGTGGAAGGTACGGTGTAGTCTTTGCCTATCGACTCGTCGTTGTCTATGCCGATCAGCCGTGCATTATTGCGTTGAGAGTTCAGCTCGAACCACATCTCGCCAATCTGCATTCTGTTTCCCCATGACGAATTGCCCTCGTACACTCTCACCGAAACCTCTTTCGTGGTGCGGTTGATGCTTTTGAGGTATGCCACGGTTTCGCTATTGAGCAAAGGGTAGAGGGGCGAATAGTCTGACTGCATGGTTCGCTTGAATGCGTCCTCCTCCAATGGTTCTGCCGGTGTGTAGGAGTCTTCGTTTTGGCTATCAGCATCGTTGAGATATTGAATGGCATTGGTGAGTGCTGTTATGCGATCGTTTACTTCAGTGCTGATTAGGTCGCGTCGTACAAACACAGGCTCGCACGCGAATTTGTCGTCTTTGATACATTTTTCTATCATCTTTGATTCGGCTATGAGGCTGGCGTTGTCGAGCTCTATGGGCTGGGGTAGGGATTCGAACCATGCTGGCTGTTTAGGGCATTGCGTTGGAGGTTGCGGTGTGTTGAAGGCCTTTCGTCCTAACCACGTCTTTATGCCGAGTCCTTTGTAGAGCTTGATGGTGATTGTCTTGTGTGCCGGCTCGAAATCGGCTTGGGTTCGGGTTGACGGGCGGCGGTTGGTGTTGGCACGTACTCGCTGTGTGCTGCGGTTCTGGGTGATGGTTCTGTTGCCCGATCTGTTAGCACTGGTGTTGTTTTTCGGTGCTTCGTTAGCGTTTTCAACAGCATCCATCACCTCCTTTACGGGCTTGGGTGCTGCCTCTTTAATCATTTGTGTTCCTTTGTTCTTAATCTTTTTAAGGAAACTCTGTGCTGATACCTGGGTGGTGCCCATCGTCAGACAGAGGGCAGATAAGAACAGTAGTCGTCTTGTGTTCATAGGGCTTTGTTGGTTTTTATTGTTGTTATTGATGTTATTTTGCCGACAAATGTACAAAATATATTCTTAAATATTAGAAACGGCTTTGTTTTTTTTTATGACGATAGTTGACGGGTGACATGCCTACTTGCTTTTTGAAGAATGTGCCGAAGGCGGAGGCGTTGGGGAAGTTGAGCAGGTCGGAGATTGCCTTTATGCTCTTGTCGGTGCTCGTGATGAGATAGACGGCTTTCTTCGTGATAGCCTTGAACACGAGTTGCTGCACCGTACTGCCCGACACCGACTTTACGAGCTGCGTGAGGTACTTTGGCGAGAGACACAGGCGGTCGGCGTAGAAGCGTACGCCGCGCTCGTGCATATAGTGCTCGTCAATGAGCTGCATGAGCTGCATGTACGTCTCGAGTTTACGGTTCGACTCGTTGCTGCCGTCGCTCGAGAGTTCGCGGAAGATGCTGCACACGCGGTAGGTGAGCGAGAGTAGCAGCAACTGGCGTTCGTTGGCGGCAAACACGTTCTCGCCGCATTTGTGTACGGCGAGCAGTTCGGAATACTTCGTCAGCTCGTTCTCGTGACCCGTATGCATCACCCAGCACGAGCGTGGATTGATATACTCCACAAACTTCATGCCGACCACCGTGCTGCCAAGGATGTCGCGTATGGAGTCGGCGCGATAGAAGATAATGACAACGGAGCAGTCGTCGCTCTGAGCTGTAACGGAGAAGCGCACACCGTGGGAGAGGAAGAGCGTCTCGTCCTTGTTCACAACGTATTCCGCACCTTCGCATGTGAAGGAGAAACTGCCCGAACGGCACACTATAATGCCTACATCCGCCACGCGGAAGTTGTGGCGCAATGCCTCAGGGAACGACCGTATATTACCACAAGAGCAACAGATGTCCTCGTTGTTGGACATCTGTTGCTCCAGAATATTTATGTTTTCGCTGCTGTTCGTCATTGGTTTTAATTGTATAGACATGGCGAAGTTAGCGAAAAAAAACTGCACTGCAAAATATTTTACATGTAAATGGGTGCGTGGCTACGGCAGGAACTGAAAGTCAGCGGCGCGTAGCGGAAAGCTAATGCCGCAGCCTCCTAATAGTTAATGTACCACTCGCGTGTATCTTTCGATATGTCGCGCTTCGGCCACGGCACCACAAGCATCACACCGGCGAGAATGATGCAGGCGTAGATAGTCCAGCCTGCCATCTCCTTTATAGCCGAGAGCGTAGCCTGCACCTGCACTTTGCCCTTCGTAGACATGGCTGCCATGTGCTGCGCCTCGGTCTCGCTCTTGCCCTGATACTGCATTCCGCGCGCTGTCATATCGTAGGTCTTGGCGGTTTCGGCGTTAGTGCGGTCGTAGTCGTGAGCGTAGCGTGTGATGTAATACTGTTGGCGGTACTGGAACACCACCTGATAGAGTGCCGAACCTATGCCCGGTGCTATCACCATACGCACGGTGAGCATGATGCACACCCACGTAGAGAGCAGCTTGTAGGGCATACGCTGGTTGGCATACACGGCGATGAGCGAGTAGAGCAGCATCATGCCCGTAGCACGTATCACGACGGGCCACTTCATGCGCTCCAGCATACCGTCGGTCTGCACCTCGAAGTACATGAACAGCGAGGCGGCGCCGATGAGCAGGAATCCCATGGCGAAGAACCACTTGAAGTGGACACCCTTGCTGTTCAGTATGAGTATTGTGACAAGACCGATGAAGTAGCCAAGCAGCACCCAGTTGCCGAGCGCAGCCACCTGGATCTGGTCGGTCTTCATGCCCACGCCCACGAAGATGTTCACGAGCATCGAGCTTGAGTTGCATATCATCAGACCGATGAAGAGTAGTATGCCGCCCTGTATGCTGCGCGACTTGAACGCCTTGAGCATGAAGTAGGGCGAGCGGCGCGTCTTCTCCAAGTATATAAATAATAATGTAGAGGCGACGCATATAGCCGTAGCCCAGCAAATACGGCTGCTATCGTACCAGTCGTACACCTTGCCGTACACCGTCACGTAGACGAACGAACAGCACATGAGGCAGAACACCACCACGTTGCCGAACTTCGAGAACGAGAGCGGACTGTACTTCGTAGGGTAGGGGTTGTAGGGCATACAAAGCAGGGTGATGAGCAGTGCCATGAGAATGGAGCCGAGCATGGCGTAATACACCATCTGCCAGTGGTAGTTGTAGGCAAACCAT
>OIYR01000974.1_pt1 | contig 15349 bp, 16 predicted proteins | sample 1588221 | NCBI WGS metagenome assembly OIYR01 (sample SAMN03283292) | human gut metagenome | biome: human-associated habitat; material: feces | host: Homo sapiens | place: Peru | collected 2012 | reverse complement strand
ATACAGTAATTCTGTATCTGATGGGTGGTCAGGCGCTGGATGAGCTGAAAAAATATGAGGCAGTGAGAAAAGAACAAAAGAATTAAATTATATACAATTACATTTATCTGATTTCACAGGTCTTTCTGTTATTCTTATCTCTAATTTGGAACGCGGAAACCTTATAGTAGAAATTGAAAAAACAATACGGTTGATTAATATTTTAGGATTGAATTTATTAGTAGAGAATCAAGCTATTTCCATTGGTCTTCTATTAGAGGAAAAGACATTTGATGCAATATGTACTCGAATTTTCTTTGAAGAGGTACTTACCGATGGGAGAAGTAGCCAGTACACAAATTATGTAAAAAGGCGGGATAAAGAACTACATATGAAGAAAGATACAAGTTTGATTTTGAAGAGCTTGGAATCAACAAAACTAGAGGCAATAGAGGGGCTTTTACTCTCTATTGCCTCTAGTTTATTAACATCATATCTTTTAATAATTTCCAATCTAGTTCCATCATGATTTGTTTCTGGTATAAAATCAATAGTAAAAAATCCATAAAAATAATACTGTCTAGAACCTAAGATATATTTATAAATATACCCATCTATATATATATTGGTTTGATTCACATCATTTTCACTTGAACCCTCATAATACAAGGTACAATGAAGCGTATTTCTTATATATTTTTTCATCGGAAATATATTTAAAATTCCTATTCCTATTAACACCAAAATAATAATCCATACAAAAATATATATTATTATATTTATTTTTCTCATAATTATAATCCCCTAAAATTCCCTTTACAAATATATTAAATTTCACGAATCAAAAATCATTTCTGTAATCCACCGTTCTTCAATTCACTATCATAAAGATAAAATAAATTCAAATAATTTTTTAATTTTGATGTCCAATTATCAATCTCCTCTTTGTCTATTCCTCTTAATATTTCTATTTTCATTTGGAGGAAATCGTCATTACAAATAATTTTGCCATCATTATTATCTACCAAAAGAAAAATTTTGCTGCCAGATAAAAATTTTGCGGTATGCTCTCTATAAAATACTTCTGACAAATCGTTCCGCTCAAGTAAATATGCATCACATGTTTCTTTAGTTACATTTTCAGCACGCATAAATCCTCTCATTTCCACTATTGTCTCTTCATAATTAATGGGCTTCAAACTGAATATTTCTTTAAGAGCAATGAATAATTCATCACATGTCTTATATGGCATAATAATCTGGCCGCCATATTTTCCCATTAATTTCATAAAAAAATCTGAGGAATAAGGAGTTATTTCCAAATCATCTTTTTTACCTCCAAAAAGCCATTTTTTAAACATAATGTTAATTCCTTTTCGTGTTACTTTTTACGTTGATGTTACCAGCTATATATCATTTTCCACCCAGAAAAACAATACTTTATGTCTATAACGACATTTTTGCTACAAATTTGTTGATTTTTTGTCGTCTTAGACACAGACAATTGAATTTCACTCATTATATCTATATAATTATTTGATATAAAGGGGGGATTTCTATATGTTGAGTAATATAATAACCTTTATTATAGAAGGTCTTATTGCTGCTTTCTTTCTTAACAGGACATTCATCAATACCAAAAGCAGATATCAGAAAAGTGCAGCTTTCATAATTGGCTATGGGATTCTGACAATTATATCATTCGCCCATATAATCCCTCTTAATCTGGCTGCATTTACAATTATCAATTTTCTTATTGTATACATAATATATACACCTGTTATCTCAGGTGCGATTTTCTATGCAATAATCATGACATGTGTTATGGGATTTTCTGAGCTTTTATTCAGCAGCATTGCAGATAATTTTCAGATTAGTCCTATGCTTAATGATAAATCAATATTTCTATTCTTTATACTTAGCAAATCATCATATTTCATATTACTTCTGGTTGTATCAAGACTGACCCATAATAATGACAGTTCAAAACACAATGCCGGCAAAAATATATCTTTTGCCGATGTCATTCTTATTGTCATAACATTACTGACTCTTGTTGAAATGTTCTGCCTATATCACATTATGTGTAATGCAATTCTTTCAGTAATTGATTCCAATATGATTATATTATGCTGTATCTGCACTATAGTCATAGATATAACATTAGTTTGGTTTATGTATTATATGACTGCCAGAAATAATGAACTCCTACAGCTTCATCTTCAGCTACAGTCTGAAATTGAACGTAACAGCACATATCAGCTTCTTGAAACCTCATATGAAAATCAACAGATTATGATTCATGATATGAAAAATCATCTTAACACAATTATGAATCTGATATCTGATACACAATCTGATGATGCAAAGTCATATATTAATTCTCTTATAACATCTAAGGAATTTAATACTAAGACTAAATACTGCACTGACACAAGACTTAATACTATTTTTAACAGATATATCATGATGGCTGATAGTTTATCGATAAAATGTAACATAGATGCATATAATTCCAACACTTGTTTTATCAAATCAAGCCATCTTACATCAATAATATGTAATCTGTTAGATAATGCTATAGCGGCATGTTCCAATGCACCTGACCCACATATTGACATTAAGATTACGCCAGTCGCAACAAGCAACACAACATTTATATCTATAACCAATACATGTACTAACAAGCCTCTTACAGATGAAGCTGGCAATCTGATTACAAGTAATCAGGACACAATCCATCATGGTTATGGACTAAAAAGCGTTAGCAAAATTGTATCTGAATATAACGGCAACATACAGACACATTATGATGATGAAAACAAAGTATTCTGCGTACTATTAACTTTGGAGGACAGGTAATTATGAGATTTGCAATATGTGATGATGAGATTACATCAAGGCAGGTTATTAAATCATATATAGAAGAATATTTTCAGAATAACAAACTTGGTCTGCCTGATATATGTGAATTTGAATCCGGAGAAGCTCTTCTTGACGATAACTCACATTTTGACATAGTATTCCTTGATATTGAAATGAATGGTATTAGTGGTATAAGTGTGGGCAGACGTATGTCAAAAACTGATAAGCATACTCTCTTCATTATTGTTACATCATATAATGATTACCTTGATGAGGCCATGAGTTTCCAGGCATTCAGATTTTTAAACAAGCCTGTTAATAAAACCCGTTTTATGCGGAATCTTCACGATGCCCTATATGTATCTAATACTAATAACGAAAGAATCGCTATTGTCACTAAAAAAGAAGTCCTGACTATGTTCTCATCTGATATTATCATGATTGAGGTCTGCAACCGTAAAGTAAATGTCTATACTACTTATGGCAGCTATGAATCAAAAGAGCCGCTCACATATTACTCTGAGCGGCTTAATCCCAACATTTTCTTCCAGCCCAAAAAGGGTTTTCTTATCAACATGGGGTTTATTGATTCATTTAACAATGATAAAGTATCTTTATTTCAAGGCAGATACCATGCTTATGTCACTGTCAGGAAATACAATGAGCTGAAAAATGCATATCTGATGTATCTAAACAGCATAACATAACCATTCCCTATCCAAACATGCTCATGAGGTTAGCGACAACTAATCCGCCACCAGTACCCACAATATAGCCGAGCAGCGCCATCATTATTCCGACTGGAACAAGGGCATTAGAGTATGCTCCGGCAAGAACCGGGGCTGTTGCAGTTCCACCTATGTTGGCAAGTGATGCAACACAGCAAGTGAATATATCCATCTTCAACAGCTTTGCAAGAATAACCATGATAACGACATGGATTATAAGAATTACAAAGCCTGCAAGCAGCCAGATATGTGCGTTACCAACTGCACTGAGGTCTGCTCTTGATGCTATAAGAGCAATTACTATATACAACATAACATTAGATATCTCTTCAGTCCCCTTAATCTTACCAAATGGTGTGAGGGCGAATACAATTCCTAATACCGATACAATAAGCACTGTCCATGTTGTGCTGTCAAAGAACGAAAGCCTTGCATTAATCATGCTTCCAAGTTCCATTGAAGCTGCTGACACGAAAAGTCCTGCACCTAATAAAAGAATAATGTTCTGCCATGCAATAGGCTTTGTGTCAGCTTTAGCCTCTTCCTCAAGAGCTGCTCCAACACCATCTATAATACTTGTATCAGCTTTAGTCCATCTGTTGAACTTCTCATGGTTGCCAATAGCCCATAAAAGGAACATAACATATAGAGTTGCACAGATAGAATCTATAACAAGTGCATACGCCATTGTTGATTCATCTACCTGAAGGGCTGCCTGAATGGCAAGCATGTTGCCGCCTCCGCCCATCCAGCTTCCGCATAATGCTCCGAGTGCCTTCCACGCACCTTCACCCAATATCTGGTGGAATATGGCATATGATGCGACAAATCCTAATCCGATAGACAATGTCGCAGCAAAGAAACCTATAAGCATCTTAGGTCCTAATTTTACAATCTTTTTAAGGTCACAGCGAAGCAGCATTATGAACAGCATCGCATACAATATTGGATTTTTAACTGATTTATATACTGCACTTGTGGCACTAAGATCCCATAACCTGACTGTACACAGAATCATAAGCCCGAGGTATATAAGAACAATCGGTGGAGCAAAGTTAAAGAAAACCTTAGCCTTTTTGCCTTTGAATATCTTCGGTAAATTGACTAATACCGCAGAGACAAGAATAAGCACTGCGAGATACATAAAACCATCTTTTATCATCTAATATATCTCCTTTAGGTTATAGATATGTCTGTAAAAACATCTGCATTTACATATTCTTTAGTGCTTCTAACAGATAATCCCATATTGTTGCCCTGTTTATCCATACGGTATACCTGTGTATTATTCTGCTCCGGTGTGCATTCCAGGCGTATATCTGCCTGTCTCTGTTATGTTATTATCCTCCAGTTTTATATCAGACAACCTGTACTGATTGTCGTCTTCCATAACATTATAATAAATGTCACACTCACATTCACATTTTCTCATAACAATATGCTCTGCATATGATAATGGAATATCTTTCCTGTCCTTCAAATCATAAAATTGTGTCCACGGATTGATGTTGATAAAGCTGCAAATCCTGCCACGCACCTCCTCAACAGTTATATATTCATAACGCTGTGGTGTGTCTGGACGCATCTTCAGCCATAAAAGATTATACCCATTATCTATGCGGATATGTCTCATAATTACATTTTTATTATGAACGGATTCCGAGCCACATGTCAGACATCCATGACAGAAGCCATACTGGCAGTCTTCTATGATTATACGCTCATTAATTCCATTCTCCGGCAGGCTGTCAGCCCACGGACCTTTGCCGCCTTTCAATGCCACTGCATCATCATTCACTTCAATAACGCATCCCTTTATCAGAATATCGCTGCACACGTCTATATCAACCGCATCTGTGCTTGGCGCTTTAACTGGCGTTCTCGGACTATATATGTGGCAGTTAAGATATTTTACATGATTGCTTTTGTATATGTGATTAGTCCAGAACTGTGAATTGCACATATGAAGTCCTGCAACAGTGATATTTGTGCTGTCAGAGATATATACAAGGCGGGCACGCTGTTCATCCTTATTCGTACATTCAGGATTCCAGCTTCTTCTCTGCCAGAATGCTCTCCACGACCTTGCGCCATTGCCATCTATTGTGCCTTCGCCACATATCACCATTCCATCAACGCCGTTAACATTGATAAGAGCTGGATAATACATGCAGTTCTCGCCCTCAATACGTGTCATCATTACTGGGTAATCAGATATGTCATCACTACCTCTAAGCACGCCGCCCTTACAGATGTAAAGATTAACTCCCTGCTTAAAAAACAGTGCGCCTGTCATGTAAATTCCCTGTGGCACAACTATCACACCGCCGCCATTGTCTGCAACGGTGTCGATAAGCTGCTGGAATCTGGCAGTATATACCACGCTTTCCTCTGTATATGCCACATCCTTTATACCATAATCTGTTATTACATACTGTGTACCAAGCTGTTCTAACTCCGGTACGCTATCATCATAAAACCATTTGTCTATAATAGTTCCATCTGGAAATGTGTCTGTCATCTGCATTAAAACAACTCCCCCACTCACTTAATCTTTACTATCAGACCGCAATTATTCTTCCTGTCTTGGCATTGACCCTATGAGATATTGATATAACAGTTCTGTTCTCTGATACCCTCTTTAATGCATCAAGAACCTGTTTTTCAGTCTGTGCATCAAGATTAGCAGTTATCTCATCAAGCAGAAGAAGCTTTGGCTTTGCCACTGCGGCTCTTGCAATTGAGAGAAGCTGCCACTGTCCCTGTGAGAACAGCTCTGGTGTACATGGCGTATCATATCCATTATCAAAATTCATAATATCATCATCAAGACCAGCCAGTCTTGCCGCATCCCTGACATCTTCCATGCTTATAGAACTGTCATACAGTGTAATCTGGTCTTTAACAGTTCCCGGAACCATATGGAATGTCTGTTCAACATAACCAAACAGCTTACGTTTATCATCATCTGGAATATCATATGTACTGATACCACCGATACGTACCTCGCCCTTCTGAGGTTCATATAAGCCAAGCAGAAGCTTGAATATAGTACTCTTACCAGCTCCTGTCCTTCCTGAAAGTGTAACCTGCTCTCCCTCATTGACATAGAAGCTGAGATTTTTAAGTACATCTTTTTCATCATATCCAAATGTTACATCATTAAATTCTACATATGGCACATTTTTTTCATCGGCAGAATCTGTCTGTCCCGTTTTGATGTCCGATTTGTTCAATAATTCATCCTGTGCAAAGAACTCATTAATTCTGTGTACAACTGCAATTGCTGACTGTATTGTCTGAATCTCCATACCGAGACTCTCTACTGGTGAAAATATCTGTGATATATAGTTAATTACAGCAACTGCTGTACCTGCTGACATTCCAAATAATGCAAGAACATCTGCGTTGCCTGACGCTGAGAATAACATAACAACTGCAACAACAACCGCATTAAGTATCAATATTACTGGCGAATATATAGCATCATAAAAGTTAGTTTTCTCTACAGCCTTATAACTCTCATCAATATAAGTATCATAACGCTGTGCCATATATTTTTCTTTTCCAAGGCAGTGAATTGTTCTTATATTGTGAAGAGTCTCTGGCACATGGCCTGAGGCACGTCCCACAGCTCTACGGTTTTCAATCTGCGCTGCAAGCATATTCTTCTGTACCACTCTTGTAAACAAAAATATAAATGGAAGTGAAATCAAAAGAACTATTGCAAGTCCCTGATTCTTAAACCATATAACTGCAAGAATACTTATAATCTTGCACACATCTGCAAACATACTTATAATTCCAGATGTGAAAAGGTTCTCGACTGTATCAACATCACCAACAAATCTTGATACAACAGTTCCCGGCTCCTGATTATTCAGGCAATCTGCTGTCAGATGAACATATTTGTCCATAAGACTGCTTCTCAATGAATGGGTAATCTTCTGTCCAAACACTGTAAGCAGACCTTCTCTTGCACTCTCTGTAAGTCCTGTAACCGCTGTAAACAGGAAATACATCATAACAAGCATAATTGAAACATCCCCACCGCCTGTAATTGTATCTATCAGTCTGGCAAGAACAAGTGGTGGTATAAGTGCGGCAACAACTGCACCTGTCACAGTCACAACAATACCTAAAGATAATAATATATGTTCTTTAACAGTATTTAAAATAACATTTTTTACATTTCTGTTCTTATTCATAATACTGCCTCCTAGATCTGTGCCTGAGCATTGTAAAGCTTTGAATATTCCGGACATTGCTTCATTATCTCATCATGTGTTCCAATTACTGTATGTCCATCTTCCATCCATATAACCTTATCCATCTCTGGGAACAGATAAAGTCTGTGTGATATAATAACCACGATACTGTCAGCCGCCATCTTCTTCAGATTAGCAAATACCTGTTCCTCTGTATCCCTGTCTAATGCTGAGAATGGATCATCCAGAATCATAACCGGTCTCTTATGGCTGAGGGTTCTTGCAAGTGCCAGTCTCTGCGCCTGTCCACCCGACAGTCTCACGCCGCCATTGCCTACCATAGTATCTATGCCATCTTCCATCTCTGAAACTTCATTATCAAAACATACTGCTTTGATATAATCTTTTACTTCGACATTATCGCCCATAATAATATTATGCTTGATTGTATCATTGAATAATTCAGGGTCATGTCCAAGATAACCGATAAGTCCAGTCTGTTCTACTGATGGTATATCCTTTAATTCTTTTCCATTAACCTTGATGCTTCCCTCATATGGATATTCACACAAAAATGTCTTTCCAAGTGTTGATTTACCACATGCAACAGCACCAGTAACACCTATTATCTGTCCCGGTTCTGCCTTAAATGTTACATCTCTGTATATATCACTGCCGCCCGGATATGCGAAGCTTAAATGCTCTACATCAAGCTCTGCCTTATCCTTAACTCTGCTTATATCATCATATCCAACACTGTTCATAAGAGGCTTGATTCTCTTCCATGAAACCTGTGCCTTATGAACTGCATTAAACAGCTTAGCAGCCTTAGATGACTTGTCTGAAAGCTTGATAAAACATGCAAGGAATGTTGTAAATGCGGCAACATCCCAACTGCACCAGCCTATTCCAAGTACATTTCTGCTTCCGAAATACAGAATAAATATTGTACCAATCATTGCAATAATTCTATACAGTGGCTGGAATATTGTAACCCATATATTGGCGCAGACTGCTGATTTCTCATAATCAGTCAGGTTCTTCTCATATGCATCTTTTCTGTCATTCTCACGTCCGTATACACGATATGTAATCGCATTGCTGGCTCTGTCAAGTGTGGCTGCACTTAAAATTCCTGACTGCTCCTTATATCTTGCACCAGTCTTCTGGACATTGCCTTTCATCTTCTCTGCAAGAATATATGACACTGGCGTGAATATCATACTAAGCAGCGCAAGTCTCCAGTCATATACAAGAAGCATGGCTGCGTATGCAACAAGCGCAACACCTGTATCAAATACTTCTGTTGTAAACTTTCTCATTCCCTCTACACAGTCGTCTACATCAAGGATGGCTTTAGTCATTACATTGCCTGTGCCCTCCTGTTCAAGCTCTATTCTGCTCTTATGGACAAGTGTATTATAAAGAATCTCTTTCATACGTTTGTTAACATTGTTAGCAAATCGTCTTACATAAAATCTCTTGATATATCTTGATATCTGGACTACAGCGATAGATACTATGTACGCTGTGACAAGAATAAGCATATCGTTAAACACTGCATTACCGCCCAATATATCAACAAGGCAGCCTGTCATCTTACCTTCAAACCAGGGACCTTCAAGAAGTCCGAAATTATATATAAGTCCTGATATCGTAACAATAAGCAGTACGACCCATTCAGCTTTGAAATATGACATTATTCTGTCTGCCTGAAATGCTTTGCCATTACTTTTCATCACTATCTTCCTTCATATCTTCCGTATTCATTCCAATACTCTCAACAAGCTTTGCTACATCGGTAAATCCTGCTTTTCTCTGCATCTTTGAACGCCAGTATAACGTATCAAGTGTCTTACAGAATGTCTCTTTCTCATCTTCTGGAAGCTCTGCCAGAAGCCATTCATAGAATATGGCTTCTATATGCGCCTTGGAATTCTTCAACATCTCTGCCTTCTCTGTAGCGTATAATAGCTGGCTTCGTCCGTCTGCCGGATTAGGCTTGCGGTACAGGTATCCTTTGCTTTCCAGGCTCGCCGCCCGTCTCGCCGCAGCCCCCTTGTCAATCTTTAACTGCTCTCTTGCCTCTGCCTGTGTAATTCCCGGATTATGTCTGATAAGATGGATAAAATCGAATTCTGCTGTGCCTATTCCATCTTCTTTCATAGTCTGTACTGTGAATTTACTCACCTCTCTTGCTATCTTGGTTATCTTTCTTCCAGTATCATCCATTACAATAATCCTCCATTTCTACAGCTATACACGACGCCATATCTTACATCTGATACTCCACAATACCTCTTTGAATCACATGTAAAAAATGCTAAACGCAAAAATAGATGTACCTACATCTAAATTGGATGATAGTACATCTATTTTCTAAAGTCAATATTTAATTATCACTTTATTGCACATATTGTGCTGACACTATTAACGTCTTCTAAGCTTGAATTCCTTTAATAATTCATCAAGAGATATAGCTGATGCTGTAAGCTCCTCGCTTGTAGCAGATGTCTCCTCTGCTGCTGCTGAGTTAGTCTGGATAACATCATTAATAGACTCGATACCTGTCTTAATCTCCTGAACTGACTCTGCCTGCTTATCAGAAGAAACTCTGATATTGGCAACCTCACGAAGAATCTCATCAAGGTCAGTCATAACCTGATTCATAGCTTCTTCAGCTTCCTTAGTAATTCTGTTACCGCTCTCAACATCATGTAATGACTCTTCAATCAATGTCTTAGACATTGTTGCTGAATTAGCACTCTCCTCTGCAAGCTGTCTGATCTGGTCAGCAACTACTGCGAAACCTCTACCATGCTCACCAGCTCTTGCTGCCTCAATAGAAGCATTAAGTGAAAGAAGATTTGTCTGTGATGCGATATTCTCGATATCTGCAATAATCTTCTCGATATTCTGAGTTGTAGAATTAATCTTCTCCATAGCAGTTGTTAATTCCTGCATCTTATTCTGGCTGTCTGCTGCCTCGGCACCTACAACCTTAGCTTTGTCATGTACGACATCTGTTGACTTAGTATTATCAAGTACATGTCCAGTTACAACTTCAATTGTAGTTGTGAGCTGCTGTACTGCTGCTGCCTGATTAGTTGCACCCTCAGCGATATCCTGTGAACTCTCGGCAAGCTGTCCGCTTCCTGTAGATACCTGCTCTGCTGATGTCTGGATTCCATGTAATGTATCACTAATCTTCTCAACCATCTCATTAAGCTCATCTAACACGCTCTTTAACTGTCCAACATACATATCAGGACATGTACTGTTGACATTGAAATCGCCCTCTGAGAAATGTTCAACAACATATAAAAGATCTGAAACGACTATTTTTAAAATATGAGCGGCTGTCTTAAGGCTGCCTGCAAGCTTGCCTATCTCATCTTCACCTTCATACTCAATCTCAACATCAAAATTACCTTCTGCAATCTGTTCAGATGCTGCTGCCATCTCCTTAAGAGGAAGTACAAGAAGCTCCTCTAATGAACACATCGCACGGTAGTTATAAAAGAAACCTACCAGTCCAACTACAACAACTACTATTGCCCCCACAATATTCTTTGAAATAATCATACCGCCAAGTGCAATCAGTGCAATTATAAGATATGCCACATGCATACGTCTGAATATAATCGCAAGCTTTTCTTTTATTGGTTTACTTTTAATCTTCTCTTGAAGTGGACTCATAAAACCTTTTCCTCCTAACTTTTATTAACATACTTTCTTTATTGTACATCATATTTTCTTAATTTTCTATAGGTAGTTTTAAATTTTATTAATATACGACATAATTATACATAGATTTTTGAATATTTTTAAATAGATTTAAAATTCATATTTTACTATCTCACAATTCTTAACACCAAACTCAGCATACTCTTCATTCGACATTTCGTGAAAATATGACTGCACAACACGGGCTATTCCATTGTGGGCGACAAGTATATATGTCTTATCAGAAGCCTTTATCTCATCAAGCAGGTTATATATTCTCTGCGCCAGATGGAGCATTGATTCTCCACCCTCATATCTTGTGACGAACTGGCTTTTTGCCTGTGTGAATTCTTCGCCATCCCTTGGTGTTGATTCGTATTTACCGAAATTCTGCTCTTTAAGCCTGATTTCTTCTCTTGCTGGAATACCTGTAATCTCTGATATATGCATTGCTGTATCCCTCGCCCTTATAAGCGGCGAATAAAGAATCTCATCCGCAGTAATCCCTTCGCTTATAATCTTCTTTCCTGTCTCAACTGCCTGTTGATGTCCAAACTCTGTCAGCGCAATGTCGGTTGCACCACATATCTTATTCTCTACATTCCATACAGTCTGTCCATGACGAACAAAATATACACATCCCATGACTGTACCTCTTCTCTTTCATAGTTAAAATACATTGATTATCTTATACTCAGTATACCGCAAAATCAATATACAATGTAACTGTATTTTTCTTATGCTCTTTTAAATTGTCCATGATATATTATATTTCTTCTTACATGAAGCAGCATGCACACAAATCTTACCCCGAATATATCTATAAGTCCTGCCACTATCCTGTCTGCCCTTTTTAACGAACATTTACTGACCCATTCATTTTCATCAAGACTGTTCATAAGGCTTTTTCTCTCTGCCCTGGATGCTGGGAGGTCGCTTATTGTCATAATAATGAAATAGCTCTCGCAGAAACAGTCCTCAAGCAACGTCTTTAAACGGCTGTCAAGCTTATCATTATGTCTTATATCTTCAATATTGTTTATTACCTGCTCTAGTCTGTCAGACAGATTTTTATAATTATTGATACTTGTGATAGACCCACTTACACCCTTGCGGTATGCATAGATAATCTCAGGCATGACCACAACGCTTTCCGCCGCAAGAATAACCTGCCACGTCAGCCTTAAATCCTCATAATTCCTTCCTACGGGATATTGAAAGCCATTATCCGCAAAGAAGCTTCTTTTATAACAGTAACACCACGCACACAATCTATAAAATGTATTGCGCTCCAGCGCAAGCTCTAATACCTCTTTTAAAAAATATGTGCCATCATACTCACATTGATATGATGGCAGCTCAAATTCGGCTTTTCTTATCTTTAATTCATCTTTATTCTCAAATGGCTGATATGAATACACCACCATGTCGGGCTTATTCCCACATGCTGCCGCAATCTCTCCAAGATAATCTCCAAGCCAGAAATCATCGCTATCCACCAGAATAAAGTACTCTCCTGATGCATTTTTTATCCCCGTGTTTCTTGCCACCGAAAGTCCCGCATTTTTCTGATGTATAACCTTGATTCTTGAAAATTCTTCACTGTACTTATCACACATCTGTCCAGAACCATCGTTAGAACCGTCATCCACCAGAATTATCTCATAATCATTATAACTCTGGCTAAGAATCGACTGAACACATTCGTCAAGATATTCCGCAGTATTGTACACTGGGATAATAAAGGAAAAGGTCATAGATATTGTCTCCTATAAATGCTGGTTTATCATATGCATTTATAGATATAAGATATTACATCCAATTCTCTTCTATCGTCTTGGACAATTGAATAAACATATCATAATATTTATTTTTAGTCTGATTAATAATGTCTAATGAGTTTCACTTTCTAAAGGATAAAATGAGATTAATTTATGCGGAATACAATATAGAAAGACATTGCAGTACGGATGGATAGATGATATGATTTGTATGTAATTAATTTTTGATAATAGTGATTACATACAATGCATATAGAACATGTAGCCCTTCTAGGCAGTCACAAATCTTTATGATGAAATAAGGTATCAGAAATATGGATAACATTTTTAAACGCACCAATGCTCACTGGGTACGTTATGATAAATATGAATGGAAAGAATTGACTGACGGTGTTTTATACCTTACTCCGGCAAAAGATGCCGTGATGTCACTTTACAATCCCATCAAGGAGTATGAGGAGCTGGTACTAACCGCTCTTGGAATTGGTCTTGATGTTATGCAGAAAAAAACAAGAAACGCTTTCTACGGAAGATTACCTCGCCTACTTCTTTCCTTTTGACAAGATCTCTTTTGTAAAAAAAGGTCGGGAATCTATGTGGAATACAGATAACCGGGAAATGTTTGCGGTAATTATGACTTTACAAGATAAGCCACAAGCAGTGCTTATGAGCTTTCAAAAGGAATATTCTGAAAGCTATGAATGGATTACCACGGTATTCTCTGACTGGGCTTTTACCTTTGTTACCAGCTTTCTGTATTATCAGGATTATGATGCGTTGGAGGAAGCAGAACGGAATGTGTACCGAAAAGGAATGCATTCAGATGATGTTTTCCTTTATGATAACGGATGAAAACTCTACGCTGAAACTGTGCAAGCACTGTGGAAAGATATTTGTAGCCAGCCGCTCCAATGTGCAGTTCTGTTCTCCGCAATGTAAAAATCAGCATAATGTATATAAGTGTCGGGCGAAAAAGGATGAGGAATAAACAACATAGAAATATCAAGGGAGGAACATAATGATAGTATATATTTATGATGACAAAGAAGGAAAAACAAATGCCATTTCCATAGACAAAAAAAACATGGTGGATGAAGATTTGGAATTTTTTAATGACCACAGTATCCGAAAAGTTTGGCACTCCGGCGAAGAAGAATGGTATCTTTCGATTGTTGATGTCGTACAGGTACTGACTGATAGTTCTGACCCCAAACAATATATCAAGAAGATGCGTGCCCGTGACAAAGCACTTGAATCCAAGTGGGGTACAATTTGTACCCCACTTCAAATGTTAGCACCTGATGGGAAGATGCGAAAAACACAGGCTGCCAACACAGAAGGAATTCTTAGAATCATTCAGTCAATTCCTTCATCAAAAGCTGAGCCATTTAAAACATGGCTGGCAAAAGTCGGTGCAGAAAGATTGGAAGAAATTGCTGATCCGGAGAAAGCAATGGAACGTGCGGTTGCTACATATAAAGCAAAAGGGTATTCAGATAAATGGATTTCACAACGTCTCAGAACCATTGAGATTAGAAAAGAATTGACAGATGAATGGCAAAATGCAGGTATAAAGGAATCAAAAGAATTCGCAGCACTTACCAATATTCTTACCATCGCATGGTCTGGGAAATCCGTTCAGGAATATAAAAAATTAAAGGGATTAAAGAAAGAGAATCTGCGTGACAATATGACAAACACGGAACTTGCTCTCAACCTCCTAGCCGAAGTTTCTGCAACTGAAATATCACGAAGTAGACAGCCGGAAGGTTTTTCACAGACAAACGGGCACGGGCGAGCAATGCTCGCCCCTACAAGAGTTTTTCGACAGTATCTCGGCACTCCGCATTTATTATCTATTATCTTTTATCTATTATCTAAAAGAGGATTAACCTTATCTTTTATCTAAAAAAGAGGATTAACATTTATGGACATTCTAGGAACCTACGACGTTATTGTAGTCGGCGCGGGACACGCGGGCATTGAAGCTGCCCACGCGGCGGCGGTTTTGGGGGCAAAAACCGCTGTGTTTACCCTTTCGCTGGATTTTATCGGCAATATG
>OIYR01000968.1_pt1 | contig 15389 bp, 14 predicted proteins | sample 1588221 | NCBI WGS metagenome assembly OIYR01 (sample SAMN03283292) | human gut metagenome | biome: human-associated habitat; material: feces | host: Homo sapiens | place: Peru | collected 2012 | reverse complement strand
ACTTTTGCAAGCCTTGAAAATGAGCGTTTAGCTTGCTTTGTGCCTTTGCTTGATAGCAAGCATTTGCCCGCTTTTTCATCAAGCGCATTTTGTTTAAAAACGCATTTTTATGCTTTAAATTCAGCAAATTTTTCATCTCAAAAGCTAAATTTAAGGCTTGCGATATGAAAGTAGCTATCCTAACTACCGCAAATCAATGGTTTGTCCCTTATGCGAAAGCCTTAAACGCCGACATAAAAGCGCATTTTGCGGACAAGGTAAGCGAGTGCGCCCTTTTTTTCGAGCATACGGAAGTTAAGGGCTTTGACATAGTCTTTGTGTTGTCCTATCACAGCATAATCCCCGCCCTTTATCTGCACCAAAACGCCCTTACTCTCGTGCTACACGCATCAAATTTACCGCAAGGCAAAGGCTGGTCGCCGCTTTTTTGGCAGGTTTTGGAGGGCAAAGATGAAGTCATTTTTACGCTTTTTAAGGCTGATGAAAAGGTAGATAATGGCGAAATTTATTTGCAAAAACGCTTGAATTTAAGCGGAGTAGAGCTTTATGATGAGTTAAGAGCCAAACAAGCCACGATGAGCTTGCAAATGTGCGTTGAATTTTTGCGCCTTTATCCGCACATTAGGGCGCGCGCTCAAAGCGGGGCTGAGAGCTTTTACCCCAAGCGAAGCCTAAAAGACAGCGAGCTAGACATAAACAAAAGCCTAAACGAACAATTTAATCTACTCCGCATTTGCTCAAATGATGAATTCCCAGCATTTTTTATCAAAAATGGCAAAAAATTCGTGCTGAAAATTTATGATGAAAGTTGATAGCGAAAAATAATTTTGCCCCTTGTAAAATCACGCAAATTGACGATATACTTTCATTAAAAATTAAAGGGGTAAATGATGAAAATATCACACTTTGACACGGCAAAAGAAGTTTTTATCATCGCTGAGCTTTCAGCAAACCACGCGGGCAGCCTTGAACTCGCCCTTGAAACGATAAAGGCAGCCAAAAAAGCAGGCGCGCACGCTGTTAAATTTCAAACCTACACCGCAAACAGCCTTACACTAGATAGCGACAAGGACGATTTCATCATCAAAGGCGGACTGTGGGATGGGCGTAGGTTTTATGAGCTTTATGAGAGTGCCAAAACGCCTTATGAATGGCACGAAAAGCTTTTTGAGTGCGCGAAAAACGAAGGCTTAATCGCCTTTTCCACGCCTTTTTGTGAGACGGATTTAGCGTTTTTAAGGGCGTTTGAGCCACCAGCGTATAAAATCGCGTCCTTTGAAGCAAATGATGAAAATTTTGTCCGTCTCATCGCCAAAGAACAAAAGCCAACTCTTGTTTCTACGGGCATAGCGACAGAAAGCGAGATTGAACGCGTGGTGCAAATTTTTAAGGACGAAAAAAACGCGAATTTAATGCTCTTAAAATGCACCTCAGCCTACCCCGCACCGCTTGAAAGCCTGAATTTAAGCGCAATTTGCACGCTGAAAGAAAAATTTGGTATTGAGGTGGGGCTGAGCGACCACAGCTTTGGGCTTATCGCGCCTGTGATGGCGGTGGCTTTGGGCGCAAGGGCGATAGAAAAGCACTTTGTGCTGGATAAAAGTGTCAAAAGCGAGGACAGCGCGTTTAGCCTTGATTTTGATGAGTTTAAAGCTATGGCAAATGCGGTGCGCGAGGCGCAAAAAGCTCTTGGAAATGGGGATTTGAGCCTTGATGACAAAGCACACAAAAATCGCGAATTTGCAAGAAGCCTTTACGCTTGCAAGGACATAAAAAAAGGCGAGCTTTTTAGCAGCGACAATGTCAAATCCGTGCGCCCAAATTTTGGCTTGCACCCTAAATTCTACACGCAACTTTTAGGCAAAAAAGCCCCGCGCGACATAAAATTCAGCGAGCCTTTAAAAATGAGCGATTTGGAGTGAAATTTGAGTTATTTTGTGATGATAAATGAAAATAAAGACAAAGTTAAGCGAAATTTGGGTAGAATTCGGTTTAAAATTTTGATTTAGCGTTTTTTGCTATGATTTTATGGTTATTTAGGGGAGAAATATGCAAGTTGCTTTATCAAGTGAAGCCGAAAAGTTGCTTCGTTTAGCGCAAAAAGAGACAAAGCAAGATGAAAACAGCGTGATACTCAGTGCTTTGACGAGTTTTATCGAGGATTTGCAAGATTACAAAGCGGCGTTAAAGGCTGAAAAAAGGCTTGGGAATTCAAGTTTTGCGAGCATTGATGAGCTAATGCAAAAGGCAAATATCGGTGCAAGTGAGATTTGAGGAAATGGCACAAAAGAGATTTTTATCTTTTACAAAGGCTGTGCAGGTGCAAATTTTAAAGTATGTTAAAAAACTTGAAAGTTTGGAAAACCCCAAAGATATGGGCAAGGCGTTGAGTGGAAATTTGAAAGATTATTGGCGTTACAGAGTTGGAGATTATCGTCTTATCGCAAAGCTTGAAAAAAGTTTTATTACTATCGTGGATATAAACCATAGAAGTAAAATTTACAAAGATAAATAAGGACACAAAGTGGCGGGGATTTTTGGTAACAAAGAACTTTTTGAAAAAAATGTAAATGCCTTTTTTAAGGTTGATGAGCCTTACAGTAAAGCTATGTCAAAGCTCGAAAGTATGGGGCTTGACGCGCCTTTGCACTTTGTCAAAACTGACGATGGCAATTTATTTGACGGCTTTCATAAAGAGTATATGTATAAAGATGTAGCGGGCGATTTTGCGGAAAAAAAGGCGTATTTTGATGAAAATTTTCCCAAACACCCTGTGATTTTTTTGTATGGCTTTGGCAACGGCAAGCTTGTTGATTATTTACTTAAAAACCCTAAACACAAAAGAGTTATCGTTTTTGAAAACGAGTTGGCTCCTCTTTTTTATGCCTTGCACGAATTTGAGTGGGCTAAGGATTTGCGAAAAGAAAGGCTTATACCTTTTTATGTGCCAAAGCTCAATCCCGCGCAACTTGAAGTGCTTTTTAGAATGAAAGACATCAACACAGCCTTAAAAACTTACAATTTCACAAGTGAATGTAAATTTTATGAGACACATTACAAAGAAACGATTGAGCAAATCAACCAAAAGCTCATAGAAAGTGTGCGTTTTGCCTTTTTGGTAAAGGGCAATGATCCAAAAGACTCGCTCATCGGCATAGAGCATACCTTAAAACATTTGCCTAAAATGCTTGCTCGTCCGAGCTTGAAAGAGCTTTTAAAAGCACGCAAGCACAACGCCAAAACCGCCATAGTAGTTTCCACCGGTCCAAGCCTGACAAAACAACTCCCCTTACTCAAAGAGTATGCAGACAAAGCCATAATCATCTGCGCAGATAGTGCTTATGTGTTTTTACATAAACAAGGCATTAAGCCTGATTATGTGCTGAGTTTAGAGCGCGTGCCAGAAACGGCTGAGCTTTTTAACAACGACTTTGGCGAATTTGACAAGGGCATAGACTTTGTGCTTGTATCTTTAACACACCCTAAAACCATAGAATACATAGAAAAAAACAACCGAAAATATATGCTCGTCTTGCGCCCTTTGCTTTTCCCTACTTATCTTAAATTGCCTGATTTTGGGTATTTGGGAACTTATCATAGCGTTTCAAATATGTGTTTTGAGTTAGCTGTGTATTTAGGCTGTGAAAATATCATACTCATAGGGCAAGATTTGGCGTATTCAACTGAGGGCGAGTCGCACCCTGATGGATATATATTTAAAGAAAAAAAAGTTACAAACGAAACGCCAAATATACTTAAAACAACAGCCTATGGCGGTGTGGGCGAGGTTAAGACAAATATATGGTGGCTTATCTTTAAAGAAGGCTTTGAAAAGGATATTTCAATCGCACACATTCGCTTTCAAACCACAACCTACAACTGCACAGAAGGCGGCGCACGCATAGAAGGAGCGGTGGAAATGCCCTTTAAACAAGTGTGCGAAACCTTGCTGACACAAAAACTTAAAAAGCCTTTTAAAGCCTTGCCAAGCCCTAGCAAAAAAGAAGCAAAAAGCCTTTTAAATGCCACTAAAAAACACCTTGAAGATTTGCTTAAAAAATCCGAGTCGTTTTTAGCGGAGGTAAAAAAAGAATTGCTGTATTTAGGTGAAATTTTGCCGCCAAATTATGATTTTGACACACTTAATTTTAAGGCATTAGCTCAGTCTTATAAAAGGCTTTTGAAATTTCGTGCCAAATTTGAAAAAAGCGTGCTTTTTACCGAGATAGCTAATGTCAGCTCTTTTCATAATGATTGCGAAATGGTAAGGCTTGAATGCGTGGTGTGCCACAACAAAAAAGAAGAAAACGAACTTTTAGTGAGCTTAGTCAGCACTATGGCAAATTGGTTTGCTGAGGTGGGTAACTATCTTTACACACAAGGCGAGCTTATCAAACGCTACATAAAAGAATGGTAAGATGTTTAAAACAGACAATTTCGACAAAAATATCGCCGCAATGAGCGGAGAACAATACAAGGATTTAAAAAAAGCTTTGTGCGAGCTTGAAAATTTGCATTTTACCTTTGAATTTGACGGCAAAGATACCTTAAACACAAACATTGTCAATATAAAAAATGGAGAAAAAATCTACACAGAGCCTTTAAACGAGCTGATGAGTGCTATTGAACCTTTTAAAAAGGAATTTCAACGCTATCCTTGTCTTTTTTTTTACGGCATAGGCAACGGCATTTTGTATAAAACCTTGTTGCAAAACCAAATGCACGAGCGGGTTGTTGTTTTTGAGGACAATATAGAGCTTATTTATATGGCACTTAATCTTTTGGATTTTAGCGAGGCTTTGCATAATGGGCGTTTGATTGTCGTTTTAGTGAGCGATTATACCTTATCGCAAGCGATGAGCATCTTTGGCTTGCCTAAGCTTGTCGCACTTTTTAAGCTTTATCATCTTCACATACACAGCGATTTTTATCTTAAAAACGAAAGCCTCATCAAACACATCAACGACACAAACATTAACGCTATGCGTTCTTTGAGCCTTCGCAAGGGCAACGACCCGCGCGATGCACTTGTAGGCATAGAACAATATATGATAAATTTACCCAAAATGCTCGTGCGCCCAACCTTGCCACAGCTTGTTAAAAAACGCAAAAACAAAGGCAAATTCGCCGTCCTTGTCGCCACAGGACCAAGCCTAACAAAGCAACTTCCTTTGCTTAAAGAGTATGCGAACAAAGCCACTATCTTTTGCGCGGACAGCTCCTATGCTATACTTCATAAAAATGGCATTAAGCCTGATTATGTGTTGAGCTTAGAGCGCGTGCCAGAAACGGCTGAGCTTTTTAACAACGACTTTGGCGAATTTGACAAAAATATCGTTTTTGTATTTTACACACTCACGCACCCAAATTCTATCAAATACTTAGAAAAAAACAACAGAACCCTTGTCATCACGCAACGCCCTTTGCCTTTTTCAAGTTATTTTCGTTTGACTCATTTTGACTTTATAGAAGGTGGAATGAGCGTGATGAATATGGCGTATCGTTTTGCCGAAAAACTTGAATTTAAGCATATCATTTTGATAGGACAGGATTTAGCTTATGCTAATGATGGCAAATCACACCCTAAGGACTATATGTATGCGCTCAATGCCAAGGTGGATTTAAACACAAATATAAATTTACCCAAAACCACAGCTTATGGCGGAAAGGGCGAGGTTTATACAAATGAATTTTGGTTGCTTTTTAAGGAATTTTTTGAAAGCTATATTTACGCCAATCACAAAGACATCACAACTTATAATTGCACCGAAGGCGGCGCGCGTATAAAAGGCGCGGTAGAAAAGCCTTTCAAGCAAATGTGTGAGGAATTTTTAGCCAAAGAAAAGGACAAAAAACCCTTGCCAAAGCTCACAAAACCCACACGAAAGCAAAGTAACCAAGATATGTTAAGGGCTTATGAGCTTATCAAAGAGGGACAAAACTACACCGCAAATTTCATCAAAGCGTGCAAAAAAGTGCAAAGGCAAATCGAAAGCATAACAAGAGGACAGCAAAAATGCACCCTTGATACAATCAACAAAAGCATAGATAGGCTAAAAAAAAGGCTTAATAGAAATAAATCTTTATTTTGCAACGAAATTTTAAGCCCATCTTTTAACCACCAAGAAGCTATGCTCGCGCCCTTATACGCACAAAGCTTTGAAAACGAAACAGAAAGACAAAACAAACTTTTAATGTGGATATATTCGCACGAAGCGTGGGTGGAAGAACTCATCGATTTGCTTGAAGTCTTTGAAGCAAGCGTAAAAAAACATATCGTGCCTTTAAGAGAGGAATTAGAGCGAAGAAAAGTGCTGTGAAAAGCAAAAAAATTCTTTTTTAAAGTATTGCTTTTAACCTTACTTTACGACAAATAAAACAAGCTATTTTCTCATTTTTAAAACAAATTCGCTATAATGCGCCTTTTAAATTTAACAAAGGTAATAACAATGCAAAATTTACTCAAAGCCCTTGAAAAAGGCGAACGCATAAGCGAAGAATATGCTTACAAACTTTATGATTTAGACCTTTTTAGCTTGGCGAAATTTGCCCAAAAAAAGCGCGAAAAACTGCACGGCAAAAAGGTGTATTTTAACATAAATCGCCACATAAACCCCACAAACATTTGCGCTGATACTTGCAAATTTTGTGCCTTTTCAGCGCACCGCAAGAACCCAAACCCTTATATGATGAGCTATGAAGAGATTATGAGCGTGGTTGATGCAAGCGTGAGTCGGGGCATCAAAGAAGTGCATATCGTCTCAGCGCACAACAAAGACAGCTCGTGGCAGTGGTATTTGGAGATTTTTAAGATGATAAAAAGCAAGTATCCACAGCTACACATTAAGGCGATGACGGCGGCTGAGATTGACTTTTTAAAGCGGCGTTGGGGGCTTTCGTATGAGGAAAGTATAGAAAAAATGATAGAATACGGCGTGGATTCTATGCCGGGCGGGGGTGCTGAGATATTTGATGAGCAAATTCGCGCTCAAATTTGCAAGGGCAAGGTGAGTAGTCAAAATTGGCTCAAAATCCACGAGCTGTGGCACAAAAAAGGACGACAAAGCAACGCCACAATGCTTTTTGGGCATATTGAAACGCCAGCTCACAGAGTGGAGCATATCTTGCGGCTACGGGCTTTGCAGGATATAACAGGCGGTTTTAATGCCTTTATACCGCTTGTTTGGCAAAAGGACAATAGCTTTTTGCCCGTAAAACAGCAAGTTGATAGCGAAGAAATCCTTAAAACCATAGCTATATCGCGTTTATTACTTGATAATGTGCCGCACATCAAGGCGTATTGGGCGACTATGGGCTTAAATTTAGCAATGGTAGCGCAAGAATTTGGCGCAAATGATTTAGACGGCACGATAGAAAAGGAAAGCATACAAAGTGCGGGCGGTGCAAAAAGCGCAAACGGCACGGCTTTAAACACCTTTATCGAAATGATACAAAGCTCAAATTTAATCCCCGTAGAACGAGATAGCTTGTATAATGAGCTTAAAATTTACGAGTGAATGCTTGTTTTTTGCAAAATTTAGCGTTTTTTGAATTTAGCGCAAAGTAGCGTGTAAATCGTGCGTAGGGGTCCGTAAAACACATAAAGGCTCACGGCGATAAAAATGCTTTCAAGCGTGTAAAGATAGAGCAAAGAAAAGGCGAGTATGAGCAAAACAAGCACTTTGAGCATATTTGCTTGACTCAAATCCACTTTTTTAAAGCTAGGATAGCGAATGTTGCTCACCATCAAAAAGGCAAGTCCGAGCTGGACGAGCAAAAACGCCACTTCAAAGCCGCGAAAGAAGTCGTAGCGGGTGTAAGCGTAGATATAAACCGCGCTAACTATGGCTGCTGTGGGTATGGGAAGCCCTATGAAAACGCTAGGCTCGTAAGTGCCTGTGGTTACATTAAAGCGGGCTAGGCGAATCGCCCCAAACACCACAAAAAAACCGCTAATCAGCGTGCCGATTTTGCCAAATTCGTATCCTAAATTCACATAAAAAAACACCGCTGGCGCCACGCCAAAGGCGACAAGGTCGGAAAGCGAGTCAAACTCCACGCCGAATTTAGAAGTCGTGTTCGTAAGCCTTGCCACGCGCCCATCAAGCCCGTCAAAGATGAGAGCGATGAAAATATAAAGCAAAGCGCTAAATGCCCTGCCGTTCATCGATGAGATGATAGAGACAACGCCGCAAAAACAGCTCGCTGCGGTGAAAAGATTTGGCAAAATATAGGCTAAATGGGGTTTGTTCTCGTTCATCTTGCGCCTTTACTTGAATTTGCGGGGCTTTGGGCTAAATTTTTAGCTTTTGTCGTGGCTTTTAAGCTCGCTTTGGTGTTTTTTGAATTTTTGGGCGTTTTTGTTTTAGCTGAATTTGTTTTTGGGCTTGCTGAATTTTTACTTTGTTTAGCGGCTGAATTTTTGCTTGTTTTTGCACTTTTTGTTTGTGAAATTTGGGTGCTTTGGCTTGAATTTTTAGCTGAAATTTTAGCTTTTGGGGCTGAATTTCTTGCTGAAATTTGGCGTTTTGCGCCGCTTTTTTGTGCTGCGCTAAAATAGCCAAGCAAGGCGCAACTTGCGATTTCATCGCCTATGCCGACAAGTAGCCTTGTGTCCTTTGGTAAAAGTAAGCTGAGCGTGGCATTTAGGCTAAATCCCAGCTCTTCGCCCGCTTCAAGCTCGCCCAAGCCCTCATACAAGCCTATCTTGCGCTCCAAACTGCCTCCGCTGATACGCAAGCCAAAATTTGTGTCGCCGTTTTTCGCTAAAATCAATACCCGTTCGCAAAAATTCGCCATATCAAAGCCAAAAAGTCCGTGTCGCACCTTAACCTTAACAATCTGCATTTTCGAGCTTGCGCGGATAATGCCCTCGTTATAAAGGGCGTTTTCGATGACAAGCTGCACGCATTCGCCTAAATCTCCGTGCTTTACCGCACTTATGCTAGTGATACGCCCACAAACAGGGGCGATGATAGCCCTTTCATCGGTGCAAAACACCGCTTTTTGCGTGTTGCGAAACAAAAAACAAAGAGCTAAAAACAGCACAAAAAGCAGCCAAGAAAAGCCAAAAAATATCCACCACACAAGCACAAGCGCGCCGAAAAATAGCAGAATTTCATAGCTTGACTTAGCAAAGAATTTCATTTTTAGCCTTTTTGCGTGTCGTTTTCATTTTTATTGCTCTTTTTGCGAGCGGGTTTTTCGCCCTTTGGGCTTGAATTTTGAGCTAAATCTTCGCTTTTAGCTGAATTTTCGTCCGCGTTTTTGCTTTTTTTGGGGCGCAAGTTTTTTTCATCTTTTTCATCGCTTTGCAGGCGCGTTTTCATACCCTTTTGCTTTTCAAATTCGGCGATGATTTGTCGCACCTTTTCGCCCTCGATAGTTTCTTCCTCATAAAGTGCATCAACCATCGTTTCTATGGCGTCTTTGTAGAGTTTCAAAGTCGCCAAAACGCCTTTATACCGCTCATCAAGCGTGGCTTTGACATACTCATCTAACGCCTCAGCCGTTTTTTCTGAGTAGTCTTTTATCGTCTGTCCGCCTGTTAAAAAGGTGTTGCGTTGCTTTTCAAGCACCATAAGTCCAGCGATTTCGCTCATTCCATACATAGAAATCATCGCCTTGATAATGTCTGTGGCGCGCTCTAAATCATTGCTCGCGCCCGTTGAAATCTCGCCGATAAACACTTCCTCCGCCGCGCGCCCACCCAAAAGCACATCAACCTCGGCTAAAAGCTCGTGTTTTTGCATTAAAAATTTGTTTTCTTCTGGCGTATTAAGCGTGTAGCCAAGTGCGGCAAGTCCGCGCGGGATAACGCTTACCTTGCTTACCTTTTTCGCACCCTTTGTGGTCTCTGCTATGAGCGCGTGTCCGCATTCGTGGTAGGTAACGATTTTTTTCTCTTTTTCGTTAATGCGGCGCGATTTCTTTTCAAGCCCCGCAATAGCGCGTTCTACGGCTTCGACTAAGTCTTTTTGCTCGACATATTTTTTGCTATCACGCCCTGCTAAAAGCGCGGCTTCATTGATGATATTTGCTAAATCCGCTCCCGCAAGCCCAGCAGTAAGGCGAGCGACATCTTCAACCTTAACTTCGGGCGAGATTTTCACATCTTTCATATGCACTCTTAAAATATCACAACGCCCCTTAAAATCGGGCTTATCTACAAGCACCTGTCTGTCAAAACGCCCAGGGCGCAAAAGCGCAGCGTCTAAAATCTCAGGGCGGTTTGTGGCTGCCAAAACGATGACAGGCGAGCTTTCCGTGCCAAAGCCGTCCATTTCGGCTAAAAGTTGGTTTAGGGTTTGCTCTCTTTCGTCATTTCCGCCCATCATCGCCCCAGCCGCACGGCTCTTGCCGATAGCATCGATTTCATCGATGAAAACGATAGCGGGGGCTTCTTTTTTCGCCTTTTCAAACAAATCCCGCACACGGCTTGCGCCCACGCCCACAAACATTTCGATGAAAGATGAGCCAGAGACACTAAAAAACGGCACATCAGCCTCGCCCGCTACGGCTTTGGCTAAAAGCGTCTTGCCCGTGCCAGGGGGTCCCACTAAAAGCAAGCCTTTTGGAATTTTCGCGCCTAAATTTATGTAGCGTTCGGGGTATTTGAGAAAATCAACGATTTCTTTAACTTCTTCTTTTGCCTCTTCAACCCCAGCCACATCGCCAAATTTAACCTTTGGCTTTTCGCTATTTACGAGCCTGCCGCTTGAACCCATACCTAAAATCGAGCTTCCCATATTGCGCTGCATACGCGAAGCTAAAAACATCCAAATGCCAAAGAAAACAAACACAGGCAGCACCCACGAAAAAATCATATCCAAAAACCAGTTGCGCTCTGTCGGACGCCCATCATACACAATGCCCTTTTCATCAAGCAAGGCGATAAGCCCAGGGTCGTTGCTCACCTTTTGCGTGGTAAAGACGGCGTTTTGTTTGGAGATAGCGCGAATGGTTGTTTGTCCTATATCCACGCGGGCTATTTGGTTGCTTTCGATGAGTTTTTTAAGCTCAGAGTAAGCTATGTTGCGGCTTGGCTCGGAGCTTAAAGCGTTTGAAGCAAGGCTTGTTGGGCTATCGTTAAAGCTACGAAAGAGCAAAATCGCTATGATAGCAAAAACCGCAAAGATTAAAATGGGGTTTTTGTTGAAAAAATTGTTGTTGTTTGGGGGCATATTGTTGCCGCCTTGTTGGTTTGGGTTGTTGTTCATTTGTTTTCCTTTTGATACACAAAGCTTAGCCATTCGTTTATTTGGCTTTGTTTGATTTGTTTAAACTCTTTAAATTCACGCTGAATTCGTGCTTTATATTTGTCTAAAATGCCCGCAAGCACCAAATATCCGCCTTTTTTTACTTTTGCTTTTAAATCAGGCGCAAGAGTTAGGATAATGTCGCCGACTAAATTTGCGACAACTATGTCATAAAGGGCGTTTGTTTGATTTACCGAGCCTTGCCACAGCTTTTTGAGTGCTATTTGGTTGAGCTTTGCATTTGAAAGCGTGCTTGAAACGGCTATTTCATCGGTATCGCAAGCACTCACTTCGCAGCCCATTTTAGCTAAAATAATGCTTAAAATTCCGCTTCCACAGCCTATATCAAGGGCTTTGTCGCCGCTTTTAGCAAAGGCTTGCAAAAGCTCTATGCACGAGTGCGTGCTTTCGTGGTGTCCCGAGCCAAAGGCAAGTGCAGGGTCAATTTGCACATTTATAGCGCGTGAATTTGGCTCTTGCCACGAGCTGTGTATGTAAAAATCCCCTATTTGCAAGGGCGCAACGCCTTTTTGATACTCTTTTATCCAGTTTTTGTTTGGTTTTTGGCTTAAATTTGTGCGTAGATTGAGCGTAACATTTTGGTGCTTTGCTAAGCTTGCGCCGAATTTATCCACAGCCCAAGCGATAGTGCTTAAATCATCATTTGAGCGCACGAAAACGCCGCCGTTTTTTTCCTCCACAGCCTCCACGCCCAAAGACAGCACAAAGTCGATAAACAAAGGATTATAAGGCTTATCGACTTGAAAAAAAAATTCGTTGTAAGAATCTTGCATAACCCTGCTTTACTCAGCCGCTGGTGTCGTGCCGGGCGCGATTCCAAGCACATCTTCGAGCTTTTCTTTCAAAACTTGCGGTGTAAAGGGCTTTACTATGTAGTTATTTACCCCAGCTTTAAGCGCGGTGATAACCTCAGCCTTGCCGCCCTCAGTCGTTACCATAATGATGGGCATATCCTCATACTTTTTTTCGGCGCGAATCTTTTTCACCAAATCAAGTCCGTTCATCTCGGGCATATTCCAGTCCGTGATGACAACCTTTATATTCTCATCAGCACTCAGCTTGTCCCAAGCCTCCACGCCGTGTTCTGCCTCTACGACATCGGTGTGTCCGAGTCTTTCCAAGGTGTTTCTTATAATCCTTCTCATCGTAGAGCTATCATCGACAACCAACAATCTCACGCTTTCGTCCTTTCAATGCCAAAATATCACATATTATAACGCATTTTAGCTTAAATTCAAGTGATAAGTATAGCATTTTTTCTTAAAAATTTAGCAAATCTTTCAAAATATCTGTTTTTTATATTTGTATTTTACCGCAAACAAATAAATACTAAGCCCCGCAAGCAACACGCTCACGCCGATGATAAGATAAATCGCATAAATCATCTGCGACAAATCCCCTGTTACGAGCTTAAACACGAGCATTAAGGCTTCTATGGCAAGGGCGATGATGATAGAGCCTAAAAAACGCACCATTGTTTTTTGGATACCGCCTTTTTCCTTGCGGTTGCGCCCCAAAACTTCTTCTTCAATCACCGTTTTAGCCAAGTCAAATATCGCCAAAGCCAGCGTTATGGCGATAGTGCTTTCAAACATTTGCTGAATTTTCACGCCTTCTTGATTAAAAAGGCTTAAAATTCCGCGATGAAACAAAAAACAAGTGATGAGAAAAAGCACCACCCCAAAGCAAAAATACACCACGCGGCTAAACTGCATAAAAATAAATTCAAAATTGCTCGCTTGTATGAGTTTAAGGATATTTGCAAGCTTTATGTCTATGCAAACTACGAATTCTAGCTTGCCCGAGCTGTTGTAAATAGGCATAGACGCCGTTACACAAAGCTCATTGTCAAGGCTTGATGGGTAAGGGTCGCTCAAAACACAGCGTTTGAGCTTAACAGCGCGGTAAAAATAACTCCGCCCGCTTCTGTCCTCGCCCTTGCCCGTGCAAAAGTCCTTGCGCGTGCTGATATTGTTTTCAATTTGCTTGCCTGAGTTATCAAGGATATACAAGGCTTCAAAATTTTCCACCTCGTGAGCAAGCTTGTCCAAAGCCACTTTTATGCTCGAAAGCTCGATTTGCGGGAGCTTGTCAGGCAAATTTCTTGTTAAGATATAGCTCATATAGGCTCTTGCTTTGTAGCGGTTTTCCTCAAATTTTTGAATTTCTTTGATATACATTTGTGTTTTGCACCTTTTGAAAATGGATTTTTGCTTATTGTAGCATTTTTTTCTATATCTTTCAAGCTCACACACAAATTTACCAAAAACAAATTTATCCCTATAAACTTTCCCAAAAAATTTACGATATAGTGCTTATCAACGAAAGGAACTTCGTTGAAATTCTCTTTAAAAGGATTTACAATGGCAGGAGGAATGCGTATTGTAACAAATGTCGCCGCACTTCAAGGTGTCGTGGCAAACACAAACAATTCTAGCAACTTACAAAAGTCGCTTGAAAGACTCTCAACAGGGCTTAAAATCAACGCCGCCAAGGACAATGCTTCTGGCTTGGCGATTGCTAACCAGCTCAAAACTCAGGCTTCATCGCTCAAACAAGCCATAGACAACGGCAACCAAGCCAACTCTATGATGCTTACCGCCGACAAGGCTATCGATGAGCAAAACAACATTCTTGATCAAATCAAGACAAAAGCCATCGCAGCAGCGCAAGACGGGCAAAACACCAAGACGCGCAATATGCTCCAAGCAGACATCGTCCGCCTTATGGAAGAGCTAGACAACATAGCCAACACCACAAGCTTTAACGGCAAGATGCTTTTAAGTGGCGGTTTCATCAACCAAGAGTTTCAAATAGGCGACCGCTCAAACATCACCGTAAAAGCCACAGTAGGCTCTACCCAAAGCTCAAAGCTGGGACTCACTCGTTTTGAAACGGGGTTGAATGTTACATCATATGTTGGAGACGCTTTTACAGCTGCTGGTGCTGGTGGCGGTAGCTTATCGCAAGGTATAGCGGCAAATATCACAGGACTTGCCCTTAAAAACTATGACGGCAGGGGCAACAACTGGACTTTTGGAACAGTAAAGCTAGGCTACAAGGTAAATGAGGGCTTAGGTGCTGTGGCAGAAGAAATGAACAAAGCCTCAGCCGAAACAGGCGTGCGAGCCACAGCCATAGTCCAAAGCAAGGGCATTAAAGCTGTGGAAGCTGGCACTACAAGTGAAGGCTTTACTATCAACGGCGTGCTTATAGGCAAGATTACTTGGGAAGCCAATGATAGAAACGGTGCTTTGGTAAATGGTATCAACGCTTACAAAGACACCACAGGCGTTACCGCGAGCATAGACGGACAGGGCAAACTCATCTTAAATTCAGCCGATGGACGCGGTATCTACCTAACAGCAAGTGTAGCCGCACAAGGATTCTCAAATATGGGAATTGTTTCAGGTGCAAGTGGAACGGAATACATCAATTTTGGACGCCTTTCTCTTGTCAAAAACAGTGGCTCTGACATTGTCTTTGTAAGCACTGGTGGAGGTTCAGTTGCCGCAGCCTTAATCGGCTTTTCAGCTAGCACACTTGTATCTCAATACACTATGAGTTTGCGCGAAACCAAAGGCGCCTTTGACGCTGTAAAGGCTGATGCTATGGGTATGTATGGCACTAAACTTAACGGGACCAATAACGGAAGAATGACAATCGCTTTAACAAACGCCGGCGCAGTGGCAGCACTCAGTATAGGCGATATCACAGCAGGTGTAACGACACTCAAAGGCGCGATGGCTGTGATGGATGTCGTAGAAACAGCCATCCTCAATGTCGACCAAATCCGCGCCGACATAGGCTCAGTCCAACAACAAATCGACTCCACCATCACCAACATAAGCACCACTCAGGTAAATCTCAAAGCCGCTGAGAGTGTGATTCGTGATGTGGATTTTGCTGATGAGAGTGCTAACTACTCCAAATCAAGCATCTTGGCTCAAAGCGGTGCTTACGCCCTCGCCCAAGCCAACGCCTCATCTCAATATGTAATGCAACTCTTGCAGTAGGCATTGCGTAGGCTTAAAACATAAAGCCCCCTTGCGGAAGTAAGGAAGTTTAAGCATAAAGCCCCCTCCCTTGCGGAGGGGGTTAGGGGGTGGG
>OIYR01000967.1_pt1 | contig 15410 bp, 13 predicted proteins | sample 1588221 | NCBI WGS metagenome assembly OIYR01 (sample SAMN03283292) | human gut metagenome | biome: human-associated habitat; material: feces | host: Homo sapiens | place: Peru | collected 2012 | reverse complement strand
CGACGATGATCATCCTGCACGATTTGTGAATAGTCCTCTATCCCATTAGGATAAAAACGATCCACTTCTTGCTTGGACATAAACTCCGTGCTCAGTCCCAAGGCATCTCCTACAGCTTGTCCGAAGATGGTACCGAGGAATCTTTCTTTTAAAGTTTCATTTTCCATATTTTTTCTATTCATACAACCAACAAATCGTAAAGTCATCCATATCTGGCAATAGTGCTGTACCGATTACATAACTTCACTTTTTAACGACATCACTTATTCCCTTTTATGCTCCTTCAGATACAAATTAAACTCATTAAGAATCTGACGAAGATTATCATCAAGCACATTATTATATACACAACGAGCCAGTTCTTCCGGCATTTCCATCCCTTTGGTTGCAACAGCTATTCCTCCAGCCATACACGCCATAGTATCTGCATCACCACCAAGAGAGATGGCATTACGGATAACAGAAGTATAACTATCTGCTTCGAGATATGAGATGATAGATTCAGGAACACTCGACTGACAACTAACCCTAAATCCATAATCGGGACGTATTTCTGCAAGAGTACGGTGAAGATTGTACCCTTCAAAATGAGCCTCAACGTAATCGCATATTTGCTTCTTGTCTTTTCCTTGACGAGCCAGGAAGATACAAGCAGCTATAGCCTGCGCCCCCTTTATCCCTTCAGGATGGTTATGAGTCACCTCTGCTGAAATCTTAGCAAGTAGCAAAGCCTCATCCAATGATTTGGCATAAAAGCCACATGGACTTACTCGCATGGCAGAACCGTTACCATAACTGTTGTAAGGTTCCGTTTTCCTACTAATAATCCACCGTAAAAACTTCTGCCCATAGCCGGCAAACATATACTTCCGTCCCAATTCTTTCATGCACTCCACGAGCTTCTCGTGGCTATGTTCCGGATCAATCGTCAGCCATTTTGCAACAGCCAAGGTCATAACCGTATCATCCGTAAAACGAGGCTCTTTGTATATATCGAAGTCCCCATGCTTTACTGGATGAAATTCATACGCAGCCCCGAAGCAATCACCAGCAATTGCTCCTATGATACCAGTTGTAGGAAAGGGCAACTCTGCCCTCCCCTTTGTCTCCTGCATCACCTCTTGTTTCCCTTTTTTACGAAGAAGTGCACTCCGTAAATCCGTTATTTTCTTTAGTAACATCATAATTGTAAATTCCTTTTAGCTTTAACACATGCGAACGAACACTATGAAAGTTTGCCTTCAAATGTCCGAATGCTATCTATTGGTGCAAAGATAAACAAAAAGCACATCTCCCACAAGAGATTTCGGTTTTTTATATGTTTTTTAAGGAGGAGTGGTTACCTTATAGGATTCTATCCAACAGAATGAGATTTACATAGATATATTCTCTTTCTCCTCCAATTCAAGGGCATTATATCATATTGTTTGGTATAGTCGCTAAGAGCAATTACATTATATGTATGCCGACCAATTCCCATACCTCCGTTCATCATCCATTCCTTAAACCTTCTGGCAATATCAAGAATATCTACCTTTTGATAAGCCACAAAGGATTCTAAGATGCACAACATCATGTCAGTATCATCAGTCTAGTCGCCTCTTTGCCAACGACAACAGCTATTCCCTTTTATGCTCCTTCAGATACAACAGAAGTTGGCACTTCTATCCAGCCACAGGCTACCACTGAGGATTCTATCCAGCAGGAGACACCAGCCGAGACTACTACAGATACTCCTGTAGTTACAGAAGAGAACACCCAAGCAGAGCAGCCAGCTACTGTTCAGGAGACTCCACAGGAGAAGACAACCCAGCAGCAGGAGGCTACAGAGACAGAACAGCAGACCATTGCTGAATAAGAATTAATAGGGTTAAATAGAGAATAGAATTCTTTGTGCAGAAGTTATACAAGAAAAGCGTAGAATCCTGCTGGCAATGATGCCAGCAGGATTCCACGCTTTTTAATCAACAACAGTATGAAAAACCTTCTCTTCTCAATCATTATTAACAAACTGTTGTATTCTCTTGCTTTGGATACCATAGTTAAAACTCTGTGTACCTGTCATGCCTGCAAAATTCACAGCTACTAACTTTCCATACTCGTTCACCACAGGGCTACCACTGGAACCAGGCAGACTAGGAATTGTGTACATAATCTTATCATTATCAGGCTTTTGAGATATAGTACCACTTGTAATCTGAGCTTTGATACCTTGAGATGTATTAGATAATGTAAATCCTGCATTAAAACCTATCATATAAAGTTTCTGTTCTGTTTGCAACTCATCCTTATCAGAAGAAGCAAACAGATTCTTAACCTTGTCAGTAAAGCCTTGCTTTTCATCATTATCAGAAACAGCAAATACATGTTTGTCATCTGGCGTTTGCTTACTCTTCAACTGCAACATTGCCAAATCCACATTCTCCTTATCAGAAACAGAAGTCATAACACAAGGAATGAAATCAGTAATTTTAGTAACAAAAGTATTATTATAGGCAATACCCAATTCACAAACAGTTTCCACTTTCAACTCACTCAAATCAATAGTTTTAAGACTATTTTTGATTTCAGAATCTCCATCATATGCCTCTTTCAACTCTGCCTGTTCCTGCTCAATTTGCTGCATTTTTTCATCATCTACATAAATATTACCATCATATTCATTATATGAATAACATGCTCTTTTGGCATTTTCCAACTCGTCATATTTCTCAGACATTGATTGCATTTCCGCTCTTACCATCTCTGCCATACCATCCAATAAAGCTCTAACTGATTTTTTGGTATCAGATAAATTAATGGTAGGAGCTGCCACATGTCTGTTAGTCAAAATCTTACCATCTTTGGAAATCAAGAAGCCTGTACCCGTAAGCATTTTCTTATTCTTTTGGATTTCTTCCAAATCCATTGTCCAATTTTCAAAGTCTCCGTCTTTGTCAAAGCCCGTAAAATACCAGACTTTCCCTGTTGGTAAAGTCACTTTATAATAAAACTGGTTAGCAACCATCACAACACCAGAACCACATTCTGTAAGAATCTCATCTGATGTCTTAGCACTGTCACATGCCACTAAGCTAAGTATAGCAAATAGTGACAAAAAGAAAATTTTTAGCTGTTTCATTATTTCAATTTTTATAATTAAGATTCTGTTGTTACACATATCACAGACTATTCTTCATTGCCATGTATTTACATTAACACCATTTCACCTGCAAACTTACTATTTTTTTTTCAAATGACCTACTAAATTTGCAAAAAATGCCATCAGAAGTCACAAAAATATTCATTTTGAATACAGTTTTTTCCCAACAAAACCCTAGTAGCTACTACACAATACCAAAGAACGAATATACCTTATTTCTTAAACATAGAGAGGAAATTATCAACTTTACTTTTTTGTCGCTCTGTGAATACCTTGCGGATTCCTCTCCCTATCGTATCTTTCATGTTGAAGTTTACCATACCTTGGCACAACACATAATTGCGAAAAAACTTTCGGAATCCATTTTGTTCAATAGCATATCTTATAGAATCAGGCAAGAAGGATTATATAAAGCCGCTATTCTTCCTCCTCTGAATCACAGTCACTATCAGCAAAGCCATAATCATATCCTTCTTCATACCCCAGTTCATACTCCTTCCTTTTCTTTCCCTTATATCGGCAAGCATCGTCGTAAGAATCACCTCGTATATTTTCGATACCATTACGATACCCATCCTCCTGCCTCTGATCATATTCTGCATCATAGTATGGATTGATGCTAAGATCAAGGGCAGAAGTGGCATCATGAGTTTGCGGAGAGACAAGCGTGGATTGAGAAGAATCTATGCCGACTTTTGAAACAGAAGTTCCATGCAGCATGTCTTCATAAATTACCGCAGTATCCATTTGGGTATCTAAAGATTTTTAGGGATTTTTGGAAGAACACCCATAAACAGAACAGATGCCATCACACCAATCAAAGAAATCTAGAAGTTAGCACAAGCTTTAACCTTGGTCAACATTATAAGAATACCAGTTTTTTTTCATTACTACAGATTAAATGATCATTGCATGTTTCTGAATGTGATGGCAAAAGTTACCATAACAAGATATAATTATCCTTACTTCTATATGCGAAGTAAGGATAATCATTACCATGTAAAAAAGAGTCTAACTAAATGAAATACACCAAGAATTATCATCAAAATGCCAACTAAAGACAAACCGACAATAATATAATGATCTATTGTTTTAGTATCTCTCAGCCTAAGCCAAGAAGGAAAATACTTCCAAAGCAGATACCCCAGTATTATTTGAAAAATTGAATGTATCATAACTACTTAAGATAAGGTTTAATAGCGTCAATACTCCAAGCATAATTTAAATTTGCTTGCGAACCATCATAAAAAGTTCCAGATGTAACCCCTACAACTTCACCATACTCATTGATTAAAGCACCACCACTACTTCCATGATCTATCAATGCATTAATTTGCATCAAATTGGTATCACGCCATTGCGATACTTCTCCTGAAGAGAATGTATTTTCTAGTCCTCTAGGGCTACCTATAGCATAAACCTTATCGCCAACACTTGGCTTTTCTTTAGCTAAAGGTATATAAGGAACATCATCAACATTGACGAAGAACAGTATAAAGTCTTCCTCTTCATCGGACTTAACAACTTTCGTAACCTTATATGCAGTATCACTCCCTACCAGTTTTATCTGCTCAGCACCAATAGCAGTACCCTTAAAAACATGATAATTACTAACGGCCAATCCATGAGAGTTTATGAAAAAGCCGGAACCTTGATAGGTATTTGTACCATCTGTAGTAAAGACCATGAACACGGCATTTCCATATCTGTTAAATATAGTTTTGCCATTCAGGATTTCATTATTATCTCCATATTCTGCTGTAGCAGGAGTTACGTTAGTTTCAGAATCAGGAGTTCTTGCAGACTCTCTTTCTATTGCAGACTCAGTACTTCTATTAAGTCTCTTATGCCCAGATTTATGAGCACAAGAGACCAATAAACATATCATAAGTACTATAAGTAACTTACTTTTTTTCATCTTCAATAATATTTTTAGGAATAATGTGAATCAAAAAACGCTGATTGTTGACTTCATACATTTTATCACGCATTGTTTCAATATTATATCTTCCATCTCCACTACCAGCAATTTGAACTTCACAGTTTTTACCAAAATTAATACCGCATACATCCTTCCAATACTTCATTAAGGAATAAGCTCTCTCAAAACTCAAATTATAATTACGATCAGTCCAAGCCTCGGAGTTTTTCGATGCTTGTCCTTCAATGATTAAAAGATACTTATTATCATTATGCCTAGATAAGAACTTTTGAATCTCATCACCAGCAGCGCCTAATTGCTGTTTTGTATCATCCGGCAACTCTTCTATATCATAATGCAATTCTTCGAAAAAGCAATGAACCTTAAGCACATATTTCTTATAAAAAGGATTATACTCAAAGTACTGCTTGCTCAAATCCTCTGTCGATTTCTGAACAAGTTTGATTTCTGCCAATTCTCGCTCTGTCGCTTCCATTCGTTTATGCAACAATACTATCACCAATACAAAAAGGACCAACATAATGAAGAACAAACTCGTCATCAAATCAGAGTAACTTGTCCAAAAGAAAGACTCTTTTTGTTTCATTCTACATTACCCTTTCTATCATTTACTAGATTTTGCTTCAGCTGAGTCACAGTATCCACAGGGTCTTGCTTTACCACATGCGATAAAGAATCAGAAACTGAATCAACCATTTCTTCATCAAGAGAATTAGCATTTCTAATGACACTTGTATCACTCATGATTCTATAAGAACAATACCCCATGAATAAAGAAGAGATAAAGAACATAATAGCACACATTACCAATAACAACTTTCCCCATGCAGGAAATCTAGCTTCTTTACGACTTCCATCAGGTGTTGTCGTTGCCAAGAATTCTATTCTCTCTACCTTTTTATTTATCTTCTCTATTGCTATCGAGTTATTTTTTTCGATTTTGCTAGCTAAAGCTGTCAAAGCAGAAGGTATCTGCGAAATAGCTTCCAAGTTCTTATTCATCTTTGGGAACGCCTCCAACTGACTAGTGAACTGATCAAGCAACTGCTTATTAATAGTTTTAAAAGTATCAACCTCATCAGTCAAGACCTTTTCCAATTCAGCCATATTGGTTACAGAAGTATTCTGCAAAGTTTTAAGAGCCGTCTTTAAAGCATCTGTCTCATCAGTTAAATTTTTAGCAATCTCAGCCTTGTTTCGAGTAAAGAAATCTCTTATTTCCTCAAGTACATGCAAACGATCACTTTCTGCAAAGAATTGTTCATTAAACTTTTCAATAGCAGTAGTATATCCCTTTACACTATTCAGATAATATTGAAAATCCTGCAATTTATCAGTACATTCCTTCAGCTCCTTCAAAACGTTTACATTTGCTCTTGCCATTTTCATGACATCCATATCATGAACTGTCTGGATGATATTTGCCTGAATCTGATAAGATTCATTAACTTTAGAAAGAGTTCCACCCAATTCTCGGGTATTAGAAGAAAATGTATTATTAAACTGGTTCAGATTCTTCACCAACTTATTCAATGCATCAGAAGTATCGGATGGTAACTCTGGCAACAACACAGATTGCATCCATGCCAAAAATTCATTTTTACCACTTTCCTCTTGCAATTTACACTTTTTAAAGAGCAAGGAATTTAATGTTGTAAGACCAATACCAAAGATACTAGCAACCATTGCCCAAGCTACACCCGTAAGCAAATCGCTCACACCATCAGCTGCAGAATAAAAAGCAGACTGTTGAGCAGACGAATTGGTCATCAGAGATGTTATACTATCAGTAAACAACAAAGAACCAAGACCTATGATAACACCTAACATTGTACCAGCGAGTCCACAATACAATGGTACAGGTGTTTGAGTAGATATATCCTCTTCTACCGTTTCACAATGCCTATCAACAGCATCCTTTAACAAATTATAGTCTATGACTGAGCCAACACTATTGTTCAAATACTTGTTGATGGAATCCTTGATCGATGAGAATATTATATTTCCTTGACCATATATTCCTTTGACAAAACCAGAGTCTCTGTCATGTGATATGTCCCAAGTACCTTTTTTCATAAAGATGTCTCGGAACTGATGCATACGCTTCAAATTCTTTACAAAGAAATAGAACTGAAGCGCAATTATACCTAAAACAATTATAGGAACTACAAATTTCATACTTATCAACTATTTTAATTTAACTTCTGCTGGTTGTATTATCTGCCAGTATTTCTGCCCATGTTGTTCTCTCTGAACAGCCTTTCCACGTTTTACTACCCTAAGTTCTGTTGCTTCTTGCAAAGAACCCTCTAAGATGGTTATTGCTTTACGAATTGAAGAAATAGACTTTATTCGCTTAACAGAAAGAGGTTCAAACTCCGCCAAACTATCTGATTTGGCATAATATTTGAAAAACGCCTCTTCTGTTGCCGATGTATAGACCTTACCTATGATTCCCCTATCATCGTTAAAACCGAAATAGCCACTCTTTACATCATTGACAGAAGCTGGAGCTTTTTTACTTTCTGATTCAGGTCCATAAGTATGGTTTCCCTTACTTACGTTTTCCTTATTAACATTCTCTTTCAGTGCAACAATCTGTCTTTTCAGATAATCGATATCATCTTGATAATCATATACTATACGACTACTTACTCTATTATTAGTAGCGCCTTCATCTTTCAGTCTATTAATTGCATTTTCAAAGAATATCAATTTATCTTTGATTTTCTCCTTACTTTTCTGCAATTTAAGAATTTCCCATAAGGAAACCATAACCAACACCAAAAGCAACAAACTTATTGCCAACAACACATAAACCAACTGTTTGTCTACCTTACTTTCCAATGCTTTATTGGATTCATTCAAGGATTGCTCTACAGATTCAAGACGATAACTATTGTCTCGTATTGAATTTTTCATATCTCTGCATATTTGCTGTAAAGCTGCCAAATCTTTCGAATCAACAGAGTCACTATCCGTTTTCTCGACAGATGGCTTTGGCAGATTATTTGGCTGAAATCTACCATTATCGCAAGCACACAAAGTTATACTTGCAACTATTATAAACAGTATTTTCTTCATTTTAAATTATCTTCATTAGTTAAACTCATGTTTATTACTCTGGAAAGAACATTCATCACACCCTTTATTGGATAGAAGAACAAAGTCTCGCTTATTCGTTCTTGCCCATTGGAGTCCTCTTTTGCTAAAGTCATACCACGATTGATGAATGTGTCAATATCTTCTTTGCAAACATCTTTTGCTAAAGACAAAGATTCGGGAGTTACACCAAAATTTTCATCAAAGTTAAACTCTTTATTCAATTTATCTAAAGCAAACTCAAAGAATTTCTCCACGGCCTCTTTTGTCTTGCTGATATAGTTGGCATTTATCGAATCATAAGTGTCATCATTACCAACAAAAGAAGTACCATCGCCCTTCAGAATCACCACCTTATCCCTATCTTCATCCAAAGGTTGATTAGTTACCAAAGCACCCTTGCAAGTGGCCTGCTTTGGAGAAGACGCAGCATCTCCTAAGCCGAGTATTTCCAACTTACCCTCAGTACCATCAACACCTAGCAATTGAAATATCTTACAAGTAAACTTTGCCAACAATCGATTTTCAGGTGTGATAACACGCAAGATTTTACTTCCGTTTCCACTAAATGAAATATGACGAGGCATAGGCATACCCTTCAACTTCAATATCTGGGCAATGTGGTATATTATAGCTGTATAGAATATGATAAAGACTATCTTGAAGTTCTCATCATCACGCAACAGCACATCAAAATCAATTACGCTTCTATCCAAATTTGCAGCAGCAGGATTTTCCGGCAAAGAGAAGAAGAAAGAGGCTATATTCGAAGGTTTAGTATTGGTATCCAAAATCTTCTTCAGTTCATCAATATCCTTTATTCTATCTTCCACCACTTTCTTGAAGTAGTCAATAATTCCATTATGAAGGCTTTCATCCAATGAGCTTTCAAATAGGTCATTAGAAGCAAACTTGAAAGATGTAACATTCTGCAATTCTCCATTTTTGGCAAAAGCAATATCCGTAGTACCTCCACCAATATCAATACTAACCAAATTGGTTGCAGTGGCATTTTGACGGAAGAAATATTGGATAGGAGCCGATGACTCTGTCATAGACTTAGTTGTCCCATTTCCAAAATATTTATGATATGCATTGTTCCATGTTGTTCGAATCAAATTTACTCGCTTTGGGGACATACTGATTGGATAAAACCATGTGATATCCGTTTGCTGCAAATTACCACCATTCATGACAACTTTATTGCGCAACATCAGCATCAAACAATCAATAAAGACAGAAATATAACGTTGTTCCTGCCCCTTTCCCCATTTTATGTTATCTTTTGGAGTATCATTGTAAGCATTAGACATACGCTTATTATAAGCAAATGGAATGTTCACCAACTCATAAGGCAATATTACGTTGTTCCAATCCACACCCTTGGCATGAGAGAGTACAGTTCTTGTTGGAAACTTAAACATAGATTCTTCACCAAGAATAAATGGCAGAAAATCATATTCCTCAAGCTCTTCATGAACCTGCAAAAAGTTTTGAATTGCATTAGGAGAAGTTTCAAACATTTTCACCATAGGACTGTCTTTTACGTCATAGGCAAATGTATGTGGTTCTAAATCTCCATTTTTCATAACTTCCACATGAGTGTTGGAAGTTCCTAAATCAACCGCAAACTTAAATTGTTCCGTACCTCTTTGCTGGGCAAATATTGGCACAAGAACACCTTGGTTATTATTTGCATCCGTAAGAACAATATAATCAAAGTTCTCCTTATACAATGTATAAGTTACAGCCTTATAAAAATCCTCTCCATTCTTATTTCTACAAGCATGAGTCACACTCAATTTATTCACACCTTTATAAAATGAGAATTGAAATTTACGACTATATGTACTTACACAGCCTATCTTATACAATGCTTCATTTGGGTTTGCAAACATGACATTAGGCATTAAGAAGCCTGTAAAATCAGCCTCAACTATTGCCCCCTCGTTACGACTTGGATTAGCCGCATTGCCTTCTCCATAATACAACTTCGTATATTCCACATATTTTACATTGCTATTACCCTTTATAGGAATACGCAAATATACCTTTACGCTCATATCATTGATGTTCTCCATCTTAATCATAGGAGAACCATCTACTAAAGGATTCTGCAAATCTACAGATGAGAAAAACTCAAAGAAGCGTCTCTTTAATGGCAACAAGTAGCTTTTTTCAACATTAGGAGTTCCATCGTAATTTCCATCAAAGAAACTTTTTTTGTTCAAACTATGAGGTACTTGAATGATTGTATCTTCCAAGAAATCACCAATCGTCAAATAAGGATATATGGTTCCGTCATTTGGCAAACGTCTCAGATTTAAATCATCCTGCTTATCAAAATAACCAGCACGATTATCCTTACCCCACAAAGCTGTAGTGTAATGAAGATTTGCATACATATTACCCGATTCCACAGGGAGCACCAAAGGCATCTGCTCCAACTGAACCTTAGAAATAATCTCAAAGTCGCTTCCTTTAATTGGCTCATTCAATTTCTTTAGAATCGGAAAGCTTAACACCTCTACAATATTTGTCTGCTGATTTACAGAGACTTGAATATTACTCTTAGCTAAAGGGTCAGAACTTGTCAAGCCCTTTAACTCATTTCTGAAGTTCACATTCAAATTATTCAATGTCATCTGAAGGTATTCATACACTTCAGGAAACAAACCAGCAAAATCAGGAATTGATTTAGCCAAAACAAACCAAGCTTTTATATAGTCTTTGTCACGCTTATATAATGGTTGAAAATCAGAGTCAAAAGGTCTATCCTGTCCAAAATTAATCTCTTTGGACACATCCTCTAGTCTGTTAGCCGTGCTAAAGAATATTGTTCTTGGCGATGTTGCGCCTATAATATCCAACTCATTCAAGCCATTCTTATAATTCAAAATATAGATGTCCTGTAATTGATTAAAATTATAAGCCATAGCATCAGACACCATGTACTTTCGCAGCGCATCAGCTAAATAGCGATGACCTTCCTTATCGGAATTCTCCAACAAAGAAATCATTGCCACAGAATCCCATTTTACAATTTCAATTTTATCAGAATATTTATCTATATTAAAAAATATCTCACCAACATCAAGAGTATCAGATACCATCTTATGGAAAATAGTATTTCCATCAAGATTAATTTTCTTGGTGTTCACATCAGGTTGACAAACACGCACAAAAGCAGTCTTTACCAGATCTATTCGGGCAAATGGAGAAGGGATTGATGTAATTTCATTCTTTGAAGAAGCCCCATCAGGATCATCTATACCATTCTTTCCATCTCGATTCTCTGAACTGTATGGAAAAGAAGCACTCTCATGCCAATCGGTGAAAGTATTATCACCATTTTTATATAATCTAAAAACCTTTGACATAACTAAAAATCAAATTTTTCTTTTGCTAATTGTTTTGTTGCTAAATAATAAACCTCAAGAAGTTTATCCTTTACATCCTTACTTCCTAATTTACCAACCTGTCCATTGATTCGGTCAATAAACAAACTGTAGTTGGATTTCAAGCTTTTAACTTTACGAGGAGTGACGTTTGTCACAACATCAAAAGGTTTGTCCCCACAATTCAAGTTAAATAAGTCTAACGACCTCTTATTATTTTTCATTTCAGTGAGCCAAGCCAAAAATCTAGCTTGAAAATCCTTTAAGCCACCAACAAACTGAGAACGATACAAATCCTCATTAAAACCAGAAACTTTTCCATTTGCTGCCAATTCACTTGTACTAATTGTATTCCAACTATGCTTAAAGCAATTTGACATTAGCACAAATTGAGTCAATGGGCATCTTACCATTTCAGTAATTCCTTCATAGAAAGAAGTAAAAGATACGGCATCACCTTCTTCTTTTATGCCCAATTCCTTGTTTACCGTTGTAGGATATGAATTCTTACTAAAATCAACAATAGCAGTTGCTGCCAAAAACTCTATTAGATGAGCATCATTCTTCTGTTCAACTCCGCCCTCATAATTTTCATAAACATTTTGAACATCATCACCCAAATAATAAAGAGCATTAATCTGATTATTTTTGCTTATGTTGTCCTCATAATAAGCCAGAGCTGATTTTGTTTTAGATATGAAAGTTGAAGAATCTATTTCGCTCTCATCACTTGGCTTAAGTTTGAAGTAAGGCAATATTGTCACCGCACCAATCTCCGCATCATTGATTGTCTGAAAATTCGGAAAAGAATTGCCTGTTCTCAGAGTTTTCAACAGGAGAGGAAATCCGCTTGCTCCTGTACCTCCAAAAATAGAACTAATGATAAATATTTTATCTCCAGCCGAGAAACCATTTGCAAAAGTATCAAAATCGTCAGAGTTGACTATCTGATTTAGGACAACACTTCCAATATTTGGGTTTCCCTTGAAACCAACATCCATCTTCGATTTGAGATTCTTTTCAGAAAAGAGCAACTTCACCATAGCTTGGTTTTCTCTACTCATCGTAGAGACATCCATAAATTTTTGGAAGCTCTTATCATCTGTATCTTTTATCTGCAATCTAAACCCAGGAAGTTCCTGATTAATAGATGTTCTAAAGAATTTATTATTATTAGAAGAGGCAAATGTTAGATTTTGTCTAATTCGTGAATATAAATTCATTAAATCCACAGTTCTTGACAAATCTGCATTCGACTCGTCTGGGTCAACAAAAATTGGCACAATCTCATCTTGCCCAAGCTGTACACCTGAAGCCAACATCATTGTCAAGGAACGGAGCACTCGTGCTCCTGTTCCACCTATACCAAAAATATATAATTTAGCCATATCAAAATCAGTTAGAATGGAGAATTAAAAGAATTCTTACTTCCCCACTTCATTAATAAAGTCAACAAACAAAATACCAAGATTGCCAACAACATATTAGCAAAACCAAAACACAACATATCCCCATCAGAGATATTTAAATCATAATCCTTTTTAGTAGAAGGATCTATACCTACCATATAACCTAGATAGTTATGGCTAAGTACCCATTGCCATCCTATCAAAAAGTTTACAGCTGCATTACTACCTAAAAATATCAGCCAACCCCACCATTTTGCCAATTTAGGATGGTCAATAATATAATAATACAACAAACAAATAAACAACGAAACAAGCAACATAGTAAAGCCTATAGGCACATACATATTTGTCTGTTGGTCTGGCGACAAATTACCCCAAAGGTAATTAGCCAAATCAAGTCCGAACACATCTTCGAACAAGCAATAAACACTGCCAAAGAATTCTCCCATAATATTAAAGTTTTAATTGTTTTTAATTCTAAAATCGATTGTAGCCAAGTTTGTACAATCCTTGTAAGCATCACTTACTCCCTTTATCAAGTATTTGATACCTGTTGTTTTATTCATATTTTTACGAATATCGCTACCACTATCATCATTTACCTCATCTACCCAAGTTGGCATAGCTGGAGGTGCAAAAGAAATAGTTTCAGAACAAGGCTTAGTATTTTTTGAAATAGCCAATGTCAAAATGTGAGTGTATTCAGACCCCTGTTTAACATTCTCTACACCACTTACACTAACATTTCTACCAGTACAGGAAACATAATTCCTAGAGGACATCAATGTAGCTTCTTCTTGAAGAGTTTCAGACATATCAACCATAAAATCAAAGACATACTGACCTTTGACATTAAGATTACCCTTAATCATGTGTTTCTTTAATGAAGTTGCAATATCGAAAGGCACATTAGTTGTTGAAGAAAATGCAACATAATTATCATAACCATGTTGTATAGTAGTCAAAGCAACCTTCTTATTAAGTCTACCCAACAATTCTTTATTACCTATCATCCAAATATAATAAGGTCGTTTTGACTCTATAGGTTCACATCCCTTAGCATAATAATACATACCTTGATAAGTAGAAGACAATCTTATGATTTCTACTCCTAACTTTGGATGTTTATTTAATGCTTTAGAAAAAGTACGGGTTACATTAGTCTGTTTTACCCCAAAGAAATTAACCGCATCACCTTGAGGCACATCCAATATGCAATCAGAGATAAACATTGATACACTATTATCCTCTGTTCGCATTACAATATTGTTTAACATATCAGCAATATCAGAATTGCTCCTACTACCTGCACATTTTGCAAAACTCGCAGGATTCAATGCCTCCTCTAATTTAGCTATATCTGCTTTAAATGAAGAAATCTGCGTATTGATATAATATAATTCAGTTGTATCCACTTTTAAGTCAAGAGCATTTACATAACTTTTCACTGCATCTTTGAACTCTGATTTTTGTCTCATATATCCATCCATACTACCAGAATTCTCTATGTAAACTTTCAATTTTACAGAATTATTGCTTTTTTGAATAGCAACAGGTTCCCATTGCACGAAAATACTACTATTTCCCGTACATGTTACTATAGCAACAACAACTATCAACAATACAACTAAAAGTATTATAATTTTAGCCTTATTTTGCATAAATATCATTTTTATCCAAAAGACTCCATTTTGGAAAGTTTATATTAGTAGGTTACATATACAAAAAAACGTGGAGCCAGTCTGCCGCTCGTTCCACGTATCTAGGCTCTCGCATTGCCCTATCTGTCGAAACGAGCAACGCTGAAAGCCCCACGCCGATGTAAGTATATAGTACACCCTCTCAGCTAATTGCAAAAATGCCACGAGCTAATAAGGGCTGTATATATGATACACCCCATGAGGCGTTCCCGTTGCTTTGTTTTTGACAGATAGATTGAATTTGCGAGATTCAGATACGTCAAAACCAAAGCGTACAGTTACGCCTTTATGTACATATGTCCACCCCGCCTTTGCCCATCTGGAGCTTTCAGCAAGGTATGACACCGCAAAAGTAACAAATATTATCGAAACAACAAAACTTTTAGCTAAAAAGTTTCGAAAAAAGTTATGTGAGGGGAGATTGAGGTGAAAAGGAGGGAATCTGCGGAGCATGATTCTTCCAACAAAAGGAATGATATTTAGAAAGAAGAACGGCGGCGATAAAGGACCAAAAATACACGCACGTATAAATCTTTTTTCTCAAAAAAAGTCTCAAAGTCTCATTTTTCGGCAGAAAATAAGGTTTATATCTTTAATACACAGAACCTTACCACGAATGAGACTTCTCTAAAAATGAGGGGAGAAGTATCATCGAAGTATCATAAATTAGCGAGAAGTATCATGATTTTCTTGCTTGCATCGAAAAAAAATGCTTTA
>OIYR01000966.1_pt1 | contig 15437 bp, 16 predicted proteins | sample 1588221 | NCBI WGS metagenome assembly OIYR01 (sample SAMN03283292) | human gut metagenome | biome: human-associated habitat; material: feces | host: Homo sapiens | place: Peru | collected 2012 | reverse complement strand
GGTATCAGCAGTGATGTCATACGTGGATACAACGACACGATGATTCTGTATCTCCTGCTTGATAAGCCATCCTATGGTTATGAGATATCCAAAAGAATCAAGGAATTGTCTAATGAAAAATATGTCATCAAGGAGACAACTCTTTATTCAGCATTTACACGAATGGAAAAAAATGGATATGTAACATCATTCTATGATGATAACAATTCAAGCGGAAAGCGCAGAACCTACTATCAGATTACATCGGCAGGAATTGATTATTATCACGAAAAATGTAATGAATGGCTTATAACAAAGGAAGTCGTTGAAAAATTTATTAAAAATGATTTGTCAGATAATGTGCAAATCAGGGAGGAACATTATGGAAACAATTAGAAATTATCTTGAAAGCATGTTCATGTCTCTGCCTAACACTCCTGAGGTCTACAGAGCCAAAGATGAATTATGGCAGATGATGGAGGACAAATACACTGAATTAAAAGCCGAGGGCAAGACTGAAAATGAGGCTGTAGGCATTGTAATATCGGAATTCGGCAACCTTGACGAGATTGCCAAGGACTTGGGCATCGACAACGTAGTCGGTAAAAAGCCAGACATTGAGAAGAAGCTTTTTAACATCGATATGGCAAAGGATTATATAAGTTCTTACAGCCACCGTGCATGTTTTCTCTCTCTGGGAGTTATGCTGTGTATATTATCAATATGCTTCCCTATATTCGGAGATGGATTATACAGCGTATCCCCACTATACACAGATGCTTTAGAAGCTGTGAGCGTGTGCCTTATGTTTGTATCTGTCGCTGTCGGAGTTGCCATGATTATCTATTCTAATATCTCTGTAAGCAGATGGAATTTCTTGAAATATGAACCATATATAACAGACATGGCAACAACTGGTTATATTAACGAACGCCACACAGCATACAAACAGGCATACTCTGTATCACTAGTTATCGGTGTAGCTCTGTGTATAATAAGTGTAACTCCAGTTATTATTATCGATGCTCTTCCATCAACAACTAATAGTGATTTTGCGGACTGCCTTTCAGGTGCGTTATTATTCATATTTGTTGCAATAGGTGTATTCCTTATTGTTAACAGCTCGCTCAATATGGGCACATACAAAAGACTTCTGTCGCTCAACGACAACAAAACTGTCAGCGGCAACTACTTCTATGCGCAGAAGACAGCATATCAGTACGATAACAAAACTCTTAACACTATTATGTCTGTATACTGGCCAACTATAACATGCATCTACCTCTGCATAAGCTTTCTTACATTTGCATGGAATATCACATGGATTATATGGCCTGTTGCAGCCGTTATCAACGCACTTATAGAAAATCTTTGGGGACATAAATAATATCAGAAAGGAATCCTTATGAAAAAATCTATATATCTTACCATCATAAGCATTATCACGATTGCATGTATCATAGTCGGAACATGTTTTCATGTAATCTTCGGTTTTGGCGGATTTATCCAGAATGTAACTTCAGGCAGATACGAATTTTTGAACAATTCGGACACGAGTAATGAATCATACAGTGACAGTAATATAACTCTTGATTCGTTTAAAAATATAGTTATTGATACAGATGTAATTGACATAACCGTTGTATCCGGTGACAATTTCAGCTACTCTCTTGAATGTACTAAAAAACTGACACCATCTATCTCTGTAACCAATGACACGCTTAATATCACACAGGGCGGATTCAGGAATATTAATATTTTCGGACTCCACCAGAATTTTAAATGCAAGATGAAGCTGACTGTTCCATCTGGAACAACTCTCAATTCAGCTAATATAACTTCTGATGTCGGCAACATCAAAATTAACAATGTCAACTTCTCTAATATGGCTATCAGCACAGATGTCGGCAATATTGATATAAGCGGCATCACATTTGACAAATTAAAGATAACATCTGACGTTGGTAATATTAACATGTCTGATATAGACGGAATTAACGCATGTGATATAAATATCGCTTCTGATATTGGCAAAATTAATTATCTAGGCACAACCTACAGAAACAACTGTAATATATCATCCGCCAACGCAGAAAAATCTGTCACAATAACAACTGATGTAGGAAACATTGATATTAAATAATGTATGAATCGAAAAAATCCGCATGGCTTAACCATGCGGATTTTTAATAAGCTACTAACGGGAGTTGAACCCGTGACCTCAACATTACCAATGTTGCGCTCTACCTCCTGAGCTATAGTAGCATGTAAAATAATAAGAGTGCCAAGATAATCGGCACTCTCATAATATATATTATAAGTAAAATATTGTCAAGCATTCGCTTTATGCCAGAAATCAACCGGCTCATACTCCTGAAGCTTTGCCAGGAATCCAAGCCTGCCAAGTTCCTCCTGAATAAGGTCAAGTGTCTGCTCATCTTCCGCAACCACAGTGTGATAATGATACCCGGATGTGACATTTTTAAGAAGACTGCTCTTGCCACTCGCAATCTCTTCCATATATTTCTTAATATCCCTTCTTGAATGGATATTCATATCAGCCCTTATAACACCATACACCTTGTGATATACGAATACATCCCTTATCCATCCGCCAAGGTCAACTATAGCTTCAAGCTCTGTCTCAACCTCATCATCCTCATGAAATACCTTGAGTATACGGCTGTACTCCTGCTTGTCATTAATAACATACCCACGGTTAGTAGAGAATATATCCACATCCTTTGCGCGGATAAGTGCTATATCCTGCACAATGACCTGACGGCTTACATCAAGAATCTGCGCGAGCTGCGTTCCCGCAACCGGGCTTGATGAATGTTTAAGTATGTCGATTATCTGCTTTCTTCTCTCATCGCCATTCATGACTGCATCTCCCCATCATATATTTGCATACTAAATGTTCACATACACGCTACTCAACTGGATGAAGATTTTTAAGCGAAATATCCATTATAGGTGCTGAATGTGTAAGTGCTCCACTTGATACAAAGTCTACACCAAGATCAGTTATTTTGGCAATATTATCTTTAGTAACATTTCCAGATACTTCGACCTGTGCCTTGCCAGCTATTATCTTCATAGCCTCCTGCATGTCCTCATGGCTCATGTTATCAAGCATTATGATATCTGCTCCCGCCTCAACAGCATCCCTTACCATATCAAGATTTTCAACCTCAACCTCAATCTTTCTTACAAATGGCGCATATTCCTTAGCCATTGTGACAGCCTGCTTAACGCCGCCTGCTGCCCCGATGTGGTTATCCTTTAAAAGCACACCATCTGTCAGGTTATATCTGTGATTATTGCCACCGCCAACTCTTACAGCATATTTTTCAAATATCCTGTTATTAGGTGATGTCTTTCTTGTGTCAAGAAGCTTAGTCTTAGTTCCTGTAAGGAGCTTTGCAACGCCATTAGTATATGTGGCAATTCCGCTCATTCTCTGTAAATAATTAAGAGCTGTCCTCTCTCCGCAAAGAAGCACCCTTATGTCGCCTCTTACAACTGCCATCTTCTGGCCCTTTTTAACCTCGTCACCATCTTTTGCAAAAAATGTTATCTGTGTATCTTCATCAAGCAGTTCAAATGTTCTTGCAAACACCTGTAAACCACAGATAATTCCGTCTTCCTTACATATCAGCTCAACCTCACCAAGCTTTGGTTCCTGCATAACACTGTTAGTAGACACATCCTCGCTTGTTATATCCTCTTTAAGTGCCCCGAGAATAAGCGGGTCAACATTTAACTTCATAGTAACTTTATCAAACATATCAAATCTCCAATCCAATTAGTAAACTATTATTATCTGACACTGCATATGACGCAGTTATGCGTATTTCTGGCTCTCCTCATACGCCCTGTCAGCCTCTTTTATCTTGTTATTGACAAGTTCTGCATATTCCTTATCAATCGCATCCTCATCATTATATCTTGTCACATCAAATGCATCAAAATATTTTCTCTCATCCTCTGACATATTATGAGGCGCATGAGCTGTTATATCCTGTGCCGCTCTCTTTGCGAATACAAGGCTTTCGAGAAGCGAATTGCTCGCCAGTCTGTTTCTTCCATGAACCCCATTACAAGCTGTCTCCCCAACTGCATATAATTCGTTCATACTTGTTTTACTGTCATGGTTAACCTTGATTCCGCCCATAAAATAATGCTGGGCTGGAACGACTGGAATACACTCTTTTGTTGGGTCATAACCCATATCAAGGCAATGCTGTACGATGTTAGGAAAATGTGACTTAAGTTCGTCTTCTGGAATTGTTCTCAAATCTTCCCACACAAACTCTGTGCCATCCTTCTTCATCTGCTTGCGAATCTCTTCTGTCAACAGATCTCTTGGAAGCAGTTCATTGACAAATCTGTTGCCATTCTTGTCATAAAGCTTGGCTCCCTCGCCTCTTACTGATTCTGATATAAGAAAGCTTCTGTCCTCCTGCTTCTTAGAGAAAAATGTTGTTGGATGTATCTGCACATAGTTGATATCTTTAAGCTCTACCTCATGCTTGATTGCAATCGCAACTGCATCACCTGTAAGATGCCTGAAATTCGTTGAATGTCTGTACAGACCGCCTATACCGCCTGTAGCAAGAACAACATCGGCAGCCTCTACCTTAATGATATTGCCATCATTATCTCTTATAACTGCGCCAAGACATCTGTTATCTTTACTTATGATATCAAGCAGCCGTGTATACTCAACAATCTTAACATTAGGAAGTGTCTTAACCTTCTCTAAAAGATGGCTTGTTATCTCTTTGCCTGTGACATCCTCATGGAATATGATTCTGTTCGCAGAATGTGCCCCCTCTCTTGTGTAAGCAAGACTTCCATCTTCCTGTCTTTTAAATCTTGCACCGCATTTTACGAGGTCGTCCACAACCTCTGCTGATGAACGTATCATTATCTCGACTGACTTTTTGTCATTCTCATAATGTCCAGCTTTAAGAGTATCCTCAAAATAACTGTCGTAGTCATCTTCACTCTTTAACATGCACATTCCACCCTGCGCAAGATATGAATCACTGCTCTCACAGTCAGACTTTGTAATCATAAGAATATTCTTGTCTGACGGAAGATTCATCGCCATGTATAATCCTGAGCATCCTGTTCCTGCTATCAATATGTCCGTTTTTATCAATTTATTATCTGCCATATTTATCTCCAATCTGTTACAGTCACGCTGTGACTACTTTGCAAGCTCTAACATTCTTGTTAATGGCTTCATTGCCTTTCTGGCAAGCTCTTCTTCCACAAACACTTCGTTCTTCTCTTCCTCAAGCACATCAAGGACTTTATCAAGAGTTACCATTTTCATATTAACGCATACCTGATCCGGCTTTAATGTATACAGCTTCTTATCAGGAGCTTTTTTCTTAATCTCGCCAAATACGCCATCAACTGTTCCAATAATGAATTCATCACAATCAGTGTCAACTACATAATCAATGATACCCGATGTACTTCCAACATAATCTGCCATCTCTAACACATCTGCTGTACACTCTGGATGCGCTGCAAATTTAGCATCTGGATGATTCTTCTTAGCCTCTATAACCATATCCTTAGTTATTGCAACATGTCTTGGACAGAATCCATTATTAAGTATGATATTCTTCTCTGGAACCTGCTTAGCCACAAAGCTTCCAAGATTCCTGTCTGGTATGAAGAAAATATTCTTATTAGGAAGATTCTTAACAATCCTTACTGCATTAGATGATGTAACACATACGTCTGAGTATGTCTTTAATTCTGCTGTTGAATTGATGTAACAGACAACTGCAAGGTCATCATACTGCTCTCTTAACTTTAATATCTCTTCCTTAGTCGCCATATGCGCCATAGGACAGTCTGCACCCGGCTCCGGCATGAGCACCTTCTTCCCCGGATTAAGTATCTTGGCACTCTCACCCATAAACTCAACCCCTGCAAACACAATAATATCCTGGTCAACCTTAGTCGCTACCTTGCTAAGATAAAATGAATCCCCGACATAATCCGCAACCTCCTGCACATCCTCATCAACATAGTAATGAGCAAGGATAACTGCATTCTTCTCTTTTTTCAATTTCATAATATCGCTTGTAATTGACATCTGTATACTCCAATCAAATTATATTTGTATTGTGCTACAGTATACTACAAGAGTTTACAACTGACAAGACACATGTAAATAATTTTTGTCTATACTTTTAAAATGTTAAAAACACCTCTTCCCACGTATTTAACAACTTCAACACTAACGCCTTAACAATAAAAAACTTCTCACAGCCATACTGTTGGCATGTGAGAAGTTTCTTTATCTTATTTTATTTGCTTTTGCCTTGATTCTCTGCAGCGCATTATCTATCGACTTTGCAGGTTTATCAAGTATCTGTGCTATCTGTCTGTAATCCTTTCCTTCCATATGATAATGAAGCACCTCTTTTTCAAGGCTGCTGAGCTCCTTCTGGAGTTTTTCTTCAAATGTCCTTGTATATTCATTATCTATAAATATAAATTCAGGATTCTGGTCAGCGGCGGGCGTTATCACGTCTGCAAGCTTCATGACATTTTCATTGTCGTCATCATTGTACGCTGGCATTTCAAATGACACATAGTTATTGAGCGGAACATTCTTCTCTCTGTTGGAAGCCGTCACCGCTGTCATTATCTGCCTGTCTATACACAGACTTGCAAATGAACAGAACGTCCCCTTGCTCTCATCATACCCTCTGGCAGCCTTGTACAGCCCAATCATGCCCTCCTGAATGAGGTCATCACTATCACCACCAGCTATATACATCGCCTTGGCTTTCTTGCGTACCAGATTTTTATACCTGTCAAACAATGTTTCGATTGCAGTTTCATTGCCAACCCTGTACATATCTATAAGAGTTTCATCACTGCACTTCTCATAATTCATGAATACACCTCTGCCAATCATACAGCCACATTTAACACATATCTTAATGCTGGATGCAGAAATGTTCTGCGCCCAGCTTATTTACTGATATTCTTATTTTTTTAATCTCTGTCTTAATATCTCGTATGCAAGCACACCTGCCGCAACAGAGGCATTAAGGGAATCTATATCCCCCTTCATTGGAATAGATGCTGTAAAATCGCATTTCTCCCTGACAAGACGGCTTACGCCGCTTCCCTCGTTACCGATAACAAGTCCGATAGGCCCTGTGAGATTGCAGTCATACATTGTATCGCCATCCATATCGGCGCACACAAACCACAAGCCTTCTTTTTTCAGTTCCTCTATAGTCTTGGATATATTGGTAACCTTGGCAACTGGAGTGTAATTAATCGCACCTGCTGATGTCTTTGCCACTGTAGCAGTAAGACCTACTGCGCGTCTCTTAGGTATGATAACTCCATGTGCGCCGACAAGGTTGGCTGTTCTTATGATTGCGCCAAGATTGTGAGGGTCCTCTATCTCATCCAATATGAATATAAATGGATCTTCTCCCTTACTTCTTGCGGCTTCGAGTATATCCTCAACCTCGGCATATTCATATGCTGCTGCCTGCGCTACAACTCCCTGATGGTGTCCAGTCTTAGAAAGGCGGTCAAGGCGCTCTTTGTCTATAAAATTGATAATTGTATCTGTTTTCTTTGCCTCTCTTACTATGCTGTTAACTGAACCATCCTGACAACCATTCAGTATGAACAGCTTATCTATCGTTTTACCTGAACGGAATGCCTCTAAAACCGCATTACGTCCTTCAATAGTAAATTCTTTATATCTCATTATTGTAACTCCTACTACATCTCTCCAAAGCCCTGAAGTGCAATCTTAACAAGCTCCACCATTCTTGAATACTCATCATTAAGATACAGATATCCAATCAGTGCCTCAAATCCAGTTGCCCTTCTGTAATCTCCAATAGTTGCATTTTTAGCTGAAGTATATGACTTGGCATTACGTCCTCTCTTATACACAGCCTCTTCCGCGTCTGTCAGCTTATCCTCAATAATTCCGATAAGCTCCGATTGTGTCTGTGCCTTGACAAGTCCACTCGCCATCTTATTAAGCTTATTAACAGGCATATTGCCTTTCCTGTCAAGAAGATATGTCTTAATAATTAAATCATACACACAGTCGCCTATATACGCCAATACAAGCGGAGATAACTGCTTTGGATTAGCTTTTTTCAAATCAAGCCCTTCTATAATAGCATCTGTAAGACCGACATTTAAGCTCTCTTCCATCTTACTCCTTCTCTTGTATCCTCAAGTATGATTCCCTTGGCAAGAAGCTCATCTCTTATCTCGTCAGCTCTGGCAAAATTCTTGTCTTTTCTTGCCTGCTGTCTCTCTGCAATAAGAGCATCTATGTCTGAATCAAGCATTTCCTCTTTCTTCTCAACAACAAGGCCTAATATATCTGCCATATCTGTAATCTTCTTCTTCATGGCTTCAAGATATTCTACTGTATTATCCGCACTGCTGTTAGAGTTGGCATATTTAACAAGCTCAAATAATGCTGATATCGCATCTGCTGTGTTAAAGTCATCATCCATAGCTGTCTCAAATTTGTCGTAAAATTCCTTAGTCTTGTCAATCAATGCAGCCTCATCTGCGCTCATTGAGCCAGCTTTTCCGTTGGCTGATAAATGCTTAAGATTATCAACTGCTGTTACAATTCTGTCAAGGCTGTTCTTAGCTGCTTCCATAAGGTCACGGCTGAAATTGATAGGATTGCGGTAATGTGCGCTCAGCATGAAGAATCTGAGCACCATAAGGTCGTATTTTTCTGAAATCTCTCTTACTGTAAAGAAATTGCCAAGTGATTTTGACATTTTCTTATTGTCAATATTAAGAAATGCATTGTGCATCCAGTATTTTGCAAATGGAACTCCATTGGCAGCTTCTGACTGCGCTATCTCGTTCTCATGGTGAGGGAATATTAAATCCTCTCCACCTGCATGTATATCTATCTCATCGGCAAGATATTTCTTAGACATAACTGAGCATTCAATATGCCAGCCTGGACGTCCATTGCTCCATGGTGACTCCCAGAAAGGCTCCCCGTCCTTCTTAGGCTTCCACAATACGAAGTCAAGTGGGTCTTCCTTCTCGTCCTGACCTGAAACCTTAAGCTGATGCGCCTCGTCTCTATGTCCTGCTTCAAGGTCATCTATATTCTTCTTAGAAAGCTTGCCGTATCCTTCAAACTTTCTTGTTCTATAATATACTGTGCCATTCTTCTCGTAGGCATAACCCTTGTCAATAAGAGTCTGAATCATATCTATCATGCCAGGAATTTCCTGTGTTGCAAGTGGATGTGTAGTAGCTGGCTTGATATTCATGCCTTCCATATCCTTCTTGCACTCTGCGATATATCTCTTTGAGATTTCTTCTGCTGTAACGCCTTCTTCTATAGCCTTTTTGATAATCTTGTCGTCTACATCTGTGAAATTAGATACATAGTTAACTTCATATCCTTTATACTCAAGATATCTTCTTACTGTATCGAAGCATATCATTGGTCTGGCATTACCTATATGGATAAGATTGTAAACTGTAGGTCCGCAGACATACATTTTAACTTTATTTTCTTCTAATGGAACAAATTCTTCTTTTTTTCTTGAAAGTGTATTATATATCTTCACCGTCATATCCTCCTGTTTGTATCGACATTCTCATTAACTGTTCTTTTTAGATGTGTTATTAACACATTCCAGACGGGATAACTCTGCTTCAAGTGTCTCAACCCTGTCTTTTAAGAATATGTTCTCGCCCTTTAATTCATCTATATCGCACTGAACTGGATCCGGAAGATGAACCTGATCTAAGTCAATATCAACTCTCTTATCATTAAGAACAACAATTCTTCCCGGTACACCTACAACTGTTGCATTGTCTGGAACATCACTTAAAACTACAGAGCCTGCTCCTATCTTACAGTTATTTCCTATGTATACAGAACCAAGCACCTTTGCACCTGCTCCTATCATAACATTGTTGCCTACTGTAGGATGACGCTTTCCCTGTTCTTTACCTGTTCCGCCCAGAGTAACTCCCTGATAAAGCGTAACATTATCACCGACAATGGCTGTCTCACCTATAACAACACCATGTCCATGATCTATAAAGAATCCCTCGCCAATCTGTGCTCCAGGATGAATCTCTATTCCAGTCTGTCTTGCTGTCTTCTGTGATATCTTACGTGCCTTGTAATACTTTCCTTCAAGATACAGCTTATGTGCCTTTCTGTATCTTAACATAGCCTTAAAGCTTGGATAGAGAAAAACCTCTCTGTTAGTCTTAATAGCAGGGTCTCTCTCCTTAATAACAGCTATCTGCTGTTTAATATACTCTATATATTTCATAACTGCTCCCTTATTAATTCTGATTATCTGTCTGACATCCTCCGCAGCCAGGGCAACAGTTCTTCATATCCGCCTCACCATATATATAATTTGCTACAGGAGAGATTGAACATATTGCCTGTGAAGATATTCCTTCACCGCTTCCTGTGAATCCAAGTCCTTCCTCAGTTGTAGCCTTAACATTTACTTGATTTAATTGTATGCCTAATGCACCTGCAATATTCTCTCTCATTGACATAATATGAGGAGCCATCTTAGGTCTCTGCGCTATAATCGTAGCATCAATATTCTCTATTATGAAGTTTTCCTTATCAAGCATTTTTCCTACTTCTTTTAAGAGCATTATGCTGTCCGCACCCTTATACTTCTCATCTGTATCTGGAAAATGCTGTCCAATGTCACCAAGAGCTGCTGCACCAAGCAATGCATCCATTATCGCATGCACAAGTACATCTGCATCTGAATGTCCAAGAAGTCCCTTCTCATATGGAATCTCAACCCCACCAATGATAAGCTTTCTTCCCTCTACAAGTTTGTGAACATCATATCCCATTCCAACTCTCATATATATCCTCATTTCTGTGCCATAGTGCACGCACAAATCATAATTACAATTTAGCCATTATTCATTAAAGTATAATTCATTTTGCACAAAAAATCCATATATTATTTACATTAGTACAAATACAATGAATATCTACACGTTGCCGGCTGTATTTACATTAACGCTTCCCAGCTTGATTTATCAATATATGGATTTTTGACAATACATTCAGGTTCTTTTGCCAGCACAAAGCGGACTATCTCAAATATCCTTTTTGCATCGCACAGTATGCACTCTGCATCCCCGAAGCTTGTCTTTACAGCCGCATTGCAATCATAAAATGCCTGGTCAAGCTTCACAAAATCTTCTGATATATGCGGCTGGTCTGGATTATAATGCTTTCTCATATATACATCTTTCACGCTTCCATCTCTCAGGATCGTTTTTAAATGCATAGGCTTGTCTGAAATGCGGTTTGGTACGTTAAGCACTTCCTCCACGCTATGTATATAGGTATTTCTTGCATGTCCAACGCCAATAAGAAGTATTTTACCTCCGCAGTCTTTAAGCTTATCGTAACAGCCTCCCGGTGTACATGGTGTATTGTTATTCTCCTCGCCTTCAAGGTATGAAGCAGCCTCTCGCCCGATTCCAGCCATGCTGTGTGTTGGATGAAGGGAACGTATAACTCCCTCTCTTTTCATAAACATATTAGTGAGAAGTCCCACGCATGATGGTGTTGTTCTATAATCAAATACTGGATTGTCTGCATTGACATTTTTCCATGTATGAGTTGGAAAAAGCAGCAGCCCATCCTCAAAATATTCAATCAGCGCATCAAGCACTGTATCTGCTCCACCATCAACTGCCCCTATGGACTTCATTGATGAGTGTACAAGGATTGTCTCATTGCCGGCAAGTCCCATATTCTTTAACTGCTCTTTCAACTGATTTTTAGTGTACATAAGCTGCTCCCTTTCCTTAATTGGCTTAATTGGCTTAATTGGCTTAATTAAATTATTTTTGCATAATTAAGCCAATTTGTATATAGAATCTGCACTATAAAATATAATTTTGGCTAAATACAAATAAAAGTTGTGAAAAAATCCATGATTCTCAAGAATTTTGGATTTTTCCGCAACTTTTAATATATAAAGAAAATTTGTTAGTTTAACGAAGTAATAAACATGCAAATTTGGATTTTTCAGAAAATTATTACATATAAATCCAAAATCCATCTCCGCATATAAATTTTCATATATTTAAAATATACTTGAATGCAAAATCATATTCCACAATAGTTGATACAATTAGCCCCACAAATAAGCATAAAAAAGTAGCGAGAGAGGGATTTGAACCCACGACACCACGGGTATGAACCGTGTGCTCTAGCCAACTGAGCTATCTCGCCATATTATATGCTGAATGTCTTAAAAAGAAATGGGGCCTACAGGGCTCGAACCTGTGACCCTCTGCTTGTAAGGCAGATGCTCTCCCAGCTGAGCTAAGACCCCACATTCAGAACAATTCGCTTGATTTCTCTCGCAAACTGCTTTGCTATTATAATATTAAAATGCAACATCTGTCAAGCACTTTTTCGACTTTTTTTAAAACTTTTTTTAAAACTTTTTTTAAAACTTTTTTCACAACTTCAAAATATCTTCTCATGCACCATGGCTTCCATATGCCGTTGCGCATGCAAGACCCACTAACCACTGCTGAAACGCATATTTAGTAGGCTTGCTCTCGTTGTTTTTCTCTTATATTAATCATCCATCACCCACTAAATGAGCAATTTCATCTCATATAGTAGGCTTTTTGCTGCCTTTTATCTTCTGCTGACAGGAATCTGGCACTGATATTTCTAAAAAAGACCTACTAGTATGTCTAAAATAAACATTTCAGTAGGTCTTTATAGAAATTCACTCTTTATAATACATTTTAAAAGCCCACTATATCCCTATGCATCAACACTTTCGTAGGTTTTTCAAGAAATCCAGCGGATTCAAAACAATCTATAAGCATCTTGCTAATTACATCTCTTGCTTAATTAGAACAGATATCTCGTCCACAACAGGAAATTCTTAATCAGCTTCATTCTGCGTTCTCTCTTAGGAGTAAGCGCTACAGGCTGCACATTATATGGATTGTCGTATGTACCATCAGCATTAGCCTTTCTTGCACTATGTTCATATGTCTGCATGGCACCGCCAAGCTGCTCATTAATCTCCTTGCTGTCAATAACAAGCATAAGCTCTGTATCAAGATACACGCTTCTCATATCAATATTAAATGAACCAACCACTGATATATCATCATCTATAAGAACCGACTTTCCGTGGTATGAGTATCCGCCTTCATATTCCCACACTTCAAGCCCTGTGCCAAGCACCTTATCCTTATGCGCATAATAATCTGCTGAGCCAAATGGATTGCCGTTATTGCCTACTGAATTAGTCATCAGTGACACATTTCCAACAGAATCGCATACCTTCTTTAATCCGTCATACATATACTCATTGCAGATAATATAAGGCGTATGTATCTTAACCTGCGAATCCGCCTGCTCCATAAGCTTGGTAAGCTGATACCACACTACCGGTTTTTTCGCGCCACATTCTATCGGATTACTGAGAAGCGCTATATTATTGACTTCAACAGTTTCATCTGTGTAATCAGTATCGGTCAGGTAATCTTTGTTATCAGCATAATAAATGTTGTAATTATCAAGCAGCTCCTTCCTTGCCGCCTTGACCTTTTTATTGCCTGCACATTTGTTATTCTTTAAAAATGCTTTGCTCTCCTTATAGTTCCAGACACTCTCATAATAAGCAAGAACATCATTCACAGAGCTGGTTTTGTCAGGACTTTCGCAGTACACAAGCACATCTCTGTCGTAATTCTTATGTCCCGGATATGCACCCAGAAAATAGTTAAATGTATTTCTTCCGCCAAGTATATAATTAGTCTTGTCGGCTATGACATATTTGTCATGAAGCCTTCCCATTGACTGCCACGGCTTAAATGGATTGACCTTATTGTATATCTTCACATTCACATTGTCCGATGACGCAAGTGCCTTAAAATCAGGATTGCCCTTCATCTTGGTAAAACCGGATACCCCGTCAACTATAACATTCACAGATACACCTCTGTCGGCGGCATCAATAAGCGCTCCAAGCATAAGCTTTCCGCTGTCATCTGACCTGAAATCAAATGTAGAGAGTATAATCTCGCTCTTGGCGTTGCTTATCATTCTTATTCGTTCTTTAAGTGCCTCGTCATTATCCTCGATAATACGCGCACGCTCAACGCCTGACCGTTCTTTCCATATACCCTGCTCATCAAGCTGATTAATCTCATCAGCAGTAAGCTCTGGCTGTTTGTGGTAACTTATCAGGGCGCAGGCTACGATTGCGGCAATAAGCACCACAAGCAGTATCACTGCCCCAAGAATTATTCTCTTCATAAGTTTTCTCCTATTGTAAGACTTCACGACAATACTCCTTATTATCCAATCACGCCTGTGCGGGCAGCTCATACTCAATGTCTTCTCTCATCGCTGCCCGCGCAAAAGAGGCGTGCCATATATACATAATTATATATACAGCACGCCTCTTATGACATTAAATATTTATGAAGAATTATAAATTATCTGATATAGTTGGTCTTAATCTTATTCTCGCCTTGTGGAAGCTCAATTCCCTGCTTCTTTGCTGCGTCTATTGACTTAACAAGCCATGCAAAATTCTGACCTAAAAGTCTCATTGTCTGCATGCCTTCTTCATCCTTAACAACCTCATCAGGTGTATTGCCATGTACAATGTTCCAGTAATTAGATGATACAACCGGCATCTGGTTAATCTGGAAATACTTATTCAATACATCAACTGTTGATGTTGTTCCGCCACGGCGGGCAGATGCGATTGAAGAACCGCATTTGTAACGAAGCTCGTTACCATATGCACCAAATAATCTGTCGAGGAACATTAATATCTCTCCTGTTGGAGAAGCATAATAAACAGGTGAACCAACAATAAGTCCGTCTGCATCAGTTATCTTAGCGCCAACTTCCTTGACAACTGCGTCAAGCTCGCCCTTAACAACCCTGCTGCCAACTGCAACTATCTCAGTATCAATTCCCTGTGCCTCTAATTCCTTAGCAACAACAGAAAGTGCTGTATATGTACAGCCTGCATCTCTTCTGCTGCCATTAACTAATACAACCTTCATGTTAATACCTCTTTTCTAATTAAACATTAATCTCTGCCTTCATACCAAGCTCTTCCTTATTAGAATCAAGAATAGGCTTGATAACATTAGTAAGATACTCGTCAACCTGTTCCTTAGAACGTCCAACATACTTCATAGGGTCAAGCTTTGACTGTAACTCTTCAAGAGTAACACCGAACATTGGCTCTGCTGCAATAAGTTCAAGAAGGTTATTATCAAGGCCTTCCTGCTTAACTCTCTTTCCTGCTATCATAGAAAGCTCTCTGATCTTCTCATGAAGCTCCTGTCTGTCTCCACCAGCCTTAACAGCATCCATCATGATATTC
>OIYR01000962.1_pt1 | contig 15473 bp, 15 predicted proteins | sample 1588221 | NCBI WGS metagenome assembly OIYR01 (sample SAMN03283292) | human gut metagenome | biome: human-associated habitat; material: feces | host: Homo sapiens | place: Peru | collected 2012 | reverse complement strand
AAATTCGGCATCCACTCGTGTGAGGTAGATGGTGCTCACCATGTCGATGGTGGCGGCGTAGATTTGTGCGCCACCTATAATCATCACCTCGCCGGGCATTTCCGCCGCGTCGATGGCGTCGGCTATGCTATGGGCGATGGTCACATTTTCGGGGTGATAGTCGGCATTGCGGGTGACCACAATGTTTTGGCGGCCGGGGAGCGCGCCTTTCGGAAACGATTCAAACGTGGTGCGGCCCATCACTATGCTATGCCCCATGGTGATGGATTTGAAATGCTTCATGTCGGCTGACAGATGCCACAGCAAATTGCCGTTTTTCCCGATTGCGCCATCGCGGGCGATAGCCACGATAGCAGAGATTTGTTTGCCCATAAGTTGTTATGTTTTATACCGAAACCACGCCCTTAATCAGAGGGTAAGGGTCGTAGCCTTCGATAGTGAAATCTTCGTATTTGAAGTCGAAAATGTCGGTCACATCGCGGTTAATCACCATGCGAGGCAGTGGGCGAGGCTCGCGAGTGAGTTGCAGTTTCACCTGCTCGAAGTGGTTGAGATAGATGTGCGCATCGCCGAAAGTGTGGATAAACTCGCCCGGCTCCAAGCCGCACACCTTAGCCACCATCATCAGCAAAAGAGCGTAACTGGCAATGTTGAACGGCACGCCAAGGAAAAGGTCGGCGCTGCGCTGATAGAGTTGGAGGCTCAACTTGCCGTTTGCCACATAAAACTGAAACATGGTGTGGCACGGGGGGAGTGCCATCTTGTTGACCTCTGCCACATTCCACGCGCTCACCAGCATACGGCGCGAATCGGGGTTGTGCTTGATTTGGTCCACCACTTGAGCAATTTGGTCGATGGTGCCGCCGTTGTAGTCGGGCCAAGAGCGCCACTGGTGACCATACACCGGACCGAGTTCGCCGTTTTCGTCAGCCCACTCGTTCCAAATTCTCACGCCATGCTCCTGAAGCCAGTGCACATTGGTGTCGCCACGCAGAAACCACAGCAGTTCGTAGATAATGCTCTTCAGATGCACCTTCTTGGTGGTGAGCAGCGGGAAGCCGTCGGCAAGGTTGCAGCGAATTTGGTAGCCAAACACGCTTTTCGTGCCAGTGCCGGTGCGGTCGTGCTTCAAGGTGCCATTGTCGAGCACATGCTGAAGCAAGTCGAGATATTGTTTCATTGCCTAATCTTGATTTTCTAACCACAAAATTACCATATTTCTCCCAACTGACAAAATCAGATACCAGAAGTTGGAAATTAGAGGTTCGAAGATTTTTTTAGAAATTAAGGAGATTTTTTTGGAAGTTAAGGAGTTAAGAAGTTAAAGAAGTTAAGACGTCAGCTTCGGCTTCTGTAAGGTCGTTTGCCGCGAGTGTGCAAGACCTCAACTATCTCAAAGATGTGCGTTGGTAATACCACGACTGTCTGATGCTTGGCGACAAAGGCTATCTCAGTGCAGAAGTCCAGAAAAACCTCTTTGATGTGGCGAACATCTCCCTTGAAGTGCCATACAGGCTGAATCAGAAGAACTGGTCCCGCCCTCGTAAACCTATAGAAAGTTCCGCAAGCGAATCGAGACCGTATTCTCCAAACTTAACGACAACCTCATGATGATACGGAACTACGCAAAGCAATCCTGCGGACTTTTCACCAGAATGGTTGGCAAAATCGCCGCGATGACTTTTATGAAGTATGTCAATTTCGTCAATCACCGTCCTATCTCAAATAAAATACTCACTAATTAAATTCGACCAACAGGTAACCATTCAATCTCTTATTTCTTACTAGGACTCTAAAATATGGACATTTGCCATTTACACGGAGATCCTTTCCGTCGTCGCCTTTTCTGAATTTAATAATTTCAAATTGTTCTGGATTATATTTATGCAAAAAAGTTATAGGAACTCCCATTAAGCCGTTATAATCCTTTGGAATATCCTGAGTGCGATTGACATTGATTCCATCGCAATTGTCGTATTTAGGATATTTTTCTTCATTACCTGCATATACTTTGGTCAATTCTATATCTTTAAATCGTTGTTCGAGATCAAGATTTGTTAGCCAGAGACAACCATTAGTTGCGACTACTTTCTGACCATATTCATTTACACTGGTTTCCGTTCCATACAACTCATAATGGTCTGGAACAATAAAACCAGAAATACCTCTACCGAGATTTATTCCAAGCCATGCCTTATCTCGCTGTATAAGGTCAAAAATCTCTTTATATGTTATTGCATTCACATTGCCGATTACCAAGAACTGTTTTCCATATCTTACGATTTGAGAAACAAATTCTCTAAATAATGAAAATGGTGGATTAGTAACAACTATATCAGATTCCATCAATAGTTTCACACACTCTTCACTTCTGAAGTCACCATCACCTTTAAAGTGGGTATACTCCATTGTTTGCTGTGTGCCGGTATATTCGCAGTAAAAACCGGTTTGCTGTTCTTGATTGTTAAATAGGTCAGTATTTGACCCTTTATAACAGGAGGCTATAAGTTTTTTTAGCCCCAATGTTTTGAAATTCTCCACAAAATAGCGGAAAAAATTACTTACGGTTGGATCGTCGCAATTGCAATATACCACTTTCCCTCTAAAACAGTTCGGATAATATTGTAATTCGCGCTCTATATCACAAAACTGTGTATAGAACTCATCCATTTTGGATTTCTTCGCTTTGCGAAGCAAGTTATTTGAAGCGTTTCTTGCCATAAGATTATTTTTTTGTTATTTGCTTGAACAAATCACTACCTAAAACTTGAAGTGAAGTGTTTGCAACTGCTAGCATAATATTAAACATATTATTTACATCCCAACTTTCACCATCCCCTTGTGTATAAATGGATGTAGCTTGTAACATAATTGTCTTGTCATTATGTTTTACAAACTTGTTTCTGCACAAGTTGGTGTTGATAGGCATACCATAGTTGGCAGCAGTAAGTCTATCCAATCTATTGAGCATTCCTGAGTTATATTCAAGTGTGACAACTCTTCCATCTGGACGTGTGACTCTAATAGTTTCTGTCAGGAAATTAGATCCTTCTATAAACAGAACATATGGGAAGTGAGATTCTGCTAGCATAAAATTTGCAATTTCTGATATATTTTTATGAGATCTTTCAATTGCATTTCCTGCGGCCATTAAATCCTGATCCTTATTCTTTCCTACAAGTTCACCTTTTTTGATGTTTTCAATATCCTTTCCTTGATGTTTCGCTTCTGAAACAAGAACAACTCTCCAGTTACCATTGTCATCCTTGACTTCAATAATGCCTCCATCAGGAATAATACTTGCATTGTCCACAAAAAGAGTTTGTCCAAGTTCTGGATCAAATTTCTTTAGTGCTTCATTGATCTCCTTTTTCTCAATATCTTTTCTGTATCGAAATGACAGTTGTGGATAATCCTGTTTTAATCTATTGATAATATGGTGCGATATTTCGCCCACTGTCATGTCGTGCAATTTGGCTTCTGCACCAAATATTCCAACAACGCCATGACTTTTTCTATGTTGATCCGTTAACCTTGATGATTGATCCTTTTTTGCCATATTCTAATTATTTACATATTATTAAAATCCAAGAAATCATTTAGGGGACGAATTTTAGCCCTATATGTGTTAATTCTTTCTTTAACTCGTTGGTTAAATTGAAATTCCGAGAATTTATAAATGAAAAAGTTATACAATGTGCAGATTTTTAGTAAACTATTAATTGTGTTCAGATAACTACTATCAATCAGCTTATGCGCAACTTCATAGCAAAATTCGTTAAAATATTCGGAATCTGCAAGGATTTCGTTGGAAACCGTGTGAATGAACTCGGAAATGTCCCCAGATGCGGGGCGTGCCCAGGTTCTCCGGTCTCGGAGTCGTCGCCCTAGGGATAACCGCCGAGGCTTTTGGTTTTGATAGTGAGAATTTCCTGTCTGACTCGTCCGCACTCCCTCCGGCAAAAAAAACTCGTTGACTCGTTGACCTGTAGGCTCGTTGACTTTGCAAAGTTGGCTCAACTTTGCTTCCTCTTCTTGCCGATGAGCCAGGGGGCGTAGCGGTCGATTGCCCAGGCGAAGGGGTAGATGGCAATCATCACCATGATGGCGATGGCGTATTTCATCCAGATGTGGTCGTCGAGCATGCCGTCGTAGGCGAAGCGGTTGAGCAGCATTTTGGCGATGCCGATGAAGTAGTTTTGCAAACCCAAATACGCGGTGCCGCTCACCACCACAAACTCTATCACATGCCTGTGTCCATAGCGTGCGGCAATCCATTTCGCTACGCAGAAGTAGCAGGGAATCACCATTATGCCAGCCACGATGCGCACAAGGCTGTAGAGTTGTGGATCGAGGGCGCGCAGAGGCGTAGCCTCCACCATAATGGTGATAGATGCCGCAGCCAGAAGCACCAGAAGCGCCGCAGCGCGTGGTGTGCCGAATTTCAGGCGTGTGAGCCAAGGTTTGAAATTGTTGCCAAGGGCGTAGAATGGGAGGAAAAGCAGGGCGTTGCCGAGGTTCCAAAACTGCCCGACAGCCAACACCTCCGGTATTTCGTAAGGAATAAGATAGGTGGCGGCGGCAATGCCCACGCATGTGGCAAACACATATCGGCGTGGCACGATGCGCTCGATGCACCAGTATAGCAGCTGCATGGTGAACAGACAGGCGATGTACCAGAACGGCGCCACCACCGTCTGCGGATTACCGCACACAAATTCCACCACTGGTTGCCACACGCTGATGGCTTCTTCTTCAGCTCCCACCATTCTTCGCCCCACCGCCAGCCACAGTGCATAGAAAATCACGAAAAAGGTGCAGTAAGGCACGATAATCTGCTGGGCTCGGTGTCGCAAATAGGTGGTGAAGCGGGGCCAACGGTCGAAGCTGTAGAGGAATCCCGAGATGCAGAAGAAAACCGGCACGCGGAGGTTGAGAATCACGGCATCGTCAAACAGTTCCAGCCGTGGTGGTGTGTGAAACACAATCACCAAAAATATGCTGAAAAACCGCACATAGTCGAGCCAAGCCTGTCGTTCGCTACCTGTTTTCATAAATTCCTTTTATTGTTCGTTCTACAAAAGTAATGAAAAATCCGAGAAAAAGGGAGGGAGGAGGTTGGAAATTCGTAGCAGGGTGGCGTTCGGGCTTTTTAGCCCCACTTGCACGAGAGTCAACCATGTGGACGGGGAGAGGTGAAATTATGCTATGAAAAATTAGCGAAAAAGTCGGGAAAACTGTCAGGTATTGCTGATATATGGTGGTGGGGGTTGTGATAGTTGCGTGATGTTTTGTAATTTTGTTGCCCTAATGATCGATTTAGGTTTAAGTGTTTAAGTATAATTATATGATGCGACATCTAATTTCTCTTTCACTCTTTATGGCGTTGAGCCTGCTGAGCAGCAAGTGCTATGCCGATGAAAACGACTCCGACCGCAACCGCCATTGGATGGGTAGGGTGGAGGTGGCTTCGTTCAACTCGCTCGACTGGGGCGTGGAACTCGGTGTGGATTACCGACCTATCGAGTATGTGGGCGCTGGCGTGAGCCTTTGCGTGGCTGGCGACTTTGGCGACACCTACGATTCGTTTACCCACAATGGCATGTTTTACAAAACGGAGGATTTGCACAATGCCGTGTGGCTGCGATGCGCTCTCCAGTTGCAGAGTCCTGCGCTGTGGCGCAACTCCGACGGTTCGATGCGCCTCTGCATAAAGGAAGACTGCGGCATCACGCTGCCTGTGCCTGCCAATGCGAATGTGAAATACACGGTGATGCCAAGTGCACCGGGCGTGTACGTGACTGGCGATACGTTCCGTGCCAAAAACCATGGGGCGAAGTCGTGTTTCTACCATTTCAAAACCTCGCTGGCGCTCGACGTGAATCCGTGGCAAATATGGCTGGGCTACACATGGAGCAACATGGACGCATATAGTTCGGCGCGTAAAGTGGTGATTGACGGCACCCCACTGTCGCTGCCAAAGAAAAAACAATTGCAAGGCATCCATTTGGGAGTTGGTTATAAATTTTAGGTTAGTAAGCGAGGCTGTGGCGCACACATGCGGCACAGCCTCAAAAAGCGGAAGCACCTATTAAATCGCACGATGCAGATTTAATAGGTGCTTTTTTGCCCTAATCGGTAGGGGCGGTTATTTTACGATTACTTTTGTGGCTTTGCCGTTGAGGGTGATTATGTACAAACCCTTGCTGAGCGTCACGCTCAAGCGTTCGCTGCCGTTGGCTAAGCGCACGCCACCGATGTTGTAAACGCTGATGTCGCCTTGCGCGCCGTCGATGGTGAGCACACCGTCAGCCACGCTCACGTTTGCGTCGATGCTGCTAACCACATCGTTCACGCCCGATGGCATGATACCGTTGATGTTCTTGAATTTGCCCCATTGCGCATCGGCCTTGTAAGCCTCCACGCCTTCTTCTGGCACGTTGAGCACGCAGGTGTTCAGGTCCACATCTTCAAACACATCGGCTGTGATAGTGATTGGAGCGGCAACTTTAATGGTGAACGATTCCAGCGCAGAGCAGCCGTAGAATGCCTCGGCGGCAATGGTGTTGATGGTGCTTGGCAATGTCACGCTCTTCAGCGCAGAGCAGCTGGCGAAAGCCTCGTAGCCAATGCTGGTGTAGCCTTCTGGCACGTCGATCGACTCAAGGCCGTTGGCGTAGTAGAACATCGATTCGCCTATGGAGCTTATGCCGCTACCGAGTTTCACGCTCTTCAAAGCAGAGCAGCGATACACGAAACTCTCACCGATGCTGGTCACGCTGTTAGGCAATGTGAGTTCGGTAAGACCGGTGCAGCGGTAAAACACCTCGGCGCCGATGGTGGTGAGGGTTTCGGGCAGCGTGATGGCGCTGAGACCTACACAGCGGCTGAATGCCGATGCGGCAATCTCTTCGGTGCCGCTTGGCACTGCATACGCGCCTGTTTTGCCTGCTGGGAACGCCAACAAGTTGGTCTTTGCCTTGTTGAAAAGCACACCGTCTGCCGATGCAAACGATGCGTTGCCGTCTGCCACATTGATGGCTTTCAGGGCGGTGCAACCTTCAAACACGGCCTCGCCCAAGGTTCTCAATTTCTTTGGCAGGGTGATTTCGGTGAGTGACGAACAACCGTCGAAAGCAGCTTTGTCGAGTTTGGTGAGAGTGGCAGGAAGCACCACGTTGGTCAACGCCTTGCAGCCGTAGAACACCTTTTCGCGAATCTCGGTCACATTGCCAAATGTTACGCTTGCGAGCGATGAGCAACCCAAAAAGCAACTCTTGTCAAGCATCTCCAAACCAGCAGGCAGGGCGATTGACTTCAGCGAACTGCAATCAGAGAAGGCAAATTCGTCGATATAGATGATTTTTGGGGTGAGTGTGATTGTTTCAAGAGCCGAGCAGCGGCTGAAAGCGTGAGGCTTGATTTCGTTGGTTTCGCTACCGAGGACAAACTCCTTCAAGTCGCTGCAATATGCCAACGCGTTTTCGCCCACTTCCCACATAGTGGCAGGCCACACCACTTTGGTGAGGTTGGTGCCAGTGAACGCATACGACAGGTCGGTGCAGTAGTATAGGTCATTATCTTCGCTCACGTCGTAGCTGGTGGCGGTGTAATACTTGCTCCACGCATCCTCATAGTAGGCGTCGCCGCCATCGGCGAGTTCAATGCCAGCGATGTTGAGTTCGGTGAGTTTGCCATCAGTAGTCTCGCCCTCAATATCCAGACCAGCCATTTCGCGGATAAAACGAATGTCGGTGCCATTGAGCGTACCGCTCACGGTAAGCGAAGTAATCGCATTTTTCTCACTTGCCGGAATAAGGGTGCTAAGCGTGCCAGCCTTAGTTACGGTCACGGTTTTACTTGTCGCGAAAGCCTGAGCCGACATCGCAACCATCAGAACGGCCGCTACCACGCAGCCACATACACGAGTAAAAAATTTCTCCATATTAGTTCATTATAAAAAACATATACTTGATTTCAAGAATCATCCTCAAAAAATCTCCCCAAAAATACTCAAAATCCCCCAAATAATCAAATCCCCCCCAAATTATCAAAATCCCCAAAGTGTTGTTGCACATCAAGAATCTGTCATTATAAAATAAATTAAATTAGAGTGCCTGATGTGCCGGGCTTCTTGAATCTTCAAATTTTTCGAAATATCTAAGAATCGATGATTTGACTTGTGGGATGGGTTAGGGATGGGGAGTGGTGATGGGGAGGTGGATTTTGTTGGGGTGGGTGGCGATGGGGAGGCTATAGATGCCTTCGTCGTCGCGGCTGATGAAGTAGTTGTGGGCGATGTCGTCGTTGATGATGATGGAGCGCACCATTTTTTTGATTCGTGAGAGGTTTTGGTTCAATTTGTCGGGCTGGAGCAGCGCATCTACACATTCTTCCACGTAGTTGCTGCCAGGGTGCACTTCCTCGTAAAGGTCGATGAAGTCGGCGCGGTGTTTCGAAAGTTCTTTCAGGCGGCAGCCTTCTGGGTGCAACAGGAACCAGATGTAGAGGGTGCGGCTGGCGGCACTCATCTTCAGTTCCATTTCATTGTATTCGGGGAAGATGATTTTGCGGTCGCGGTTCACCACCAGCATAGGCATCGTGTTCACCACATACTTGCCCTGCAGCGATGTGGCAATCAGTTCGGTAGGGTCGGCGTGATACTTTTGTATGTAGTCCATAATCAGGGCCTGAATCAACTGCAAGTCGTGGTTGCGCTGCTGTTGCAAACTCTGAGCATAATCATTTTCTTGCGCGTCCTCTCTCAGGATTTCGATTTGCGCCTCGTCCTCCTTCGTTAGTTTTGCTTCCTCAACCCAATTTTCCTTTTTAGGAGCACAGATACCATTCATCATCAGATTGCGCTCATCACGGAACTTCCGCTCCCTATTATGGAAACGTTTTTCAATCGACAGGAATTTTCTTGATACCGACTCGCCGGCTGCCAAACCGATTTCGGGGAAAATGAGTGTGAAGGTGCTGTTGTCGCCATCGCGGTCTTCCTCCACCGAGGTGAGGCGGTTGTAGAACGTGAACAAGCCATCGTCGAGCGTGTGCATACTCTGAATCACGCAAGCGAGCACGGAATATCGGCCGATATTGCCAGCATTCACCTTTCGGGCGGCAATCACCATGCCAAGGCGGTTCACCTCTGGCACATACACCGTCACCACCTCCATTTTGGAAAGCCAACCGAGGTTGATGCTGTGCCTGAGCGACGACTTCAGCAAGTGGCTGTAGGCTTGAGCCTGGCTGTCGCTACTCACAAACAGATACAGTTTGCCATACTCCAAGTGGTAGAGCAGTTCGGAATCGATAAAATTGGTCACGTCCATCATATTACAGTTTTTCGGGATAAAGTTAATAAAAAAGTTGTCACACTCACACTAATATGTAGTGCAAGTGCAACAACCGTGCCAATCAGGTATTAGGATTTGAAGAAGTTTTTGGAAATTCTCCTTTTCATCTCAGCGCGTTCTTCAGGTGTTGGGGCCATGAAGTGGTGCACTCGGTCAGCCCACTGCATTCTGCTCTCATTCACAATTTTTGCCATTTCCTCTGTTCCCTCTTCCGTTTTTTCCCATGTCATGGTGTTGTCGATTGAAAGGTTGAACGCCACTGATTCCACATCGTGGTCGGCACCTATGTAGGCAAACATCCATCCTTCCTGCTTGTAGGCTTCAATCAGTGCCTTGATGGCTTTGCCCGAAAACTCTCGCGAAGCGTTTTCGTAGCCGTCGGTGACGATGGTCACCGCCACGCTGGCAGATTCGTCGTCCTTTACGGTGGTGTGCAAGCGTGTGCACACATTGCCAATGGCATCGTAGAGCGGAGTCATGCAGCAAGGCTCATAGTCGGAGGGGGTGATATTGTTCACCTTTTCGATAGGCGCGTTTTCGTAAATCACCTTTTGCTCGCAGCCGCAGAATGCCACCAGCGTCACAAACTGCTCCTGCTCCGCATTTTTCTTTCTCATGCTGCGAATGCAGCCGAATGTTTCGTTCACACTGTCGACGGCTTGCTTGCGAATGCTCGTCATCGAACCGCTCTTGTCGAGAATCACTACGTTGTAAATCTTGCTGTTCATTTTCGTTGTGTTTTAAAAATGTCGTTATTTGTGGTTAATTAAGATTGATTTCTTGTTTCATGCCACAAAGTTACACCCAATTTCCACGCACCCCCATTTCCTGCAACCTTGCATTTTTTTCACCTCAAAATACGGTGGTGTGATACGGGGTTTCGGTGAAAATGATTATCTTTGCAGACTATATATGTAATTAATAACTGAAATTTAAGTACATGACAAAAATTTGAATACATCGAATTTGGGTGTGTATGTTGGTCGAAAAAGTACGTTTGAAATTTCCTCAAGACCATACTTGACCAATGACTTAGCCCTTCGCCCATGCTTCAGGATTTTTATCGGTTTAACGTATATATCTTTATGCTCACCAACGAGATACGCCCATACAAGAGCCATGCAGACCATCGCAAACAGACGTGCGATACGCTCTCTGTCTCGCAGATGTGTGTCCTCGATGTTGAAGCCCGAAGATTTCATGGCACGGAATGCCGTTTCAATCTCCCAGCGTTTTTTATAGGTCGCTACTCCGTCTTCAGGTCGGTTGAAACAGATCAGAATCTGAAGTTCGGGTATCCCTTCAGAGTTCTTGATTCGACTTCCGGCGAGATAGACATACTGCCCTTTATGCAAAAAAAGCTTGTAGTAGAATTTCTCCTGTCCGACTTTGAGGGAATTGAAGAGCCACCACGCTCTGATTCTTTCTCCTGTGGAGGGCTTGACAACCCAAATATTCTGCCGAATACGGATATAGTATCGAATCCTGTTGTCGTTAAGCCAGCCAACCCACTCCTTGCCGATGAACTCTCGGTCGGCCACAAGGCAGTCGATGCAGTCATGTCCAAAAAGTCGGATGAACCGCTCCATGATATCCTTGCGTTCTTCCCAATTGGAATTGCCCCGTTTGTCCAAAAGACTGAACAGCAATGGGAAGGCAACGCCTTTGTAGGTGATGCCAAGGGTGAGTATATTGATGTTGAACTCTCCGAACTTCCAGTTGGTGCGGTCCATACTCAAAACCAAACCGTCCTTAACAGGGAGCAACGAGAAGATAATCCTTGCTACCAGGTCGAGGTTCAAGGCATAGTTGGCGATGAATCGCTGAATGCGGCGCAGATTGGAGTCACGCTCAACCGACGTAGGCATTGCCGAAGCCAGTTTGTGAAGGCTCACAGTCTGCACCACACAAAGTGCATGGAGCATATAAGCCATAAGCTTAATGCGGGCCAGATTCATCGATTTTCCAAAATACTCTTGTATAATCGGGAGGATTTGGTTAACTTTGACCAAGTCCTTGGAATCAGTAGTCTTCATAGAGAAAGCGGCTAACTTTTCTTTAAAGTTACTGATTTTCAGGGATTTTTGCAAATATAATCGATTGATAATTAGATATTTAACAATAGAATTTTAATTTTTGTCATCTACTAAAGAAATTTATTTTAAAATGCAAATCCCCACACCCTGCTATCGCAAAAGTTGCGGATTTTTGCGCGTTTACACATTATTAATATATATAACAATAAAAAATGGGTGTTTTTTGATGCCATTTTCATAATTTATCGCTAACTTTGTAACCCAAATAGGGAATTTATCGGGAAAATGGTTCTCAACAACCTTTTACCGACTGATATTTAGAGAAATAGTTTTTAATTATAATATACTAATTTAAAAATGGTAAGTTTTAAAGAATTAGGTCTTGTAAACACCAGAGAGATGTTTGCAAAGGCTATCAAGGGTGGTTATGCAATCCCAGCCTTCAATTTCAACAACATGGAACAGCTCCAAGCCATCATCAAGGCTGCTGCTACCACAAAGTCTCCAGTTATTCTGCAAGTTTCTAAGGGCGCTCGCAACTACGCTAACCAAACTCTCCTTCGCTACATGGCGCAAGGTGCAGTGGAATATGCTAAGGAACTTGGTTGGGAACACCCACAAATCTGCCTTCACCTCGACCACGGCGATAGCTACGAATTGTGCAAGAGCTGTGTAGATTTCGGTTTCTCTTCTGTGATGATCGACGGCTCAAGCCTCCCATACGACGAAAACGTGGCTCTCACCAAGAAGGTGGTTGAATACGCACACGCTCACGATGTGACTGTGGAAGGTGAACTCGGCGTGCTCGCTGGCGTTGAAGACGAAGTGGCAAGCGAAGTTTCACACTACACTAAGCCTGAAGAAGTGATCGACTTCACTCAAAAGACTGGCGTTGACTCTCTCGCTATCTCTATCGGTACAAGCCACGGTGCTTACAAGTTCACTCCAGAACAATGCACCAAGGATCCAAAAACTGGTCGCCTCGTGCCACCACCATTGGCATTCGACATTCTCGACGCTATTATGGAAAAACTTCCTGGATTCCCAATCGTGCTCCACGGTTCTTCTTCAGTTCCACAAGAATACGTTGACATCATCAACGCTAACGGTGGCGCACTTCCTAACGCTGTAGGTATTCCAGAAGAACAACTCCGCAAGGCTGCTAAGAGTGCTGTTTGCAAAATCAACATCGATAGCGACTCTCGTTTGGCATTCACCGCTGCTGTTCGCAAGGTGTTCACTGAAAAGCCAGCAGAATTCGACCCACGTAAATACTGCGGTCCAGCACGCGACTTGATGGAAGAACTCTACATCCACAAAATCAAAGAGGTGCTCGGTAGCGACGGCAAAGCTGAATAATAGCTAACCACACACTTAACAATACTAAGCATCTACATCCTCACCGATGTGGATGCTTTTTTTCATTGAGCATACCACGGTTCCGTGGATAAATACTGGGTGGCACAGAAACAAAAACATAAAAAACAGGCGTTTGTCATGGTAGGGACGCGATAATTCGCGTCTGCGTCAAATGGTTAATTTTCAATACATTATCACAATTATGAGTAGACGTGAAGTATCATGTCTTTACCATAATATTATTTGAATCTGGGGTTTTTCGCCGTGAAACGGCGAGCGGTTTTTATCCTTGGGGCAATGTGGTGAGCCCTCGTGAGAGGGTGGCGGAGGGATTGTGTGGTTGGCGGCATGGAAACTCGTTTCCAATGACGCAAAGCGCACAGTCGCACCGCCAAATGCGAAGCATTCCACATTGCTCCAAGGCTGTTTTTTATGTTTTTGTTTTTGATTCCATTCACAATTCAGCAACAATGCATAATCCATGCCCCCAGCATTTATCCACTGAACCCTTTTTATGAATTTATTTCATTGAGATTTAACCCAAATCGGTCATTAGGCCGTGACAAGCCCTAATGACCGATTTGGGTTAAATGATTGTAGAGCACCACATCTTTCTTGGTTATCACCCACTCCTTCCTGTTGCTGAGATATGTCATAATATGCAGTCTATAATCTTGAATGAGCAATAGGTTATCAAGCAAAATGCGCAGAAATAGGCAATCCCTATAATCGTATTAATATACCATTTCCGTACTTGGGTATATTCATTGTAATAGGCTATTATTTTAACGCCCCTATCATTATATTTGTAGAATATATAAACCAACAGCACCAAAGACCATGCTATTATATTCATAAATAGTACAGGCATGTGATGGCAGAGCAACTTGTTATAAATATGGTCTACTATTGCCACAATAAAGAAACTTGGAATAAAAAAAAGAGTGCACCTGCGCTTGTGTCGTTAGTGTCCCATCTCCATTTACACCCTATATAGAAATATAAATTTATAATCCACATCATATTCATATCTAAAATCCGGCATTGCTCTATGCAAATTTGCGAATTATCCACGACATACACAACACTCGCCACGTTTTTTCCGTCGTAAGTCCACTTTTTCGAGTAATTCCCTTTCCCCCATGCCTATGAGAACATATCAACATATGGAATAGTGACATTGTTGTTGAGTGGTGAGTATTAGTTAGTCAGCCAAAAGATAGTAGCTCCATTAAAGGCTTCTGCTACAAGGTCTCGTTTAAACCGCTTTCTGTCTTCCATATTGTAATGGTTTACAGTGCGATAAAACGTATAGATTAATACACCTTTGATTTTCTGAAACATAATGCAATTTTATTGTTTATTTAAACGGCATATTTGTACACAGTCCATTGCTTACAATTTTATATTATTGAATTGATAAAGCTAAATAGCATATGGATTAGGGCTAAAACAAAGACTTGCATTCCGATACCTAAAAATACCACATAATACCATTTGTTATATTTTGTATGCTCATAGAAATCTATAATTTTTTCACCCCTATTTTTGTGCTTATAGAATAGATAAACTCCAAGTATTGCAGCAATTAAGCTAATCCATATCAATAAAGGAGATATCGGTTTTTTTATAATTTTTTCTATTACAAGTGCCAAATAGGGAATAAATAAAAAAAGAGGGAAGGCATACCCTAAAACTCCCATAGATAAAGCCCCTCTATCATCAGCCCATCTAATTTTGCTGTTTAAATAAAAAAAGAGATTGAAAAAACACATAGCTCAACTAGAATTCGTTTTCTACCCAATCGTAAAACTGCTCTCCCCAAATGGCGTCAGCCAGTCCTAACCCAGCAGAAGGGGCGCGTTCCGTCTCGTCCTCGCCAAGTAGGCTCCACATCCGATTACCCCCGGCGTCAACCGAAGTGAGCGTGCGATTGTTCCGCTCTATGCAAATTTGCGAATTATCTACGACATACGCAACACTCGCCACGTTTTTTCCGTCACCATGCCCATTTTATTGCCACGTTAAAGTGATATTAACTAAATTCGTCTATGATAAATAAATACAGGAAAAACAATCCAAAAAGCACGGCAAGACATGCTCCAAAAGACAACGAATAAACCCACCATTTGTCAAAAAGATGGCTCTGTTCGTAATAATCTATTATTTTTTCGCCCCTACCATTGCGCAAATAGTAAAAAAAGACAGGTATAGTTAGCACAACACCTATAGTTATTAGATATTCTGATGATTCTTTTATGATTAATGGTAAGATTTTCGAAAAAAAACGGTTTGATGTTAATTATGTAAATGAGTTATTCCAAAATAATTTAATATTTAATCTTTATTATTGGTCTAGTTATCAAGATTTTAATCCGGTTGCGGTTTTAATTATTCCGCGTTCTTTGATAAGAAGTTATATAAAAAATAATCGTTTTTATAATGATTTATTAAATAAATATGCTGCAAATTTTGAAGAAATTTATTCTTTAATTAAGTTTATAACTATTTTTGATGGTTTATCTAAGAGAAAGATTGATGTTGAAGTTTTGATTAATAGAATTGGAATTAAAAGTATTGTCAAACAATTTAAGCAAGTAAATATTCGGGAATTTAATTATAAATTTAAAAATATTTATTTATAAGACTTCATAGGAAGTTTTCCATAATTCGGTTTATACCAGTTAATATTTGTTTTATTATCCATAGGAATCACTCC
>OIYR01000957.1_pt1 | contig 15527 bp, 15 predicted proteins | sample 1588221 | NCBI WGS metagenome assembly OIYR01 (sample SAMN03283292) | human gut metagenome | biome: human-associated habitat; material: feces | host: Homo sapiens | place: Peru | collected 2012 | reverse complement strand
ATACTAATAAAACCATATAATGAGTTTTCATTTTCATTTATATAGTTGTATGTATAAATTAAATATTCTTTATTTTCTTCATAAGAATATGGATTAGCTACAAAAATAATATATCCTATTCCATTATTATCTATAATTATATAATTAATTAAGAATTTAAGTAAATTATTTAAATGAAATAAATAATTAGTTTTTAATTATTTATATTATATTATCATTAATCTTATTTAAATATTGCATTGACTATAATAAGTTACATATTAACCTTTTATAAATGGCAGGTAAGTCTTCATCTAAAACATCCAATCCTTTTTGTGTTATTCCGTTTTTTGTTGCAACTTTGTTAATTAATTCATCAGGTGAGTAAATATCTTCATTTAATATGTATGTTGTACTGTTTAATGTTTCCGCAAGTATTTTAAACGTTTCTTCTTTTGACAGATTGCATCTCTCTTCAAGTTTGTTTGCAAAAAGGTCTAAACTAAGAGCTATAAATGCAGGCATACAGCTGGCAGCTATTGTAGCTATTTCCAAATCAAGAGTATTGTCAACAACTTTTACATGGCTGAATTTTGAAAATAGATCTTCAACAAAATCTTTATTTTCCGCAGAAACATTTTCATCATGCATAATAATGGAAACACCTTTTTTGGGATTGTTTTTATCGTATGTTGATGATATTGTTGGAATGTACAGACCAATATATTACCGCAATAAAGTTCATGCAGTCGTGGGACTTGATGATTCCAGAAATGTGATAGCAGGAACTTACGAGGAAAACAGCCACAGAATAGTTGATACATCAGATTGTATGATTGAAGATTTGCAGTGTACAGGCATTATTAAGGATATTAAAGGACTTATAGCCTCATTTAAATATCAGCCATATGACGAAGATGCGGGAAAGGGAATGATCCGACACATTCTTTTAAGAAAAGGATTTTCGACAAAGGAGATTATGCTTGTTATTGTTACAGCAGGAGTCGCATTTCCATCAAAGAACAATTTTCTTAAGGCATTATGTGAGAAGCATCCGGAAATCACTACAATTGTTCAGAACATTAACGACAGACGCACAAGCATGGTGCTTGGAAAGAGAAATATTGTTCTTAAGGGAAAAGGTTATATCGAAGATGTGCTGTGTGGCTGCAGGTTTAGAATAAGCCCGACATCATTCTATCAGATTAACCACCAGCAGACTGAAAAGCTGTACAAAAAGGCAATCCAGCTTGCTGATATATCAAAAAATGACACTGTAATTGATGCATATTGCGGAATTGGTACTATTGGAATAGTAGCATCCAAGAAGGCTGGCAAAGTTATAGGAGTTGAGCTTAATTCAGAAGCTGTATCAGATGCTAAGATAAATGCTTCAATTAACAATATAAAGAATGCCACATTTGTTAATGCTGACGCAGGAGATTTCCTTGTTGAGTATGCGAAAAATGCAAAGGCAGATGTTGTTATCATGGATCCGCCAAGAAGCGGCAGCACACCAGAATTCCTTAATTCACTTCTTAAGATTAAACCAGACAGGATTGTGTATATTTCCTGCGGACCTGATACACAGGCAAGGGATATTAAGGTGCTTGTGAAGGGTGGATATAAGGTGACTGCGTGTCAGCCTTTTGATCTGTTCCCGCATACGGAACATGTGGAGACAATAGTTGCACTACATCGGACAGATTCATAAGAACCCTTGATTTGCGCGAAGGCACTTTGAGAGGTTTTTCAGGTTTGACCAGAGTGACCGAAAAACATACAAAAAGGCAATTTCTGATGGAGTAAATGTGTCTGTGGTATTGGACTGCGGCTTCGTAAACACATCAAAGAGAAAGTAATACATTTATCATTCAACTAAATAACAGAAGCGTGAAAGACCGTTCATTTTCAAGAAAAATTGAAAGTGAGCGGTCTTTCTTTGCATCTGAAAGTCATCGTGTCAGATGGATTTCAGAATAGATGAATTCGATGTATTTGAGAATGCAGGAGTTTCAAATTACTCAGTTGGATTGTAAGTTTGTGAGTATCAGGCGTTTGATGGTGGTATATTTTTTTTCGGGAACAGGAAGCTTCGCACCGTTTGACATGGTAACGGTGAATCGTTCAATTTTGCTGACACATTCAGGATTGATGAGAAAACCTGAATGAATGCGAAGCAGGAAATCAGAGTATGTTTTTTCAAAGTCCGGGAGTGTGCCATTTACAATAATTGTATCCGTGCTTGTGTGAATACGAAGCTTTGCAGTTCTTTTTATCGTTTCAATATATAGCAGATGGTTTATTGAAATGCGGTGCACACTCATGTCATTCGCTGTGACAGTCATGTAACGCTCCGGCTTTTCAACCAACTGTACCGGCAATCCTAAACTTTGATAGTGTATCGGATAAATGGTGTCTCTGCTGTCGTATGGCCATGCGTTACTGATGTGAAGAACAGCAATCTCCCAGCGGAAATCAGAACCACTTTCTGTGCGTACCTTTTTTTTGTACCAGGAGTAGTGAATCCTTTGATTGTGTAAATCTGTATTTCCATCAGGATAATGGGTATAGATTTCATATTGCAGGATAACCTCATGTGCGGTTTTGCTGGGAGAAATACAGATTGCACGTATTGATCCCATCGTGAAGCTTAGTCCGTGTATCTCTGCTGAGAATGTGGAAATAACTTGTTCACGTCCCCGTATTTCCTGTCTCTCAGCAGGACCAATCCACAACACATCTTCGCTTATATTGTCAAAATAGGGTTGGAGATTGTTATTGTAGTATTCGGTGATAATGTGGATGGATTTATCAATTAAATCGTTTGCTGTCATGGCAGCTCTCCTTTGCTTTTAGACATATATTCAAAAATAATTATAGTAGAGTAAGGGATAAAAAACAAGTGATTTACAATGCAAACAAGTCAATTAATGAATAAACATTAACAAATTTACTGCATTATTGTATACTAAAGTATCAATATATATCCCAAAAAATTTCTAATCAGAATAAAAAACAAGTGGGGTTTTATCTGGTAGGAGTTTCCTAAATAGAAAAATCGGTGGGTTAGGTATCTTTATGGTTAAGAAAAATATGGATGATATGCAATATATTTATCGTGATGGGCAGAACCGGTTGCGGATAACCAAATGTGTCTGAAGCAAAAAGAAAAAATGGTTTTAAAAGGAGACATTATGAGAAAATTATTAGAAAAATTTTTCCAACATTATTTGACGGAACGGAATCTTGAAGCTACACTGGCAGTTCTTACAGAAGATGTTGTTACGGTGGGAACTGGAGAACAAGAAATTTCAAGGAATAAAGAAGAGCTTCGTGAATTGTTGTTAAGTGAATTTGAGGAGCTTCCAAATGCATTAGAATATGAGATTTGTGATTATATGCAAAATTTTTCGGGAGGGGGTAGTATATGTACACAGTTAGCTGTTTTTAACATCAGATTAAAGGCAGAAAATGAAATTACGGAAATACATTCCCGACTTACTTCTACCTGTGTAAAAGATGGCAATGAATGGAAAATTGCAAGTCTGCATATGTCTACCCCAGAACACGATCAGGAAAAAGGTGCATTCTTTCCGCTTTATTACGGAAAAGGTGTAGTAGGAACATTGTCGAAGGAATCCGAAGAAAAACTTACGGAACTTGTGACAAATGCACTTCCGGGAGGTATTATGGGTGGATATCTGGAAGAAGGTTATCCACTATATACCATTAATAATAAAATGTTGGAAATTCTTGGATATACTTATGAAGAACTAATTGCTGTAACGGATGAAAAGATGATGAATGTTATTTATACAGCGGATCAGCAAAGAGTAGAAGAAAGTATCGGGGAACAGATACAGGAAAAAAACGAATATGAGATAGTGTATCGTGTTGTTGGCAAAAACGATCGTCTTATCTGGGTAAATGATATTGGAAGAAAAATCATTACAAATGATGGGCGGGAAGCCATGATCAGTATTATGACGGATATTACAGAACAGTTAAAGAGAGAGGAAATATTAAAGTATGAGGCAGGGTATGATTCATTGACAGGACTAAATAATAGGAAAAATGCAGTCAGTTTGATGGAGAAAGAATTTAATAGAAAGGCAGGCGGATATTTCTTCATTTGCGATATTGATAATTTTAAGAGTGTAAATGATACCAAAGGGCATTTGTTTGGAGATAATGTGTTGATCAAACTTGCTGACATTATGAGAAAGCAAGCAGGTGATAAGTCAATTCTTGCAAGGCTGGGCGGAGATGAGTATATACTATTTTTTCATGCTGACATAAATAAAAAAGATGTCATGAATATTATGCAGGGGATTCAGAAAGAATTTTTGAGCTATATGAGAGAAATTATACCGGAATTAAATGTTTCCTTGAGTATCGGTGGTACGGAAAGAACAGCAAATGAGGATACAAAAACTCTGTATGACAGAGCAGATAAAGCATTATATCAGGCAAAAAAACAAAAAGGTGAATTAAGATTATATGAGCAGACTATATGAAAAAGGTCAGAAAACAACATTTTGGAAGCACAATAAAAGGAAAAATCACTATCTATGATAAGCTGTATGCCAAAATGAACGAAGCTGAGAAACGAGAGTTCCTGTCACAGTTAGTGGATAATGTACAGATTTACGAAGAACGCAAAGAAAATGGTCAGTGGCTGAAATCCATAGGATTTAAGTTGCCGATTATAGAAAAAGAGTTTACCCTAAGTTTGGACAATGATACACAAAATGAAAATGTCGTGCTTATGGTCAAAAATTCGAGATGCATATAATTATAATTTCCTGACCTTATTGCCATCAAACATGCTGTATCCAGTAGGATTCTTTCGGAATTCCGATGGTGATATTCCAAGGCATTTGGTGAATTGCCTGTTAAAATATGAACCATACTTAAAGCCGCATTGATTAGCAATATCATCAATTTTAAGATTAGTGTTAGATAATAATTCCTGTGCCATCTTAAGACGATAATGAAGAAGATATTCAATACAGGTACAGTTGAGCTGTTGTTTGAAACGCTGGTTAAGTGTGGTTCGGTTCAGGTGTACAAGCTCGCATAGAAAGCTTAATGTAATATCATTCTGGTAATTGGCATGAATGTAATCAGTACAGGTTGTGACTGGATTAGTATTCTCGGACAGTTCGTAGAATTTTAACTTGCATTGGTCTACATATATGTCATATATGCAGTTAAGTGTCTGACGAAGCATTCTCCTGATACGGCAAGTCCAGTAATCATCACTTTGTGCATATGTTTCAGCCCCAATCATAAGCATAAGCTCATTAATGTGAACATATTGCTGGGGTGTTAAGTTAAAAACACCCTGAAAATTTCTATAATGCTTTGTGAACATATAAAGCATATTTCTATCGTAAACGAATTGTTTATCAATTGGAACCGCGTCATCAAGATTTTCAAATTTCAAACATGCTTTTATGTACCAGGGATCAAAGTGAAATGCCTTGGCACTTAAATGTGTGCGTTCCAGACATTGGAAATTATCGTATTGTGATATACACAGCACAGCAGGAGCTGTGACAGTCTGAATATATTCATTAATTTTTATCGTTGCACCGCCACAGGAAATCATAATGATAGTACATCTGTTATCTACAGGCAGTGATTCTAAAGTATTATAAAAATCAAATTCAATTGGAATTTCTCTCTCTTTATGTCTATCAGTCTGAGGCATATGAATCTCCTTATAAAAATTAAATATTAAAATGCATTATATGCAACTTTAGGTTGCAAAAAGTATAAATATCTACTGCGTATATGCGATTGAAAGCCTATGGTGCACAAGATATACTTGCATATAGTATAAAACATAAGGAGAATGATGTCTATATGAAAAGATTATTAGTGTACAGTAAGGATTACTGGGGGCAAATCGCAATTGCTGCTATTTCCAGCGTGACAGCATCAATAGCTACAGTTTTTATTATTGATATTTTAAGGCAGATAATAGAATGTATTTCAATAGGAAATCTGATGCAGGAAGTCCAGAATATTATTTTGAAAATGCTAATCGTGATATGTGTTGGCATTGCTTCAAATTATATGGTTGTTGCAATGACAGGATTTGTTGGATCAGGATTATTAAAGAAGCTTAGAAATGATGCAGTGGATTCATTGATGAAAGCCTCCCCAGAGTACATCAATCAATGCAATTATGGTGATTTGATGGAGAGAATGACAGAAGATATTGAGGGACTTGCTGGTTTTATGTCAGGGTATTTTAAAGATTGTATGTATGTACCTATTCTTACAGTTGTATATTCAGTATATCTTTTTATTATGAATGCTCCGTTGGCAGTAATATGTTTATTTCCATTGGCTGTTATGGTGCCTTTAAATGTGAAATTATTAAAACCCATAAAACTTCGTCAATTTCAGTATGCAAAAGAACTGGGGCTTACTAATAATAATGTGGAAGAAGCATTTGCAGGTGCGGAAGTAATAAAGTCATATAATCTTCAAAAGAAAATGATGGATAGATATGAAGCAGCCCTTTATAAAACATTTAAAACATCAAATGAAACTGATCGTGCCCAATATAATCTTGAACCAATTTCAAGAGCAATACAAGAGGTGCCTATGGCAATTGCTATATGTGTTGGTGGTGTGCTGGTGTTTAATAATGCTATTACAATGGGCGTACTGATTGCATATATAAGTATAATTAAAAAATTGATAGAGCCATTATCAGGCTGTTATCAGTTAGTTGTCCGTTCGCAGACGGCATTGGTTTCTGTATCAAGAGTGTTTGAGGTCATTGATATCCAGTCGGAAAAAGATGTATCGACAGGTGTCAGTAATAATGATGTAATGACAGATTCTGTTAAAATCCGTAATGATGATGTTATGGCAGATTCTCCTATAATCAGTTTTAAAGATGTCACATTTGGATATGGACAGGAAAATGTTCTGGTAAATGTAAGTTTTAATGTGAGGAATGGGGAAAGAATAGCTTTTGTAGGAGAAAGCGGAAGTGGAAAGAGCACGATTATAAAACTCATTTCAAGACAAATATCAACGGAAAAGGAAAGAATATTCTATCAGGGAATAGATTATTATAATTTTACGCCCAATGAAATCCGTAATGAATTAGCACTTATTTCACAGGAGACAACATTGTTTCCAATGTCAATTGCGGACAATATCAGGGTAGGTAATCCTGATGTCAGAACCGAAGATATAATGTTGGCACTAAAAATGTCCGGTTGTGAGAAATTTATTAAAGAATTGCCAGAAGGAATAGATACAATTCTTGCAGAAAAAGGAAATAATCTGTCTGGCGGGCAAAGACAGAGACTTACCATTGCGAGAGCAATTGTAAAGAATGTACCAGTTTTTTTACTTGATGAACCGACATCGGCTCTTGACTTAGAAACAGAAAAAAATATTTGCAATACATTTGATGAAGTATCGAGAAACCATACTGTTATTGCAGTGGCACATAGACTTAATACCATTAAAGATTATGACAGGATTTATGTATTAAATCATGGCAGAATTGTTGAACAGGGAACTCATGAGGAGTTATTGAGTAGGCAGGGAGAATACTATCAGATGTATCAGGATTATGTAAGAAAGGAGATGTAGGAATAGGCATGAAGGATTTAAAAAGATTTTTATCTTATATGGGGAAATATAGTTTTACATACTGGTTTATTCTTATAGCAACATTGATAATAGAATCCTTTTTGCAGATACTTTATTCGTATGTGACGAAAAGAACTATCAATGCTATTGAATTTCAGAATATTGAACTTTTTCGCACAGCAGTGATTGCAAGCGTAATCATCGTAATATTAAAGTGTCTTTTTCCATATCTAAGGTATTTTCAAATAAGGCTGGTTCGTAAAATGGTTTATGAATTGAAGTTAAAGCTCTATGAGAAATTATTGTCTATGAATATGGACTTTTTCAAAAGTACGCATAGTGCGGATGCAATAAAGACGTTAAACTGGGATGCTAATTCGTTGAAAGATTCGTGGTTTTCACATATCTATTGGGTATTGGGAAAGATTGTGATGGTTGTTTCAGCTATTATTACGATGTGCTTTTATAGTCCGATATTGATGGGAATATCATTAATTATTTGTGCATTTACAGCATTTGTTTCTGTTAAAATCAATAAATCAATTAAGAAATATGCGAAAATGGTGCAAAAGAAATCAACGAAATTATCTATATTATTAAGCAATATCATATCAGGGTTTGTAACATTAAAAATGAGTTCGGGAGCTAGGATAGTTTTAAATCATTTTTATGAGGAAAGTGAGGAGGCTTTTCAATTAGAAAAATCCAGAGTTATGGTGGAAGCTTCATTTGAAATGGCAGCTTTTCTGTTAGGAGTTATTGGAAGTTTTGGAACAATTATTGCAGGAACCGTACTTGTTTCAGAAGGGACGCTTGATTTTGGTACAGTTATGGCGGTGGTTACCTTGCAAATGAGCGTAAGTAATGCTATGCAGAGACTGGGAGGCTCTATATCTGCACTGACAACATCGATTGTCCGTGCCAGTCATGTATTTGATTTTATGGAGTCAGACATGGAAGAACAGACAAATTGGTTAACAGATGAGAATCCTGGAAAGAAAGAGTTTAAAGGCGAAAATAGTGATGTATTCAGGGAAGGTCAGCCAATCATTGAAATATCTGATTTGCAATTTTCATACAATGAAAATGATGAATTAAAAGATAAAAGCAAAGATTGTACTCAGTTGTGCTGCGGAAAAATGCAGATAAGTACAGGTGAGAAGATTATGATAACTGGTGAATCCGGGTGCGGAAAAAGCACGCTGCTTAAGCTTATTCAGAAATTTTACCCAGTTGAAAATGAAAAGATTAAAATTGGTGGCAAAGATATAAATGAATATGAATTGGATGAATTAAGAAATATAATTGCATATGTTCCGCAGGATAGCTATTTGTTTGAGGGGACAATTGCAGAAAATATTGCATTTGGCTGGAATGGGGAGAATGTCCCTTCAATGGATATGATTATTGCTGCAGCAAAGGAAGCGTATGCTGACAAGTTTATTGAGCTTTTGCCGGATGGCTATAATACAAAAGTAACAGCGGGTGGAATTAATTTGTCTGGTGGTCAGCGTCAGAGGATAGCAATTGCAAGAGCATTTATGAAAAACTCGCCTATTGTATTGATGGACGAACCATCATCAGCACTGGATACATATAGTGAAAATATGTTGCTTAAATCAATAAAAATATCGTTGAAGAATAAAACGGTGATTATGGTTTCGCATAGGATGACAGGAATGGATAAGTTTGAGCGTGTTGTACGGATTGGGTAACAAAGATGCTTTATTGCAAGTAAGATTTGCCAAAATCAAATTAATATTTTTACGAAGTAGTAGGATTTAAGACCTACCGAAGATATATGGAAATGATGCTATAGAATTAGATATAAAAAGGTTGAAAGCCAAATTGATATGTGTCTGGGATTTTGGGTTCATATCAAATGTTTTCGACCTTTTTGTTTTTACAGCAAATGTAGAATATAACATGACATAATCGTATTGACTAAAGAAACACAGATATTTATAATATAGACAAAACGAGAATGACATGAACGGAGGACAGGGGAATGGAGAAATCGGTAACACTTGAAGAGGCATTAAAAAGAATTGAGGAGTTGGAAAAAGAGAATGCAGAACTTCGGGAGGAATTGGAGTATTACAGAAATCGTAAATTAAGCGGACGGCAGAAACATAATGCCAAGTGGATGGCAATTTATAATGATTTTGTCATTGGATATGAGAGTGGTATGACGATGGTAGAAATTGCGAAGCGGAACAATGTCAGTGAGAGGACAATCTATAGGTATAAAGCGTATTATGACAAAATGAGGAAAAATGAGGAATAGAACAATAATGGCAAATTGGACATATTGCTGATGTCGGCATTATGTTCATATGAGAATTGCGGTCACAGTTTGTGACCGCAAAACAAGGAAGGAAATATATGGAAGAAGATAAAAAGAAAGAAATTGCAGTAATTGAAATTACAGAAGAATACATGAAGGATCGATTTTATGAATTCAGAGGGAAAAAAGTTATGCTTGATTCAGACTTGGCAGAAATTTATGGGTATGAAACCAAAAATTTTAAAAGGCAGGTTAAGAATAACATTGCCAAATTTGAAGGCGATGATTTTATGTTTGAATTGAATGATGTAGAAGTGGAAAATCTTTCAAGGTGCAAAAATTTCACCTTGAATATGGGAAGAGGTTCAAATATAAAATACAAACCTTATGTGTTTACAGAACAGGGTGTATATATGCTTATGACGGTTTTGCGCGGCGATCTCGCAATTAAACAAAGCCGTGCACTTGTGAAAACTTTTAAGAAAATGAAAGATTACATATTAGAAAATCGTGATTTAATAGGTCAGCGGGAAATACTTCAGTTAAGCATGGAGACTGCTAACAACAGAATAGAAATTAACAAAATCAACTCAGATATGATATCTCTTGAAAAGCAGATTTCAGATGTTGCAGAAGGCTTGAAGGATGTTGTGACAAAATCTGAGTTGGCTGATATGATGAACAGCTTTGTTTCAGACGATGATGACAAGTGGCTCATGTTTAATGCAAAATTTAGTAGTGCAGATGAGGTATATGAGTCCATTTATAAGCAGGCAAAGTCATCAATATATGTAGTAGATAATTATATTGGATTAAGAACGCTGGTACACCTTAAGAATTCCCCGACCGGAGTAGATATTATTTTATTCAGTGATAATGTTGGAAATAATAAGCTTCACAACATAGAATTTACAGATTTCTGCAAAGAGTACCCAACAGTAAATTTGTCAATGAAAAAAACAGGAGGTATATTTCATGACCGATTTATAGTGTTGGATTATGGAACTGCTAATGAAAGGGTTTTCTTATGTGGGGCTTCATCAAAGGATGCAGGGGCTAGAATAACCAGTATTGTTGAAGATTATGGAGTATCAAAATATGCCCCGGTGATTGCTATGCTGTTGAAAAATCCAACTTTGATTTTACCACAGTAGAGAGTGTGTCAGTATGTCATAGTGCCTGGCACCAATGGTAAAGGACAACGAAAAAGTGTCAACGCTGTTGACACAATTGAACTGGTCTAATCATTTGAAAATAATGTCGGCTTGTAAAACAATGGAAGAACGCATATTTTATATGAGTATGTGTGTAAAAGAAAAGTATAGTGCAAGAGAATTAGCACGCCAGATAGATAGTGGGTACTATAAAAGATATATGTTGTCGCAGAAACCATTGACTCCTGCTATCGAAGAATCCAAAAGAGCAACGGGCAATGTTTTCCTTGACAATTATGTGCTTGATTTCTTAGATATGCCGGAAACAGTATCTGAACGGGATTTGCAGAAGTCTATTATTCGAAATCTAAAGGATTTCATTCTTGAGATTGGAAAGGACTTCACTTTCATCGGTGAGGAGTATCGTGTACAAGTCGGAAAGCACGATTATTATATTGATTTGCTGTTTTACCACAGAGGTCTTTCATGCCTTGTGGCATTTGAACTGAAAATTGGAGAATTCAAACCAGAGTATGTTGGCAAGATAAATCTTTATCTTGAAGCTCTTGACCGTGAAGTCAAAAAAGACAATGAAAATCCGAGTGTTGGTGTTATTCTCTGTGCAAGCAAGGACGATGAGGTTGTAGAATTTGCTCTCAGTCGTAGTTTATCACCAACGATGGTTTCTGAATACAATCTGCAATTGATTGATAAGAAACTGTTGCAGAAGAAGCTGAAGGAGTATATTGAGCTAGCTGGAACTGTTTCTGATGAGGAATAAAGCGGATGTTATAGATGAATTTTAGATGTCATAGTGCCTGGCATCTTATATTGATTGAGCCTTCGGACATTGGGAATAAAACCTGATGTTCGTAGGCTTTTTGTTTACAGAAAAATTTTTCGCGGATATAATAAACATGACATATAGCTGTCGTGTTGAATCAGGTATGATATGTATGGAGTGTAAGAAACGATGAAAATAGATAGACTTATCGGTATATTGTCAATCTTACTGCAGGAAGAAAAGACAACGGCTCCTGAACTGGCAGAAAGATTTGAGGTATCTCGAAGGACAATAAATCGGGATATTGAAGACCTTTGTAAAGCAGGTATTCCTATAAAAACTGCACAGGGTACCGGCGGTGGTATCAGTATTATGGATGGATATCGTATGGACAGGACGATTTTGAGTTCCAAAGATATGCAGATGATTCTTGCGGGTTTGCGGAGTCTTGACAGTGTGAGCGGAAGCAGGTACTACAGTCAGCTGATGGAGAAAATCCAGACCGGATCATCAGAGTTCATCAGTGGAAGAGACTCTATGCTGATTGACTTATCTTCATGGTATAAGGGTTCTCTTGCTCCAAAGATCGAGGTAATACAGAGTGCAATAGAAAACAGGCGCATCATACGATTTAAGTATTATGCTCCGTCCGGAGAGAGCAACCGAAGGGTAGAACCATATTATCTGGTTTTCCAGTGGTCGAGCTGGTATGTATGGGGGTGGTGTTTAGAACGTAAAGATTACAGGCTGTTCAAACTGAACCGTATGGATTGTGTTGTTGAAACAGACCGTGGATTTCTGCGTAGAGATGTACCAATGCCGGATTTGTCAAACGAGAAGATATTTCCGGGTGGGATAAAGGTAAAAGCTCTTTTTACACCGAATATGAAGTGGCGGTTGGTTGAAGAATTTGGACCGAACTGCTTTACAGAAACGGACGATGGAAGGCTGCTCTTTTCAGCAGACTATACGGATATGGAAAACCTTGTGATATGGCTTATGACATTTGGAGCAAAAGTAGAGGTGCTTGAGCCCGAAGAAGTGCGGGACATTATTCGCAGGAATGCAGAGGAAATATTAAAAATCTATGGAGGATTAGGAAAATGAGATTAGACGGTTTTGGGTTGTTTGTTGATGATATGGCAAAGATGATTCGTTTTTACAAGGATGTTCTCGGATTTGAAATTAAGGAAGAAGAGAATACTTCCAATGTTTATCTTGTGAAAGACGGAACACTTTTTTTACTGTATGGACGGAATGATTTTGAGAAAATGACAAACCGGCGATATGAGTATATCAAGGGTCTGAATGGTCATTCTGAAATAGCGCTATATGTTGATACTTTTGAAGAGGTGGACGAGGCATACAAGAAGGCTGTGGAAAACGGTGCAACATCTGTGCTTGAACCGGAACTTGAACCTTGGGGACAGAGAACCTGCTATATTGCTGATCCGGAAGGAAATCTGATAGAGATTGGTTCCTGGAATAAGCCTTATGAAGAGAAGGACTTAGAGGGGGTGTAAAGGATATGGCTTTTGACTACAAGAAGGAATATAAAGAATTTTATATGCCGAAAGGCACACCATCTATCGTAACTGTTCCGAAAATGAACTATATAGCGGTAAGGGGAAGCGGTAATCCAAATGATGCAGACGGAGAATACAAGCAGGCTATCGGACTTCTGTATGGAATTGCATTTACGATTAAAATGAGCAAAAAGGAAGATCATCAGATTGATGGATATTTCGATTATGTCGTGCCGCCATTAGAGGGATTCTGGTGGCAGGATGGAGTATCCGGAATTGATTATGCTCGTAAGGAAGATTTTAAGTGGATCTCTGTTATTCGATTGCCGGATTTTGTTACCAGGGAAGATTTCGACTGGGCTGTCAGGGAAGCTACGGCAAAGAAAAAGCAGGATTTTTCTAAGGCTGAGTTTTTTTCCTATGAGGAGGGCTTATGTGTACAGTGTATGCATATCGGAGCGTATGACGATGAGCCTGCTACGGTAGATGCAATGCACAGATTTATGGAAGAACAGGGATATACACTTGATATAACGGATCAGAGAATGCACCACGAGATTTATCTGAGCGATGCGAGGAAAGTAGCACCAGAGAAGTTGAAGACTGTAATCAGGCATCCGATAAAGAGAGACTAAGGGGGTGGAGGAAAATAATATGGCATCAACAAAAGAGTATTTGGATTTTGTTATGGAACAATTATCAGGACTGGATGAACTCAGCAGCCGGGCAATGATGGGCTCATACATCCTTTATTACCGTGGAAGGATTTTTGGTGGAATATATGATGACAGACTTTTGGTGAAGCCGGTCCCGATGGCGTTGAAGCTAATGCCGAATGCCGAGATGGAACCGCCGTATCATGGCGCTAAAGAAATGATTTTGGTTGATAATGTAGATGATCGGCAGTTTTTGTGTGAACTGGTTGAGAGTATGTGGGAAGAATTGCCGGAAAAGAAAAAGGAATAGTTTCGCAAGAGTAACAACGTGGCAATCGAGTAATATCGGTTGCTTTTTTGTTGCCTATTTTTAGAAAGTCATTAAATGCCCTGATAGAGTGATTTCTAAAAAACAAAGTAAAAAGAGTGGAGGAAATGCAAAGTGAAAGAGTATTCAAAAGGAATTTATGTAAAATTCAAACCGGAAGAGGTGGACATACTTCATAACCGTATGCATGAGGCAGGAGTTCGAAACATGAGTGCATATATCAGAAAGATGGCATTGAACGGATATGTGATTATTTCTGAGTGGCCAGATTTGAATCAGGTAATATCCTTGCATTCAAGGATTAGTAATAATCTCAATCAGTATGCAAGGAAAGCAAATGAAACCGGAAAATTGTACGAAGAGGATATTGCAGAAATAAAAATGATGAATAATGAGCAAACAGAACTTCTGAAAAAGGCACTTGAAGCAGTTATTCATTTATATGAGGAAGATTCAAAGACGAGAAAGTGAATTGATAAAAAGCGTTAGCGTGGCTTTGCGGTTTATCCGCAGTTCGAGGGGATTGAGGTGTAAGACGTCCGGTGGACGTCTGCTCTGCACGGATCGGAGTGGAACGGAGACCTTCCCCAACAAGCAAAAATGCGCCGGGTATATACCGGAGCACTGCTTGCCAATTTGCAAAAAATGAAAGGAAGGACTTTATTTATGGAAACTTTCTCTTAATGATGTAATTATATGAAAGAATATGCTTAGAAAATGGAAAAGACAAAGGAGCTGGTTACAATTGTATGTACTCAGCTCCTTTGTGTATAATAACACAAGGAATGATTCATCAACCGGTATCCTAAGCTAAAACAAGGAATGAATCCCTATAGGAACATAGAATATTTTGAGAAACGAAAAGAATTCATCAGGAGAAAAAGAAAAATAGCAAAGAATCGAGTTGCCGCTGCTAATCCTACTTATGTATAAAAGGATTAGTAGTCATCAAGGCTCGAGCCGTATACAGGGAAACTTGTAAAAATATAATGGATGGCTGCAACTTTTTTCATATGACTTTTGTATATAAGGTAAAGAGATGAAAAGAAGGTGGGAGGTGGAACGTATTGAGTAATTATTATGATGAGAATGAACTAATTAGACGAATCCAAAAAGGAGATGAATCAGCGTTAGCAATAATAATTTCGGAATATCATGCTTATGTCGGAAAAATTGTATAC
>OIYR01000956.1_pt1 | contig 15535 bp, 20 predicted proteins | sample 1588221 | NCBI WGS metagenome assembly OIYR01 (sample SAMN03283292) | human gut metagenome | biome: human-associated habitat; material: feces | host: Homo sapiens | place: Peru | collected 2012 | reverse complement strand
GACCTGCCATTCTAATAGGAGTTTTTATGGCACAACAAATAGATTATAGAAAATTATTTGGAGTTCAAAAAGCACTTGAAAAACAATTAAAGCAACTTTGTCCAGAGATTGATAATAAAAGTGGAATTTATTTTTGGATACGCAAAGAAGAAGGTAAAAACTGTGCTTATATCGGAAAAGCAGTAAACCTTTTAAGAAGAAATGTTTCACACTTGCAGGGAAATCAACAAAGAATTGATGGTAGCCTGAAAAAGCGTGGGCTGTATTCAGAAGATAATACTTTGGGCTGGCAACTGTTTTTCTTACACTTTCCAGAAGACCAACTCGACAAACAAGAACAACATTTTATTGAAAAATATCGAAATGCTGGTTATGAAATGTATAACATTGAAAGTGGTGGAACTGACGGAAAAGAAATCATTGGAGAAAGGAAAGAAGGCAAAGGATATAGAGATGGGCTTAAACAAGGCAGAGAAAATTTGAGAAAAGAACTTGCTCACATTATCGAAAAACACTTGATAATTTATGTCAAAAAAGACACAATTCCACACCAAAAAGCACTTGCAAAGTTTCACAAATTGCTTGAAGAACCAAAAGAAGATAAAGGAGAAGAAAATGGAAACATACAACAAGATTGACACCATATTTGAAAGAGATGAAAAAACAAAAAAACTTATTGTTGGAAAATTCAGAAACCCAGCAGTTGAATTTTGTAAAGACCTAACTTGGCAATTTACAGAAAAAGTCGATGGGACAAATATTCGTATTCATTGGGACGGATATAGAGTAGAGTTTGGTGGAAGAACAGACAATGCACAAATTCCTGCTCCACTTGTAAACAGACTTAATGAATTGTTTGGTGGAGAAACAAACGAACAACTCTTTGAACAAAAATTTGGGCAAACAGATGTTATTCTCTTTGGCGAAGGCTATGGACCAAAAATTCAAAATGGTGGCTCTTATAGAGATAATGTTGATTTTATTATGTTTGATGTTATGATAAATGGGAACTATCAACCAAGAGAAAGTGTTGAAGATATTGCAAAATTCTTTGGTGTTGACATCGTTCCAATCGTAATAGAAGGACCGTTGCAAAATGGCATTGATTATGTAATGAATAATAGACAATCAATAATCGCTGAAAATGGAGCAAATTTGGAAGGCGTTGTTGCACGACCAATGATAGAATTGAAGGACAGATGTGGCAAAAGATTGATTGTGAAAATAAAATTTAAAGATTTTTTATAAAATTTCATAAAATCATTTGACAACTTAATAATATTTATGCTATAATGTAAGCGTAAAGTAAATCTACACACTCAAAAAATGGACTTACAGCAAAATTAAAACGCAATGCTTTGGGAGCCTGATGTAGAAGGTTCGATTCCTTCCCCCTGTGCCATACAGGGGTAGTTCAATGGTAGAACGCAGTATTATGTCCATTGTTACAATTTAAAATTACACGGAAATCCACGCACAGCAAAATTAAAAAAGGTTTATAAAATTCTGTTAAAATTTTAATTTGGTTCGATTCCAAACGATTTCGGTTTGTCCGAAGTTAGTAACAAATCTGTGGATTGTTGAGTGTGTAGGCACTTTATCGCAAGTTCTAGATGTCGATAGAGTGCTTTTATTTTATAATAAAATTATAAAGGAGATTACACACAATGAACGAATTGGAGAAATTGTTCAACACAAAGAAAACTGAAAACGGAGATACTGCATACAAGTCAACAGGTTCAAAATTGATTGATTTGCTTTTCATGACAGAATATTACCAAAAACATTTGAATGAAGTTAAAATTGGGAATAGCGATAAAGACAAGTTGTTTGCAATGTTTATTAGAGATGCTAGAGAAGGTCTTGGGAAAAGAGATTTGGGCAGAGAACTTATGAAACAAGCAGAAGTTGAACCACAAAATATTGTTTTTGCAGGAAGATTTGACGACCTTTATCACAACCCAACTGACAATAATATTAAATTTTTGAGAGATGCAGTATATTCAAAAAATGCTCTTGCTCAAAAATGGTGTCCAAGACTTATGGGGAAAGATAGAAAGATTGCAAAGGCTTTGTGCAAAGAATGGGGCATTACCGAAAAGAAATACAGACAACTCATTAAAGTCTGCACGACCGAAAGTATGTTGACAGAGAAGAAAATTGACGACATTGAGTTCGACAAAGTTCCTTCATTGGCTATGGTAAAATATTATAATAGATTTATGAAAGAACCAAGATTTAGAGAATACATTGAGCAAGTAAAGAAAGGCGACAAGAAATTGAATATCTCTACAACAACTGTATATGATATTTATAAAAACAGAGAAAGAATTGATGCTCAACTTTTCTTCGATAAAATTGAAAAAATCAAAATCAACTGCATTCCTGTTCTTGACACTTCTGGTTCTATGCAAGATAGAAATGACAGCATTGGCAAAGCAACTGCAATCGCTCACTACTTGGCTAAATGCTCAACATTTGCACCAGATTATGTCGTATCATTCTCAAGCAGACCACAACTTATTCACATGGGATATGACAGAAAAGGCGAAAGTAGAACAACCTATTGGGGTAATAGTTCTATATATGGTGCTTTCAAATATGATAATACACAAAGCAAGTATATCAATGAAATCAAATCTTTGTATACTGGCGATTGCTCAAATACAGACTTTGCAAAGGTTATGGACTTGTTGAAAGGACTTGAAAAAACACCTGACTACTTGGTAGTGCTTTCAGATATGGAGTTCGATGAAGGTTCTTCAATGTCAAAAACAAAAACAATGAATTACTTTAAACAAAAAGGTTATAAAACAAGAATTGTCTGGTGGAACTTCAATGCTCGAAATACAACTGCACCAGAAATGGATTCTGACGGAAATGTCTTTATTTCTGGCTATTCTCCATTCTTGTTGAAATACCTCGAGGCTGGCTTTGACGGAAATGCATTTTTGGACAAACTTTTGAACGAATATGCGAAAAAAGTGTCAACTTCTGACACAAATAGTCAAGAAAGTGTCAAAAAAGTTAGGAAAACTGTCAAAAATAGTTGACTTAACTCAAATAATAATGCTATAATATAGCAGAGATTGAGAAATCAGGTTCTTATTTGGAAGTGGAACGCCGAATAGGACAGCACAACTGAATAAGAACTACAAAAGTTCACAATGAAAGGGTCGTTCCACATTAGCCCAAGTAGTTGTGAATTTTTTGTTTTCAGTCTTTGGAGGTCTTATGAATAAAGAATTTTTAGAAATAGAAGTTGATAATTTTGATAAATTATGCCACAAAGCAAAAGAAATTATTTTAGATGGGCTTATAAATCAAAATGACAAACTAATAAAATTCATAAAAAAAGTAGGGATTCTCGACTGGTCTCATGATAGTCCAATAGAACAAATATTATTCTTCTCTTTAATAATAGTTGGGAATAACGAATATAACTTTGGAATACAAGTTAGACTCCAGAAAGAAATCGAATATAATGGACACACATATAAGGGAGATATATGTGTCGAAAATATAACTTTTAATGAGAATAACAGCGTGTGCAAATTAACTCATAGTATAATAATAGAATGTGATGGCTACAATTACCATTCTTCAAAAGAACAAATGCAATATGACTACAACAGAGAAAATAATTTAAAACTTGCAGGATATGATATAATTAGATTTACTGGTTCACAAATATATAATTCCCCTTTACAGTGTGCAAAAACAGTATATGATTATATAAAAAACAAGATAAGCAACGGAGAATATAAGGAGATATAATTATGAGCAAATATAATGATACAAAATTTTATTGGCTACAATTAAAGGAAGATTTCTTTGACGAAGATGCAATAAATTGGCTTGAAGAACAACCGAATGGAAAGGAATATTGTTTGTTTTATTTAAAACTTTGTTTAAAATCTCTGAAAACAAATGGCATAATGATAAGACAAGTTGGAGAAATGCTTGTGCCTTATGATTGCAAAAAACTTTCCGAAATAACAAATACCGATGTTGACACAGTGGTTGTAGCAATGGAACTTTTAAAAAAGATTGGACTTATAAAAGTGTTAGACAATGGAGAGTTATACCTTACAGAAGTTGAAAAAATGATTGGTTCTCAAAGTATTGGAGCGTTCAAAAAACAACAACAAAGATTAACGAGTGGACAGCCGGCAGACATTTGTCCACCAGAAATAGAATTAGATATAGAGAAAGAATCAGATATAAACAAAGCAACAAATCATTGCACGAACAAAGAGAATGTTATTATTTCTCAAAATAATATTGATAATCAAAACCAAACTTACTCACTTGATAGTGCAAAAATAAAAGAAATTGTAGAGTATTTGAATAATAAAGTTGGGACAAAGTATACAGTAAAAGCAAAGAAAACAACAACTCATATTAAAGCCAGACTAAATGAAGGTTATACGGTTGAAGATTTCAAAATGGTTATAGACCAAAAATATAAAGATTGGTTTAATACCGATTATGCAGAATATTTGAGACCAGAAACACTATTTGGGACAAAGTTTGAGAGTTATTTAAACAAAGCAATAATGAATAAACCAAAAACAAAAGTCGAAGTTAAAGAAATTCAAAAAGGGTTATTTGGATATTAAAAGTCGATAAGAACGGAGTAATAAGTATATGACAAAAATATATAAACCAATTGATTGGGACAAATAGGAGAAATTATGATAACGATAAACAATATTATAACATTACAAGTTGAACCTAAAGAATTGTCTTCTGTTATAGACATTATGTTTAAAAAAGGTTTTGATTTACAGAGTTGCGAAAGACACTACAAGCCAAAACCACAATTTCGTGAAGAGACTTTTGCTTATAGAGTTTCGTTTGTAAAATTCACAGAAGAAAATGGAGAAACAGATGAGTAGTTTAGGACCTTATGAACTTGATAGCATAGTTTGTGGAGATTCATATAAACTCATAAAAGAATTGCCAGACAAATGTATAGATTGCATTTACACAGATATTCCTTACTTGTATAATCAAGGTGGAAGTGGTAGTAGTGCTTTGGGAGAAAGAACTGCAAAGAAAAGACTTGAACTTATGGGAATGTCAGATGTTTATGAAACTCACAAATGCTCAACTCGTGGCGAAGCATTAAGAATTGCAAAGAATATTAAAAAGACTTCTCTTGATGTAACTTCGATTGAAGACGGAATTGATTACTCAATTTTAGACGAATTTGTTCGAGTAATGAAAAAGATTAACTGCTTTATTTGGTGTAGTAAACTTCAAATACTTGACATTATGAAATTCTTTATAGACAAACACGACTGCTATTTTGAAATCTTATGCTGGTGCAAAACAAACCCTACACCTTCCACGAATAACAGTTGGTTGCCTGACATTGAATACTGCTTATATTTCAGAGAAAAGGGCGTGCCATTAAACGATGGTTATGAAAACAAAACAAAGTTCTATGTTGCTCCAGCAAATGTCGGAGATAAGAAAAAATTCATACACCCAACCTGCAAGCCAACGGTAATGATTGATAAGCATATACTTCACGCAACAAGGGGGGGGGACATCGTGTTCGACCCATTCGCTGGCAGTGGCTCAACACTTGTTAGTGCAAAAAATAATGATAGACATTATCTTGGAATTGAAATTGAAGAAAAGTGGGTAAATGTGTCAAGAGATAGACTTAACAATACGGACCAATCAGGTCAATATAGCATGTTCACATTTTAAAAGGAGAAATGAATATGTGTAAATTGGTTTTGAAAGACAAACAAACAAATGAAGTGTTGGCATCAGCAAAAATGCGAAGCCAAGAATACGCAGAAAACGCAAAGGCTCTCATTGAAAGATATGTAGATGTAAAAGTCGAAATCGAAAATACAAAACAAAAGGAGAAACAATGAAAACAGAAATTCAAGCACGAACAAAAGATAATTCTACTATGATTATTTGTGGAAATCGACACAAACTTAAACTTAAATCTGGGGAAGTAATAAATGTTATTACAGATAAAAGAGATGATGATGTTCTTGGTCCAATGTGGTTTGTTACTCATGTAGAAAGTGGTCTTAATATAATTCCACCAAAATATTATCAATACCCAAGATTCATAGTTAGAAAAGAAGATGATTGCGATTTAGACCCTATAACAGAAAGGAACGCACTTAAAATTGCTCAATATGTTTGGGACACAATTTATGAAACTCAAAATAAGACTTTTGAACAAGTATGGAAAAATAGAGAAGAAAATTTAGATAAGAAGGGAATGGAAAAGAAATCATGGAAGAAAGATTAACTGAACACAACGAGACAGGGTGGGTTTTAAAATTAGATGTTCCACAAAATGATTTTGAAGCAAGGCAACAACTCATGAATAAATTTAAACTTGCTTGTGAAAAACTTGGCAAAGTCGAAGATATACTCGAAAAATACAATATACAGAGTATTGACGATTTAGACTGTGAATTGCAAGATAGATTAGACTATGAATGTTTGTTAGATGAATGTAGACAGGCAGAAAAAGACCGAAATATTTTTAATAAGGCTTTAGACTTGATGAGTTGTGTTCTATGTAATAAAAGTAGAACTGATTTAGAGAAACAACTTACTAAACTTACTTGGAGAAAAGAAGTTATAGAATTTTTTAAACAACAAGCAGAAAAGGAGATAGGAGAAGAAAATGGCGATAATGATAAGCATTAAGCCAGAGTATTGCGAAAAGATACTCAATGGCGAAAAGACGATTGAGATAAGAAAGTCAATACCAAAGTGCGACCTGCCTCAAAAGGTGTATATCTATTGCACGAACAGTGGAGAAATTTTGAGAGAGTTTAAATATCTTAATGGAAGGTCAAACGAAAGAGGGTTTTATATTGCAAGTAGGGGCAGAAATAATCCAAGTAATTGGAATGGCAAAGTTATTGCCGAGTTCAATTTGAAAGAATATGACACATTCAAGGAAATTGATTTTATAAGTTTGAAACAAGCATGCTTAACACAAGAAGAAATTGAGAATTACAGCAACGGTAAGATTGTTTTCGGTTGGCACATTGACGACTTGGTTGTTTACGACAAGCCAAAAGAGTTGGGAGAATTTAGAAAACCATGTCCTTATGCAAAAGAAGGTGCAGAATGTTATCCAGAGAATTGCAAAATGTGTGCGTGGTATACTGTAATTCGACCACCACAATCTTGGTGCTATGTTGAAGATTTAAAAGGAGAAAATTAAAATGGGTTTGAGTTTAAGTGCTGTAAACAGAGATTATGGTTTTACAGAAGACGGAGATGACAAAAAGGGCAATGAATGCTACTGCTCTACAGATACAGGTTATAGTAGTTATAAGTTTTTTAGGGAAGACTTTATGAAATTCTTGACTGAAGGAAGAATCAAAAACTTTGACGAACTATTTTCTGCAAAATATCTGCCAAATGGTTATTGGTGGAATGAGACAGGAAAGGTCCTTATGTGCATAGAAGACTTTGAAGAAGAAAATAGAAACAATCCAAAGGTAAAAGATTACCTTGATAGACTTGAAAAAATTGAAGAAGAATTTTTAGATTTGTTTGATTGTCTTCCATTCATTATGCATAGTGATTGCGATGGAGAAATGCCATACGAACAACTTGTTTCGTTAGTGCCACATTTAAAATTCTACCACGAACAAACTGGAAAGGCTTGGGGCTATTCTGGCTGGGACTATGACTTTGTGCAAGATTTAATTGATTGTTGTGAAGAAGCAATCGAACATAAAGGAAAACTTTATTTTAGTTAAGGGGGGGGGATGAACACTCTATGGGCAAGAACTCTTCTTGCAATTTACCCTAGACTACCTGATATTTGTAAAGGGATAGACAGAGAATGTTGGAATCAAGGTCTAGGAGAATATTATAATAGAAATTATTCTTACAGACAAGACACTATATTCAATATTTTAATTGAACTTAATGAAAGAAAAGTAAGATATATCAATATTAGAATTTTAGTTGACGACTGTTTAAATTCAATGCCTCAAAAGTTTAGTTCAATTCTTGAAGATAAATATATTTTCGAGAAAAGCACTGACGAAATAAGTTTTTCACACAACATAAGTAAAAGAACTGTATTTAGAAGGTTAAATGATGCATTAGAAATGTTTAGTCGAATTATTGTTGTGTTTGGTTTTACAGATGAAGTTCTTAATAAGAAGTTTTTGTGTGATTATCTTGTTGGTGCTGAATATGTAAGACAGAAACATATAATGGAAGATGAAAATCATTGTAAACAACGAAGAGGTGGAGAATGAAATTAAAAATAATAGATTTTATAAAAGACAACCCAGAGAAATGGAAAGAGATTTTATCAGAAAAACCATACTGTTTAACAATCAAAGAAGAAGATGATTTCATTTTATTGAAATATAATCAAATCGATAGCGACTTTACAAATGAAATTGTGAGAGAATGTCGTGGTTTAATTCTTGATAAAAACTTCAAACCTGTATGCGTTCCTTTCTTTAAATTTGGGAATTATGGAGAAACATATTGTCCAGAAATAGATTGGAAATCTGCAAGAGTTCAAGAAAAAGTTGATGGCTCTCTAATCAAAGTATGGTTCTATGATGAACAATGGAGAGTTTCAACAAATGGTTCTATTGATGCCTACACAAGTGATATAGGTCAGTCAATATTTTCAGTTTTAGATATTCCATATAAAACATTTGGTGGTTTATTCGACAAAGCAAAAGAAAATTGTGGACTTGATTTTAATAGGCTTGATACTCACAAGACATATATGTTTGAGTTAGTCAGTCCTTATAACAAGGTGGTTATTCCATATAAAGATATAGCGATATATCATATAGGGACACGAAACAACGACACCCTCGAGGAACTTGACGAAGACATCGGTGTTCAAAAGCCAAAACATTATGATTTGCATACTTTGGAAGATTGCATTGAAACTGCAAGCAAAATGCCTTATAGTGAAGAAGGATATGTAGTGGTTGATAAAAACTGGAATAGAGTTAAAATTAAATCTCCACAATATGTTGCAGTCCACCATTTAAAAAACAATGGAGACCTTAATATCTCTTCGTTAGTGCAATTAGTGAGAGCAAACGAGATAGCAGAGTTTTGCACTTATTTTCCAGAATATAAAGAGTATATTATAAAACTTAAAGAAAAAACTGAAGAAGTTATTAAAACACTTGAGAAGGAAATTGACCTTATTAAAACTAAACAATTTGAAACCCAAAAAGATTTTGCACTTGCAGTGAAAGATAAACCTTTTTCAGCATTCTACTTTACTTGGAATAAAGATAGAAATTTAACTCCAAAGCAATGGTTTTGGGAACATGATAATAATAAAATAAAGGAGTGGTTAAAAAATGTCTGAATTGATATGTATGGTTGGACTTCAAGGTTCTGGGAAGTCTACAATAGCACAAGACTTAAAAAATGATATGATAGATTGCGAAATTGTTTCAAGCGACCAAATCAGAAAAGAACATAACTATCAAATTTCAAACGATAAAGTATTTCAACACTATTATGCACGAGCAAAGGAATTGTTGCAAAATGGCAAAAGCGTAATTTTAGATGCAACAAATATTACAATGAAATCTCGTAAGCAGATATTTGAAAAGTTTAAGGGTGTTGATTGCAAGAAAACAGCATATATTGTAAATACACCAATAAACATTTGTGCTGAAAGGTTGCTCGAGAGAAATCAAGAAGGCACACAACCAGAAGTTCCCCTTGATGTGCTTTACAAATACCAGAAGAGTTTTGAAGTTCCTTTCTACGAAGAAGGTTGGGACGACATTATAATTCACAATGTTACAGCATTTAGAGAAAAACAATTTGAGAAGGCTATTGAAGCAATGTATGATTACGACCAAAAGAACTCACACCACAAATATTCTTTAGGAGAGCATTGCAATAGGTTGGAAAAATACCTCAAGAAAACAAAACTTTTTCCTAAACATACAGGAATGTTACACGACATTGGAAAAATGTTTACACAAACAATAGACGAAGAAGGACAAGCACATTATTATCAACATCATTGTGTTGGGGCATACTTTTTAATATCTCATACTTTTCTTATAGAAGATATAAACATTCTTGACCTAGTGTTTTTTGTGAATTATCACATGATGCCATTTAACTGGCAATCTGAAAAAGCAATCGAAAAATGGAAAGGTATATTTGGAGAGAATAAATTTGAAAGACTAAAAATATTAAATGAAGGAGATAAAGAAAGTAGTGGAACTCAATAAAAGAAAAGTAGCAATTATATGTCGATTAGAAGAACATTTACAATATATTCAAAATTTGGGCTATGAAGTTGTCGGAATCTTCGTTCAAGGCTCACAAAACTATGGACTTGACATTTATGATGAAGATTATATGAGTGATATTGATACAAAAGCAATCGTTTTGCCAACTTTTGACGACTTTGTCGCTGGAAAAGAACCTGTTAGCACAACTATAATAATGCCAAACAATGAACATTGCGATGTCAAAGATATTAGAATTATGTTCGATATTTTTAAAAAAGCAAATGTAAATTTCTTGGAAATCTTGTTTACTGAATTTTGCTGGATTAACCCAAAATATTATTCTGACTTCTTGATAGTGCAAAATAATGCAGAAAGACTTGCTTTCGCAAACACAAAAGCATTGCTTAATGGAATTGCTGGAATGTCTGAACAGAAATTTGTGGCTCTTAAACACCCTTACCCAACAATAGTAGACAAAATTGAAAAGTTTGGATATGACCCAAAACAACTTCATCATATTTATAGAATGAACCAATTTATGACAAGAATTATTAACAATGAAAGTTTTGGTTCTGCACTAACAGCCTATGATAGAGAGAAACTTATTGACATAAAGAAGGGGTGTCTTCCATTAGACATTGCGGAAGAAAATGCAATTCGTATTAACAATGATACTTTTAGATTAAAAAACAAATATTGGGAGAGTCATAAGATTGAGATTGACGAAGATGCTTACAAGATTTACCAACATTGTAAAAAAGAAATTTTAAGAAAATGGTTCAAAGAAGAACTACAAAAGGAGAATGAAAATGATTGATATAGGAGAATTAAAACTTGGGGATAGGGTAAGAGATAATGTTACAAATAATACATGGTTTGTTTCAAACATAGAATATTTAAGAAGCGTAGATGACGAACACGAAGAGATTACAGTAGCATTAGAAAAGAATCCATCAGTTTATGAACAATTTTGTCCACCAACGAATGTATTTGAAACTATAAAGGAGAGAAAATCTATGAAAAATTTTTTAACAAACAAATATAGAGTTATTGTAAATGACCCAGCAGTTATACTATTTGTAACAGATGGTATTCATACTGCACAAAAATATGTTTCAAAAGCACACAATGAACCATTCGATGTTGAAAAAGGTTTGCTTATGTGTCTTGCAAAGGCAAACGGTATTAGTCATTTGGACCTCAAGAGAATGATTAAGAATGCAAAAGTTCAAAAGAAAAAACAAGAAATGCAAGATGATAGTAAAGATGCAGTAAACTTTGCTATGGAACATGAAACTTTCAGGAACATGATGAAAGAAATTATCACTGTAAAGGAAAAGAGAGAAGAAAGACTTAAAACCACAGTGGAATTTTTGGACGATATAGAAGTATTAAGCCCAAAAGGAAAACATAGAGGCAGACCGTTTAAATTTTATGTTGGAGATAAAGTCGTAATTCGTGAATGTTATGAATATGTTTACGAAAGACCAGCAGATGTTAAGTCAATGCTTAACAAAAAATGGGAAATTAACGATGTTTATGTAACAACTGATGATGTCGACTTTTATCAAATCGTAAACGGAGATAAAAAAATGCTGTTTGCCAACAATGAACTTGACAGACTGTAAAAAAGGAGAAAATTATGTTTTGGTGGATATTTATAGGAATTTCAGCATTGCTTGTAATTCTTGGAATTGTGCTTGGAATCTATGGTTTAAATTCTTATCATGAATGGGTTGGATATATCGGCGTAGTCATATCTGTAATATTTGGAATTGCTTTTATATTGACAATAATTATAACTCCAATTCAAAAAATTTGTCTTGCCCAAAAAGTGGAAGTTTTTAAGCAACAAAAATATTATATCGAGGAAATAGTGCCAACACTTCCAGAAACAGACAATTTTGCATTGACGCAAAAACGAATTGAATTAAATGAATGGCTCTATAATGCCAAATATGAAGTAGAACATTATAGTTTCTTTACGCTATATTCTGATGAAGTGCTAAAACTTGAAGAAATCAAATAGGAGGCGATTATGCTTTGCAATTTCAAAACAGCAAAGGAAATTAAAAGGGTTGATAGAAGCAATTCTATTATCATTAAAACTGGTTTAACATTGATTGATGAAACTATTCAAGGCTTGGACTTGGGGCAGGTTTCGATTGTTAGTGGTAGTAACGGTAGTGCAAAATCTACCGTTCTAAATCAGATTGCTTTGAATGTAATTGAGCAAGGTTACGGTGTTGGAATATTCTCTGGAGAATTATCCGATTGGCGTTTAATGAACTGGCTATATTTACAGTGTGCAGGTCCAAAGAATGTTAAAAAAGCCACGAACAAAGACGGAGAAGAACTTAACTTTTACACTGTAACCGACTTCAATAAAGATAAAATTGACAACTGGCTTGGAGATAGACTATATATTTATGACAATGATGGCGGAGTTAAAATCGACCAAGTTGGGAACTCAATTCAAGAACTTGTAAAGACTGATAGGCGTATTAAACTTATCATACTTGATAACTTAATGTCTCTTGATATTCAAAAGTATGGAACAGACAAATATGAAGCACAGAAAGAGACAATTTTAAGATTGACACAATTTGCTAAAAAGAACAATGTTCATATCGTGTTTGTTTGCCACCCACGAAAGTGCGTAGATTTTATACGAAAAGAAGACATAAGTGGTTCTGGAGACCTTGCAAATGCAGTAGATAACATTTTTATATGTCATAGAAATACTCAAGATTTTAAAAAAAGGTCCAAAGAGTTCTTTGGCTGGCATGATGAACACCCAATCTATCAATATGACAACATTATTGAGATTGCCAAAAATAGAGAATTGGGGTGCATTGAAAAACTTTGTGGTTTCTACTTTGACACAACTTGTAAAAGATTTTTGAATTATGAAAATGAATGTCATAGATATGGCTGGGAAGGCTCTTACCAACAACAAGAACTTCAAGAGATTGATGACCCAGATTTGCCATTTTAAAAGGAAAAATTATGAGTGATTTACCAAAAGTTCCCAATAAAGTAACCCTTGATGCAATTTGTAAATGTGGTCTTACCCTGCCATATTATAAAAATATAGTTGTTTCTGTTAGTGGTGGAGGAGATAGCGATATTGTAATCGATTTAGTTTTGAGAGCCTGCGATGAATGTAATATTGATAGCAAAATTTTGAAATGGATATTTTTTGACACTGGCATTGAATATAAAGCCACAAAAGAACATTTAGATTACCTTGAAGACAAATATAAAATAAAAATTGAACGAATACGAGCAAAATGTCCAGTCCCACTTGGTTGCAAAAAATATGGATTACCATTTTTAAGTAAGTTTATAAGCCAAATGATTGAAAGATTACAAAACAAAAACTTCGATTTTGCAAATGATGGTTGGAAAAGTTTTGAAGAATTGAATTTGAAATATCCACGAACAAAGGGTGCATTAACTTGGTGGTGTAACAGATATGAAGTAAAGGAAGGAAAATCAAATTCGTCATTTAATATATCAAATAATGCTTATTTGAAAGAGTTTATAATAGAAAACCCACCAACATTTAAGATAAGTGCAGAGTGCTGTCAAGGTGCAAAAAAAGATGTGGCACATGACTATTATGAAGAAAATGATATTGATTTATCAATTTTAGGCTTAAGACAAGCAGAAGGTGGTATAAGAAGTGTAAAAATCAAAAGTTGTTATGATGATAATCGGAATGAAGGGAAAGTCAGTGTTTTTAGACCTATATTCTGGTTTAAAGACATAGATAAAAAGGAATATGAAGACTTTTATAAAATTGTTCATTCAAAATGTTATACTGAATATGGAATGAAAAGAACTGGTTGTTGCGGTTGTCCTTTTAATAGCAGATTTGAAGAAGATTTAAAGATTGTTAAAGAACAAGAACCATTGCTTTACACTGCTTGCAATAATATATTTGGACCAAGTTACGAATATACTAGAGCATATAGAAAATTCCGAAGAGAGCATAAAGAAAATGATAAAAATGGTATATTAGACGGACAAGTTTCATTTTACGAAATATTTGCCGATTTAAAGCCAGAAGATTATGAACATGAATAAATTGTCAAGAAATATGATTTGTGGCAAAATTGGTGGCAAAGATTTAATATTTTGGGGGTATTATGAACAAAATTGAAATTGAATTTATAAAAGACCAAATAAAACAGACTTTAACATTAAAAGATATTGTTGAATTTTATATAGGTCAACCAAATCAATATACTGGTAGATATAAATGTCCTTTCAACCATGACGAGAACCATTGCAACCTCGAGGTAAAAGAAAAATATTGGCGTTGTTTTAGTTGCAACTTAAGCGGAGACGAAATTGAACTTGTAAGACAACTATTCGGTTTAACAGACTATAAAGATTGCTTAAGAAAGATTGCTGAAGATTTTGGGCTTAAGCAAACAACAGAATTTGACCCAGAATATGAAAAACGAATAAAAAAAATCAAAGCAGAAAGAGACAAGGCAAAAAAAGACAAAGAAATACTTGAACAAAAATCACGAGAAATTTATAATAAACTTATAAAACGACAATTTGAGTTGGAAGAAGTAATTAGAAAAAATGAACCATACAATCCTAAACGACTTCAAAACTATATGAAAACTAAATGTCCAGATATTCTTATGCATGCTGTAAAACAATATAATCAAAACGAAGTAATTGTCAATATTTTTCTTGGATATGATATTTCAGACTACGATAGTGTAATTTATGGTTGTGCAATAACGAATGAAGAAAAAAATGCTTTGAAAAATAAAATCGTTCGTGATATAATAGACAATAAAATCATAATAAATGAAAAAGGAGATATAGTGAAAGCGTATGGCTACAAACTCTAAACCAGTTACAAAAAAACAACAAGAAAAACAAAACGAAATTGTTGAATTGACAAATTTTGCAGAGCAACAACTCATTGAAAAGAAAAAAGCAGATTTGCCAAAGTTTATTCGCAAACGAAAGAAAGAGTTTATAAAAGAACTTGAAACTTATAATATTGCACGAACAAATGAAGATGATGAAGTTATAATCGCAGACAAGACAATTCCTATGCTTGAATTAGTCGAAAACTGTTTTGCTCCATTTATTAAGAATCAAGGCATTGCTCCACAATATAGTGCAAAAGAACTCACTGTTATATTTGATTATTTTAAAGAATGTATCAAAGAAATGAATAAACACCAAATAGTTCCACCAACAAAGGAAATGTTCTGCAGTCTTTGTGGTATTTCAACCGAAAG
>OIYR01000950.1_pt1 | contig 15595 bp, 13 predicted proteins | sample 1588221 | NCBI WGS metagenome assembly OIYR01 (sample SAMN03283292) | human gut metagenome | biome: human-associated habitat; material: feces | host: Homo sapiens | place: Peru | collected 2012 | reverse complement strand
ATAAATCTCAGATTGAAAAAAGTCCAAAAATCAGGACTTCCTTTCGTCGTGCAAACAATAAACAAATTACAAGCATTAAAAAATGAGCATCACAATTTGTGACACTCATTTAGCAAGAACTGTCAGATATTTGTCCTTGACTTTTGAACCAGTTTATTTAGCGATGCCTCCTTTTTTGCGTATTATAGTAAAAAGCCTACTGGAAATGATTCCATGTAGGCTTTTCTAATAGTTCATAAGCTGTTTTTGCGTTTCTAACGTTTGTGTTAGAGAATTTATCGAATAATTTATAATTGTTGAGTCTGACCATTAATTTTTTATCGATTCTAGGGAAATGAAGTGGGAATAATTTATCGAATCTTTCACTTTCACTGATTAGAATGGATGTTACTTCGTTATTGATGGATAAATAACTTAAAAGATCTTGAATGGCTTGTGAATCAAAATAAACTAAAACTTCGATATGTGCCTGATGGTCTTTTGTAGAATATATCGCAAATCCTTTTGGTTGTTTATCCTCATTGATCATTGTGACAATGTTTTTTTGTAGGCTTTGATGGTATTGAAGGAGTTGGTTGAATTCATCTTCACTTAATAGAATACTGCCATCAAAATACTGCATGAACTGAAAATATAATGGGTATAAATTCTCTGCTTTTTGTTTTACATGGAAAGGATTTCCACTTCTGCATAGTGGAGCTCCAATCCAATATTCTTTTGTGTTTGAAATGTGTTGAAAGCTTTTTGCCTCAAATAATTTGGGCATGTTTGTATATGTGATTGTCAATAAATCGTTATAGGTAGCTTGTGAAATGGCAGCGTCTAATAAGTTAGAAAATTGTTTTCTTTGTCTATAATCAGGTAAGGTCGCAGCCATACCAATCACAGATACACGCATTTGTCGATCTAAAAACATCATCGTTCTTTTTGTGACTTGAAGACAAGAAGTGATTTTATCATCTTGCCACAAGCAGAACATGTGTTGTGGATCGTATTGATATTTCATCCAGACATCAATTTCTTTTTCATCCATATTAAATGCGGATTTAATCAACAAGTCTTTGATTTGTGCATCATATCCAACACTGTTGTGACAAATCATTGGTTATCTCCATCATCTTCGTGTTCTGTATATTCAACATCAATGGCTCCATGTTTTGGAGTTGATTTTGGTTGTTCTTCTTGATTTTGTGTGCTATTGAATGTATGAACATGTACGTGTCTTCTTCCTGTAAATAGGGAAATAATCCAGAAGAAAATGATGATTGGTAAAATGAATGGAAGTAGCCAGCTTGCTAGAGTTCCAAATATAAAGATAATCACAAAAAAGGCAATAAGAGTAAGAATATTATCCATAAAGGTACCTCGCTTTTCTAAAGTATATCATTGTGTGTAGATTAAATCACACATTCGGTTTCAATATCTTGTATATATTGAATTTGTATTTTTCCATTTGTAAGTTCCATTAAATCTTTAGAAATATCTTCTTGAACAAGGAAATGATAGACAACATCTTCTTCATATTGTTGTTCAATGACTTCAATGTTTTGCGTTCTAAAGTAATGGTCGATTTTTCCAATGAGATCATAAGAAAAATGAATTTGATATTCTTGAAGTGTAGTTACAGTTGTCAGTGTTGCCACTTTTAAAGCTTCAGAAACGCTTGAGCTATAGGCTCTTACAAGGCCTCCAGTTCCAAGTTTGATTCCTCCAAAATAGCGTACTACAACGGCTAGAATATCTTGCATTTCATTATGCATTAAAACATCTAACATGGGATGACCGGCTGTCTGGCTTGGCTCTCCATCGTCGTTAGATCGCATAATGTTTCCTATAATCATAGCTGTACAATGATGATTGGCATTGGGATGTTCTTTTTTTATGGCTTTTAAAAAGTCCTTAGCCTCTTGTTCATCTTGTGTTCTATGAAGATACGTAATAAATTTACTTTTTTTAATTTCTATTGTATTTATACAATCATTTTGAATTCTTGGCATAGTTGTATTGTAACAAAGAATAGCTATATTCTACAAGTTTAGTAGAAAAGAAACCATTCTAGTGTTGGCGTCTAGAATGGCTTCTTTTTGTTTATTATTATTTTTAGGAGAGAGATATGAATATTGGTTTATTTCTATATTCATTGCCTTATCTTTAAGGCACTTATAGAATAACATTCCATGTTGTCATAATTTTAGTATAACTTTGGTAAATATTGTGAAATCCGATTGAATTATGTGAAATTATCAAAATATGCATCTTTTTTGGAAAAGCCTCAATTTATTTCGTATATGAGATAGGAGGAAAAATAATATGAACAAAATCAAAGACAAAATGATGAAGGAATTTCTAGAAAACAATGCCTATTTTGTCGACTTCTTTAATGCCTACTTCTTTGATGGTCAAAAAGTTCTTAAACCAGAGAATTGTGAGGAACTTGATTCAGAGATGAATGATGCGAATATGGATCTAGAAAAACATGTGGATGTGATTCGTAAGTACAATGATGGAAATCTTTATAGTGCATTCATTATTGAGAATCAAAGTTATGTGGATGCTTCGATGGTTGTAAGAGCGGCAACATATGAGTATGTAGCGTATGATCGAATGTTAAAGAAGTTAAAGAAGAATAAGGCTAAAGAAAAACTACCCATGGTGCATATTCTTGTATTTTATACAGGAGAAAAGCCTTGGAATGCAGCTAGACAGCTTTCCCAGCTAGTCGAGGTGGATGAAAGATTTGAATCCTATTTCCATGACTACCAAATGAATCTGATTGAAATCACAGGAAATACTTCATATAATTTTAATGAAGAAGACGTGTATAATCTATTCTACATATGTCGAAGTATTTATGATCAGTCTATTTATGAAGAAAAGAGTAATAGCTTTGGACTTGTGAAGAGCAGTGTATTAAAAGTAGTCAAGACATTAACGGATGTAGAATGGTTGGATTTAGAAGAATTAGAGGAAAAGGAGGAGATTGAAATGTGTGAAGCTGAAAAGAGATGGCTTGAGGTAAAATCAAAGGAATGGGAAGCTGAAGGAATAAAAAAAGGAATTGAACAGGGTAGTGAGAAAAAAGAGCTTGAAATGTATCAAAAAATGATGGACAAGGGATTTGAAATTAAAGCTATCGCATCTATCTTCTCAGTAAGTGAAGAGTCGATTGAAAAGCTGTTGATGAAAGCTTAGGCCAAGATGAAAAGAGATGGCTTCGAAAAAGAAGATACGTTCTTTTGTTCAATGTTTGTAACAATGGATAGGAGGAGATGAAAAATCTCTTCTTTTCTTTTTCGTCTGTGATATAATAAGGTGACTTTGAAAGGATTGAAAAAATGGTATTTCTTTTATTAGTATTAGGTATGGTTCTTTTAATGAAGGGTGCAGACTTGTTTGTGGATGGCAGTGCAAGTGTGGCTCGTAAATTAAAAGTACCTTCAGTTATTATTGGTTTGACAATTGTTGCGCTTGGAACAAGTTTACCAGAAGCCAGTGTGAGTATTACAGCTGGTTTAATGGGAAGTAATGAAATTGCGATTTCAAATATTGTGGGTTCTAATATTTTCAACACTTTGGTTGTGGTTGGAACAAGTGCAGTAATCACTCCATTTTTAATGGATAAGGATATTTTAAATCGTGATCTAAAAATCAATATTTTAGTGAGCATCTTACTTTCGATTTTTGTATTAAATGGAATGTTGAATCGCTTTGAAGGTATGATCTTCTTGGTGGGTTTAGTGTTATTCATTTTGAACTTGATTCGTAGTGCTAAAAAGAATCGTGTTGAGGATGAGGAAGTTGAAACTTTATCGGGAATCAAATGTTTGATTTATATCGTAATCGGTGTGGCGTGTATTATCTGGGGTGGAGACATCACTGTAGATAGTGCAAAACAGATTGCGGCTATGCTTGGTATGAGTGATACGTTGATTGGTTTAACTGTCGTATCTATTGGAACTTCATTACCTGAATTAGTAACAAGTGTTGTTGCGGCAAGAAAAGGTGAGAGTGGATTGTCTTTAGGTAATGCGATTGGAAGTAACATTATGAATATCTTGTTTATTTTGGGTGCTTCAAGTACAATTCATCCGATTGCGGCTACTTCACAGAATATTTTTGATACTTTTGTCTTGATTGGTGTATCTCTTTTGATTTATGGCATTGCCAAAAAGGGAGATACAATGACAAGAAAAAAGGGGATCTTTATGATCCTCGTATATGTCATTTATATGATTTATATTATTGTACGCTAGGTTAGTCCTAGCTTTTTTTCTTTCCTTGGGAAAGAATAGCTCGAATGGAATCGAAAAGAATAGGTTTATATTCTTCGATAGGAAGGGGTTGACTGTGAAGAATACTGTTGTAGCAAGTACTTCCTGTAAGTTCAACTATTAAGTAGAGTATGACTTCTGAATTTTCAAATTCATATCCATTTGCGGTTGCGATTTCGTTAAACTCTTTTATAAGATTGAAACTATCATTATCAATAGCCGTATTTAATTGGGCATGGAACACGCCCCAAGATAGGTTTCTTTCAACGAATTTTAAAATCAATGGATTGTTTTCTAATCGAATTAATACTTGATTAATCAAGAAGATAACAGAGTCTTCAAAATTACGAATATCATTCTTTTCTAATTGTTTGTGGGCTTCTTCAAATAGGCGATGTGCTTCTTTTTGAATTAGAATATCGCGTATTTGGTATTTATCTTTGAAATAAAGATAGAATGTTCCTTTTGCGACTCCCGCGTTTTTTACAATATCATTAACAGAGACATTTGTGATGTCTTCTTTTGTGAATAGATTAAAGGCAGCCTGTAAGAGGTTGTTTTCTTTTATTTTCTTGTTTTCGATTATCTTACTTTTCATGCGTATCACCATCCTTATTATAAACAATAATTTAGAAAATACAAATAAAAATGACCGATTGAACATATTAAAGCAATTGTATATTGGGAATTTTAAAAAAATAAAACAAAAATATTGACTAGCGGTCAGTTTAGTACTATACTCTTCACGTAGTAAAGGAAAGGATAGAAAAAAAGGTGATTCGATATGGATAAGATGTCAAAATGGATAGTTAAATATCGTAATATGATTTTGGCTGTGGCCATTGTTCTTTTGATTCCAAGTGCAATTGGTTATTTCAATACAAATATTAATTACGATTTATTATCTTATTTACCTTCAACTTCAGAATCTATGAAAACACAAAAGATTCTTGGAGATGATTTTAACTTATCGAGTGTAGACTTCTTGGTTGTCAACAACAAGTCTGATCAAGAGGCCGCAAAAATTAAGGAAGAGATCAATAAAATTGATGGAGTTGAAAAATGTATTTGGAGAGATGATGTATTAGATATCTCGGTTCCAAAACAAGCGATTCCAGAAAGCATTCAGGATATGTTATATTCTGGCGACAGTACAATGATGATTGTTACGTTTAAAGAGCCAACGTCGTCAATGCGTACAATGAATGCGATTAGTAAAATAAAAAAATATACAAAAGATGATTGTTATTTAGGTGGTATGTCAGCCATCAGTGAAGATACTAAAGATCAAACAGAACATGATACGCCAATCTATGCAGGTATTGCGGTTGTATTATGTATGATTGTATTGTTCTTAGGATTAGAGAGTACGATTGCTCCAGTTGTATTTATGTTAGGAATGATTTTCCCAATCGTTTATAACTTTGGTACAAACGTATTCTTAGGTGAAATTAGTTATATCACTAAGGCTTTGGCTGTTGTATTACAGTTAGCTGTAACATTGGATTATTCCATCTTCTTATTACATAGATATCAAGAAGAAAAACAAAATCTTCCAAATGAAGAGGCTATGGCTAAGGCAATTAAAGCTACGTTTACTTCAATTACTTCAAGTTCAATCACAACGATTGCTGGTTTCGTTGCACTATGTGTTATGCAGTTAACACTAGGTAGAGATATTGGTATCGTTATGGCAAAAGGTGTAGTTCTTGGTGTATTATCAACTATCTTCATTTTGCCAAGTTTGTTGATGTTCTTTGATAAGACGATTGAAAAGTACAAACATAAAACAATTTTGAATGAGTTACATAGAGTTCCTCGTTTTGTGATTCGTCACTACAAAAAGATTCTTGTTGCCTTCGTATTGATTTTCATTCCATTTGGATATGGTCAGGCACATACAAATATCTATTATGATTTGATTTCTGGTATGCCAGGTGATTTTGCGAGTATCATTGGTACAAATCAGTTAAAAGATAAATTTGATATGACAACAACTCATTTCGTTTTAGTAGATGATAAATTATCAACGAATGAAATTCAGAATATGTGTTCTGAAATCAAAGATTTAAAAGGTATTCATAACGTATTAGCGTATGAAGAGTTTGTGGGTCCAGGACTTGCATCCACCTTTACTCCAAGTGTAGTAAAGGATATTTTCCAAAATGGTGGAAAGAAATTAATTGTTGTGAACAGTGATTATAAAGCTGCAACCGATGAATTAAATACACAGTTAGATAAAATGGATACCATCATTCATAAATATGATAAGAAGGGTATGATTGGTGGAGAAGGAAGCATGACACGTGATTTGATCACAACAACAGATACAGACTTTGCGATGGTTAACGTATTATCTGTCATCATGATCTTTATCATTGTTGCCTTAACATTTAAATCATTTGCACTTCCAGTCATTTTAGTACTAACCATTGAATTTGCGATCACAATCAATATGGGTATTCCATTCTTTACAGGAAGTACACTTCCATTTATCGCAAGTATGGTCATTGGAACTATTCAATTGGGAGCTACAGTTGACTATGCCATCTTAATGACAACGCGTTTTAAAGAAGAATTATCGCATGGTAAGAAGGTTAAGGAAGCGGCTTTGATTGCGATGGAAAAATCGAGTGTTTCCATTATGACAAGTGGATTCTCATTCTTTGCCGCATGTATTGGTGTAAGTTTTGTAGCTAAGATGGATTTGATTAAATCATTAGTTATCTTATTAGCACGTGGTGCATTAATTTCAGTCGTAAGTATCTTATTAGTATTGCCTTCATTGTTGATTTTCTGCCACAAGTTTATTGAAAAGACTACAAAGAATTGGCCAGAATCAAACATGGAAGCGAAAGGAGAATAAATATGAATTTAAATCATACAGTAAAAGTAGTTGGTAGTGTATTGTTGAGTGCAGTTATGGCAGGAAGTATGATGCCTGTGACTGTATTTGCGCAAAGTAATGATGAAAATCCTACAGAAAAAACAGAAACCGTTTATTCTGTATTAAACTCAGATGGTTCCATCAGCGATACAATCGTATCTAGCTGGTTACATGATGAGGATGGAATTAATAATATTAAAGAAACTTTAAACTTAACAGATGTTAAGAACATTAAATCAAATGAAAAACCTTCAAAAGACGGAAATACATATACATGGAATGCGAAAGGTAATGACGTATATTATGAAGGTACAGCCACAAAACAACTTCCTGTGTCTGTTAAGATTCGTTATGAATTAGATGGTCAAGAGATTTCTGCGAACGATATTCAAGGAAAATCAGGACATTTAAAATTAACAATTTCTTTCACAAATAACTATTCAGAAGTTAAAAATATCAATGGCAAATCCATTGTGATTCACCCTAGTTATTTAGCTGGTGGTATGTTGAATATGAGTACTGGTAAGTTCTCAAATGTGAAGTGTGAATCTGGTAAGATCGTAAATGATGGAACAAATGAAATGTTGGCATTTGCGAATATTCCAGGATTAAATGAAACATTAAAATCTGCAGGTTTAGACAAAGTAAATAATCAATTAGGAATCAGTGATGATGTAACAGTAGAAGCGGATGTCAATGATTTTGATTTAGGATCTATCATGGTTGGTATGACAAATGAAATTGATTTGGCAAGTGAATTAGGTGACATTGGTTCTGTATCTGAATTAACAGATGGAATTGATCAATTAATCGAAGCTGATGATCAATTGATTGATGGATCAAAACAATTGTATGATGGAACAACTCAATTAAAAGAACAAGCCGCTCCATTAACAGGTTCTTCTGATCAAGTAAGACAATTGTCTGCAGGTGCTATCCAATTAAATGATGGTGTTAAAGCCTTACAAACAGGTATTAGTCAATATACAGCTGGTGCTAGTGCAATCAATGAGGGTGTTAACCAATTGTATGGAATTCCTCAAAATGTGGGTTTAATTCAATCTGCCGTTACAACTTCAACGGAGGAACAAGCAAGTTTAGTGGATGGTTCGCAAGCTGTTGCAGATGGGTTAGGACAATTATTAGATAAATTAAATGGAGCTAATGTAACAGCATCAGTTAAAGAAATGAATGCACTTTTAGATGATTCTAAAACAAAACTACAAGGAATGGCTGAGACTTTAGGCAAAGATAAAACAACTCTTGAAGATATGCAAACAAAATTAACAAATGCATCTACTAAATTATCTGGATTAACTAATTTAAAGGAAGATTTGGATAATTTGGGTAATGAAATTGTAACTAAAGAAAAACAGAATAATACTGCTATTGCAGACTATAATTCGAAGAAAAAAACAGTTAATGATGAAATCACTGCTATTAAAAATAGTATGAAGACTGAGATTGGTACATCTATTACTACACTAAGTACAGCTAAACAGGCATTAAATGATGCTGACAAGACTGATGAAGCAAATAGTATTCAAACTCAAATCGATGCATTGGAAGCAGAAAAAGCTAATGTAGATGCAATTAGTACCATTGAAGGATTATCTGAATTGCAGACTTTAACAGAAGAGTTTAAAACATTAAATGATACTCTAGTAACTGTTCAATCTACTGTTTCAGAAATGAGTACATTAGTAAGTAAATCAATTACGGATTTAAATGGTTTAGCAACAGATGTTCAAGCAGCATTGACTACAATTGATACATTAAGTCAAACTTTATCTGGATCAACTAAAAAAGTTGAAGGTATGCAAACTATGCTTAACAGTTTAAAACCTGGAGTTACAGAACTATACAATGGAGCGTTAAAAATTAATGCTGGAGCAATTAACTTAGGAAATAAGTTGGGTGAACTACAAACTGCTTCACAATCTGGTGTAGATAAAATTAAAGCTGGTACTACTCAATTAACATCAAACAATGCTACATTAAATGGTGGTGCTAGTGCATTATCACAGGCAACTGGAATACTTGCTGGACAAAGTGGAACATTCAATGAAATGGCTGATGGATTAGATACATTAGGCGAAGCATTTGAAACATTGAATTCAGGTGCTAAAGAATTATATGAAGGTAATGAACAATTCAAGTCTGAAGGATTGGATCAATTAAAAGAAAAGGTTGATTTAGGTGTTGGAGAACTTGAAACCTTACAAAGTGTAATGGATGAAATCAAAGCTATGAATAAAGAATATGCTTCATACTCTGGTGCTCCAGAAGGTGCTACAGTAACGAGTCGTTATGTATTCCGTACTAAGGAAGAAAGTTCTAAATAGTTTATAAAGGTATTCTTCGGAATGCCTTTTTAATTTGATATTCTTTGGTTGGCGTGTTAAAATAAAAGGGAATTTATATGGGGGTATATAATCATGAAACATATTAATACAGTAGATACTCGTAACTTGTGTGAAAGCGCAAAAAATGGTGGATGTGGAGAATGCCAAACTTCTTGCCAATCAGCTTGTAAAACTAGCTGCGGAATCGCTAACCAAGCTTGCGAAAATAATAAAGAAAGTAAGTAATTAAGAAATGCCGAAGTAATTCGGCATTTTTAATGCCGCCTTTAAGGCAGCATTTTTTAAATTTTGAGGAGGAAATATAGATGATTCATCAGTATAAGATGTTTAATCAGAATATTGTATTGGATATTTGTTCAGGAAGCATTCATGTGGTAGATGAAATTGCTTATGATATGATTGCTGAATTTTTAGATAAAGATAAAAACACCTTGGTTTTAGAAATGAAGGAGAAATATCCTGAAGTAGAAACATCTGAATTAGAAGAGTGTTACGATCAAATTTTAGAATTAAAAGAACAAGGTCGTTTATTTAGTGAAGACACATATGAGCCGATGGCAGGACAGCTAAAAGCTAAGACAAGTGGCGTGATTAAAGCTTTATGTCTTCATATTGCCCATACTTGTAACTTGAATTGTTCTTATTGTTTTGCCAGCCAAGGAAAATATCATGGAGATCGTGCTTTGATGAGTTTTGAAACGGGTAAACGTGCCCTTGATTTCTTGGTGGAAAATTCAGGTACTCGTAGAAACTTAGAAGTAGATTTCTTTGGTGGAGAGCCACTAATGAACTTTGATGTTGTTAAACAATTAGTAGCCTATGCTCGTAGTATTGAAAAAGAAGCTGGAAAAAACTTCCGCTTTACATTAACGACAAATGGTATGTTGATCGATGATGACGTGATTGAATTTGCGAACAAAGAAATGAGCAACGTTGTTTTAAGTTTAGATGGACGTAAAGAAATTCATGACCGTTATCGTGTAGATTATTCAGGAAAAGGAAGCTTTGATACAATCGTTCCTAAATTCCAAAAGTTAGTTAAGGCTCGTGAAGGTAAGAATTATTACATGCGTGGTACTTTTACACATGCAAATCCAGACTTCTTAAAAGATGTGCAACAAATGTTAGATTTAGGTTTTAGAGAATTAAGTATGGAACCTGTTGTTGCCAAATCCGATGATCCTGCTGCATTAACAGAAGCGGATCGTGAAGTTGTTATGAAACAATATGAAGATTTAGCTAAATTGATGTTGGAATATGATGATAAGAAAGATCCATTTACTTTCTATCATTATATGATTGATTTAAAAGGCGGACCATGTATTTATAAACGTATTTCAGGATGTGGTTCAGGAACTGAATATATGGCCGTAACACCATGGGGAGATTTATATCCTTGTCACCAATTTGTAGGGGAAGAAGCCTTTAAATTAGGTGATATCTATACGGGTGTCACAAACAAGAAGATTCAGGATGAATTCGCATCATGCAACGTATATGCACGTAAAGAATGTGCAGATTGTTGGGCAAGACTTTATTGCTCAGGAGGATGTGCAGCTAATGCGTATCATGCGACAGGATCTGTCAAAGGTGTATATAAAGAGGGTTGTGAACTATTCTGTAAACGACTAGAGTGTGCACTTGCCGTAGCTATTATTCGTGATATGAAAGAAAAGAATCATGAAGACGCCGATTGTTAGTTTTCTAAAATCGTATCAAGAAAAATCACCTGTAAGAATGCATATGCCAGGCCATAAAGGTGCTGGCATTCTTGGTTTTGAGGGAATGGATCTTACAGAAATTTCTGGAGCTGATGAATTGTTTGCGGCAGAGGGAATCATTAAGGAAAGTGAACAAAATGCCTCATCTTTATTTGGCTGTCCAACCTATTATTCAACCCAAGGATCAACATTATGTATTCAAACAATGTGTACAATCTTATGCCAAGATGCCAAAAGTAAAGGGAAGAAACCTAAGATTCTTGCAGGAAGAAATGCACATCGAAGCTTTATTCATGCAGCAGCACTACTAGATTTTGACATTGAATGGCTTTATGGAAATAGTGACTACTTATCTTGTAAGATTAATGCGAAAGATTTAGAAAAGGAAATTGTTGAAAATCATCCAACGGCTGTATATCTGACAAATCCTGATTATTTAGGAAATCTTTTGGATATTAAAGCATTAGCTTTTGTATGTAAAAAACACAATGTATTACTTGCCATTGATAATGCGCATGGTGCATATCTTCGTTTTCTTGAACAATCATTACACCCCATTGATTTAGGAGTGGATCTATGTTGTGATTCAGCTCATAAAACATTACCCGTACTTACAGGGGGAGCTTATCTTCACTTAAGTGATTCTTTGAATCAAGTGTGGGGAAATGACGTTAAACATTTTATGGAATACTTTTCTTCCACAAGTCCATCCTATTTGATTATGGCATCTTTAGATGCGGCAAATGATGTGTTGGATCATACGTTTAGAAATTCATTGTCTGAATGTGTTCGTAGTGTTAATTTATTAAAGAATACTTTAGTTCAACATGGATATACAATTTTATCTGGTGAACCCATGAAAATTACGATTTCAACGAAAGAGTTTGGCTATACTGGACATGAAATCGCAGATTATTTAATGGATTGTGATATTTATCCTGAATTTTATGATTCAGACTATATTGTATTGATGCCATCTCCATATAATACGAAAGAGGATTTTAATCGATTAGAGAAGTGTTTGTGTGGAATTGAAAGAAAGTCCGTTGTATTCAATTCGTTTCCTAAGCTAGAACATTCTAAAAAAGCTATGAATGTACGCCAAGCTTTATTTGCACCTAGTATGACATTGGATGTTTCTAAATCATTAGGACAAGTATGCTCCAGTGTGACTGTATCTTGTCCTCCTGCGATTCTTCCAGTGATTCCAGGAGAAGTGATTAGTGAGTCTTCTATTGAAGTCATGAAATATTATGGTATTGAAACCGTACGAGTTGTCAAAGAATGACAGCTCTTTTTCTTTTGTATATGTGAAACCGCTAACAATTGAAGTATAATAAAATAAGAAGTTAACATACATAAAGGAGGAGAATCAAATGTTTGACAAATTGTTTGAACCCATACAGATTCGTGGTATGGAATTAAGAAATCGTGTTGTCATGTCTGCGATGGGAACACATGAAAGTGCGGAAAGTGAAGATGGAAAGAGTGTTACAGATAAGCTGATTGCGTATCATGTGGCTCGTGCAAAAGGTGGAAATGGATTAAATACAATTGAAGTTACAAGTGTTGATGCGGCCAGTGCACCTTTTGGATTCTTGTCGATTGCCGAAGACAAATACATTCCAGAATTTAAAAAATTAAATGATGCCGTGCATGAAGCTGGAGGAAAAACTTGCATTCAATTATGGCAAGGTGGATTAGCCGTAGCTTCAGATCAAACGGCTCAAATCTTAGTGCCAAATGACTTGCCATTAAGCCCACAATATACAGTGCTAGCTATCACAAATGAAAGATTACTCGATATAATAGATAAGTTTGGACAAGCTGCTAGACGTGCAGTAGAAGCTGGATTTGATTGTTTAGAATTCCATTGTGCACATAACTATTTACCACACTCTATGCTTTCAGGTGGAATTAACCATCGAAGTGATGAGTGGGGTGGATCTTTTGAAAATCGTAAAAAATTCCCATTGGAATGTATTAAATCCATTCGTGCCAATATGCCAGAAGATATGCCGCTATTCATGCGCGTGGATTGTCATGATGACATGTTGGAAGGCGGATTAACGGTTGAAGAAGTGATTGAATTTTGTAAAGATGCCAAAGAATTAGGCGTAGATGTTTTAAATATTAGTCGTGGAAATATCTTAACGGCAGCTACACTCTATGAAGTGGCACCAGTTGATATTGAAAATGGATTTAACGTAGAAGATGCTGCGCGTATTCGCAAGGAAACAGGTATGTTGACAATGCCATGTGGACGTATCAATACGCCTGAGTTTGCCGAAAAGATTTTAGAAGAAGATAAGGCAGATTTAGTTGTCATGGCACGTGCACAGCTTGCCGATGCCAACTTCTGCAATAAGGCAAAGGAAGGTAAAGTCAATCAGATTCGTTATTGTATCGGCTGTAACCAAGGTTGCTACGACTCATTCTGTGCATCCTTATATAATCCGGCTATTAAGCACATTACTTGTATGCGAAATCCTGGTTTATTAGAAGAAGAAACGTTAGGTTTAAAACCTGGATCTGTTTCTAAAAAAGTTGTCATTTTAGGTGGTGGAATTGCCGGTATGGAAGCGGCTTTAGATTTAAAAGAAACAGGCAATACACCAATCTTATTTGAAAAGAGTGAAAGTCTTGGTGGACAATTCTTATTGGCAGGAGCTATTTCAGCTAAAAAAGACTTTAAGAATGCGGTAGATAAAATGATTTTGGATGTTCAAGAATCTGGAATTGAAGTGCACTTAAATACCGTTTGTACTAAAGAAATGATTGAAGAAATTAAGCCGGATGCACTCATTGTTGCGATTGGATCAAGTCCATTTGTACTTCCAATTGAGGGTAGTGAAAAAGCCATTATTGCACATGATGTATTAAGTGAAAAAGTAGAAGTGCCAGGCAATCATGTAGTCATTATTGGTGGTGGTCTTGTTGGTTTTGAAACCGCAGAATTTTTAGCAGCAAGACAAAAGAAAGTCACTGTTTTAGAAATGAAAGAAAAAGCTCTACAAGATTTAGGTCCATTACGTCAAATCACGGCTCAGTTTGCGATGGCACAAATGCCAATCACAATTGAAACAAGTGCTACTGTAGAAAAAATTGATGATCATGTCGTTGTTGCCAATGGCAAAGAATATCCATATGACAGTGTGATTATGGCTGTAGGATCAAAGGCAAATGATACAAGTATGTATATAGATTTAGGTATTCCTACATACATCGTTGGTGACTGCAAGAAAGCAGGCGTTGCTTTAGATGCATTTAAAGATGCATATCATGCCGTATTAGAAATTAATAAGTAGGTAGCGATATGACAACATTATTTGATGAACTTCAAATTGGTTCGATGAGATTAAAAAACCGTACCTTTATGGCTCCTATGTCTTTAGGGTATGGAGATCAAACGGGAATTCCTACGTTACAAGAACAGGCATATTGGCTTGAAAGAGCTAAAGGAGAAGTAGGATGTATTATTACGGATGCGACAAGTGTGGATCCTAATACACCTTATTTAGGAAATACGCTATGTTTTAGAAGTGAAGAAAGCATTTTGGAATACAAGAAATTTACGGATAAGATCCATGCGTATGGAACAAAAATCATTCCTCAAATTACGCATCCAGGACCAGAAAGTATCTCTTCATTCTTTGGGGTTACACCAATTTCTAGTAGTGGCTATTTAAATTCTATGTATCAACAAACTCGTGAATTAAAAATAGAAGAAATCCCAAATATTATTTCGATGTATGCGAATACTTCTTATCAGGCAAAACAAGCTGGTTTTGATGGAATTGAACTTCATTGTGCTCACGGATATATGCTTCTAGGCTCTTTCTTAAGTCCTTTAAAAAATAAGCGAACCGATGAATATGGTGGATCTTTTGAGAACAGATATCGTTTTGCAGTAGAGATCGTAAAAGAGATCAAGAAAGTCTGCGGACAGGATTTCCCTGTGTCTCTTCGGTACAGCGTGGAATCCAAGACCAAGGGGTTCCGTGAGGGAGCACTTCCCGGAGAAAGCTTCACAGAAGCAGGCCGTGATATGGCAGAATCCGAAAAAGCAGCGAAGTATCTGCAGGATGCCGGTTACGATATGTTAAACTGCGATAACGGTACTTACGATGCCTGGTACTGGGCACATCCTCCTATCTATATGCCGGAAAACTGCAATCTGGAGGATGTGGCGCATATTCGTAAATTCGTGGATATCCCTGTGGTATGCGCCGGACGTATGGATCCGGAGACGGCTGCGGCTGCTATTGCAGACGGAAGAATCGACGGTGCCGGATTCGCCAGACAGTTCCTGGCAGACCAGGAATGGGTGACCAAGCTGATGAATGACAA
>OIYR01000945.1_pt1 | contig 15636 bp, 14 predicted proteins | sample 1588221 | NCBI WGS metagenome assembly OIYR01 (sample SAMN03283292) | human gut metagenome | biome: human-associated habitat; material: feces | host: Homo sapiens | place: Peru | collected 2012 | reverse complement strand
ATTTGCATTGAATATTATTGGATATACATATGATGATTTTATAGAGGTTACAGACAACCGTATACTGAATATCGTATATGGACCTGACAGAGCGTGGTACAAAGGGCTGGTCATGAATCTGATTGATAATGATAATCAGGAAGAAGTCCAGAATGGAATACGCAGTGAATACAGAGTGCTTAACAGACAGGGAAGACCTGTGTGGATTCAGGATGTAATGACTGTCGGCAATGATGAGGATGGACGTAAGATATGGATAAGCTCAGTGCGTCTTGTGGATGATATCCAGAAAGTGCTTGATAACAGGACGAGTGTGCTGTTGTCTAATGGATATATGTTTACCAAGATATATGAAATTAATACAAGAAATAACAGAATATACTGCCTGAAGGACCAGGATGAGATAGAGCAGGGCTGTATATATGAATTTGACAGATGGCTTGAATTTAAAAAGAATTTCTACTGCGAATCGGAGATTGAACGTTTCAGACAATTTGTCAATATTGAAAAAATCAGACAAAGCATAGCTGATGGTACAAGGTATCTTGAACAGGAATTTAAGACAAAGTATAACAACAGACCAGGCTGGGTGTCTGATTCTATTGTTTTTCAGAATGAATATCTTGATTCAGATACAGTAATTCTTGCGGAGAAAGACCTGACGGATGACAGGATATTTGAACAGAGTGTACTTAGCACAGTCGGTGCATACATGGAAATCTATTATGTCAATCTCGAAGATGATTATTACTGCATGGTATATCCAGACCGCAATAATATGGAAGAGAGAGGCAGCTACAGGGCAGCTATAGATGAGCATGTAGAAGTCTATATCACTGATGAGGAGGACAGAAAAAGAATACGGACACTTTTATCTGCTGAAAATGTAACTAAAGTCCTTATGAATAAAAAACATGTAGAGTACAGATATATAAGAAGAATTGATGATGGCTCATTTGCGTGGTGCAAGACATGCTTTACTGTGTGCGAAAGAAAGAATGGAAAACCTATATCTGTGACAATGTCTATCCAGAATATAGATGAGTATGTGCGTGAAAAGGACAGACAGACAGCAATATTGCAGAGTGCTATTGAATCAGCCAATTCAGCTAATGCAGCCAAAACAGAATTCCTGTCACATATGTCACATGATATCAGGACACCTATGAACAGTATCATAGGAATGGTTGATATTGCAAAATATTATTGTGATGACAAGGAAAAGGTAAGAGACTGTCTTGAAAAGATATCAATATCAAGCAGACATCTTCTTAATCTTATCAATGATATACTGGATATAAGCAAGATTGAGTCAAAGACAGTTAAAGTTAATGAAGAGGTTGTTCATATTCCATCAATGTTCCGTGAACTTGAAAGTATACTTATGCCACAAATAATAAGCAAAGAGCATACATTTACAATTGATATGTCTGAGCTTATACATCCTAATGTACATGGCGATAAATTAAAGCTTCATCAGGTATTTATCAATATCGCATCCAATGCTGTCAAATACACGTCATCCAAGGGACATGTACATATAACAATCGAAGAGCAGGAGCTTGGAAACGATAAGACAAACATGTATACATTCATATTTGAAGATGATGGAATAGGAATGACTAAAGACTTTATGGAGCAGATATTTGACCCATTTTCAAGACATCTTGACGAGAGGACAATGTATGTGCAGGGAACGGGTCTTGGAATGCCTATAACCAAGAATATCGTAGATTTGATGGGAGGCGCTATCAAGGTTGAGAGTGAACTTGATAAGGGAAGCAGATTTACAGTATCGTTTGAGATGGAGTATTGTAAACGCCGTAGAAACAAATTTGATGATGAGCTGATTGAAAAGAGTGAGACAAGTGCCTCTGATATTGTGAAAACTATAAAGAAATCTTCAGATGAATATGATTTTGGCGGCAAGCAGGTGCTTCTTGTAGATGACAAGGAGATGAACAGGGAGGTTGCCAGAGAAATCTTAGAGATGATGAACTTAAAGGTTGATGAGGCGTCTGATGGAGCCGAAGCGGTTAAGATGTATAAGGAAAATCCGGTGTATGATATCATATTTATGGATATCCAGATGCCAGTTATGGACGGGTACGAGGCAACGCGCAATATAAGAATGACAGACAATGGGGATATTCCGATAATAGCCATGACAGCCAATGCATTTTCACAGGATGTCAAGGCATCTAAGAGAGCGGGATTAAGTGACCATATATCTAAACCTATTGATATTAAGAAGTTGGCATCTGTAGTCGAGAAATGGCTTGGCAATTGATAAGTGTTTTTATTGCTGAATTATTACTAATGTGCTATGATTAATCTATATATATGCTAATCGTAGTACAATTAGATACGTGAAAGGAGATTCACGGATGAGAGACACAATACTTATTGTAGATGATGAGGAGATTAACAGAGAACTTTTACGTCAGATGTTTGAGAATAAATATAAAATTCTCACAGCGAAAGATGGTAAAGAGGGAATAATGCTTCTTGGCAAGCATATCAATGAGGTGGCGATAATACTTCTTGATATTGTAATGCCAGTTATTAATGGATATCAGGTTTTACAGATATTACATAATAAGGATATTATCAGCAAGATTCCAGTAGTTCTTATAACAGCACAGGATGACAGCCAGACTGAGTTTCAGTGTTACCAGCTTGGAGCGACTGCACTTATCAGCAAGCCATTTGTTGCACAGACTGTTATCAAGAGAGTTGATGATATTGTTAATATGCATCATAATGTTGAGGATTTACAACAGCAGGTTAAGACACAGGAAGAACTGCTTCTTGAGCAGCAGAAGAGACTTGAGGAATTCAATGAGAGACTTCTTGATGTTATAAGTAACGTGGTCGAGTTCCGTGATGTTGAGTCAGGAGAGCATATCAAGAGAGTTAAAGGTCTTACAAGAATTATGGCTAAGACATATCAGGAGATGTACCCAGAGGAGCATATATCTGATGAGACCATAGATGTTATATCTAAGGCTTCGGCTGTACATGATATAGGTAAGATATCTATTCCAGACCATATACTTCTTAAACCGGGCAGATTAACTGATGATGAAAGACAGATTATGATGAGCCATACAACTAAGGGGTGTGAGATTCTTAACATGCTTGCAAGCTTTCAGGATGAGGAGCAGTTCAAGGCATCATATGATATATGCAGACATCATCATGAAAGATATGATGGCAAGGGCTATCCAGATGGACTGAAAGGTGATGAGATACCTTTATCAGCGCAGCTTGTATCAGTTGTTGATGTATATGATGCACTTGTCAGCGACAGGGTATATAAGAAAGCATATGATAAAGAGACTGCATATAAGATGATAATTGAAGGTCAGTGTGGTCAGTTTTCTCCTAAGATGATAGCATGTTTCAAGAAGGCAAGAAAGCAGATAGAAGATCTGGCAGACAGCCAGAGCAATAATATATTAGAGGTATAACTGAATAATGGAAGATACATTAAAGAAAAAGTTAGTTGAATCAGGTATAGATGTTGACGGTGCTATGGAGAGATTTATGAACAATGATACTATGTTCAAGAAGTTTCTTCTTAAGTTCCTTGATGACCCTAATATGAGATTATTAAGACAGGGATTAGAGGCGCGCGATACTGATATGGCGTTCAGGGCAGCACACACACTTAAAGGTGTATGTGGTAATCTTTCGCTTGTATCATTAGCAAAGGTTGCAAGTGAGGCAACAGAATATTTAAGAGCAGGTGATATTGATTCAGCAATAGCCAGGATGCCAGAAGTTGAAGAAGAATATGCTAAGGCAATTGAGGTTATTAAGAATATATAATTTATAGATGTTGGAGGTTGCAAAAGGGTGACAGATCAGACAAGAGCGCCTATATACGAGGCACTTGATAAGCTCAGGAGACAGAGAGTTGTTCCGTTTGATGTGCCAGGCCACAAGAGAGGCAGAGGTAATCCCGAACTTGTAGAATTGCTTGGTGAGAAATGTGTAGGGATTGATGTTAATTCAATGAAACCACTGGATAATCTATGCCATCCAGTATCAGTAATAAGAGATGCAGAGGAGCTTACAGCAGAGGCTTTTCATGCAGATAATGCCTTTTTAATGGTTGGTGGAACTACATCAGCCGTTCAGGCTATGATTCTTTCAGCCTGTAAGAGAGGCGATAAGATAATACTTCCTAGAAATGTACATAAGAGTGCAATCAATGCACTCGTACTTTGTGGCGCAGTTCCTGTATATGTTAACCCGGAGATTAATTCAGAGCTTGGAATATCTCTCGGAATGGAATTAGACAGGGTGCGTGAGGCGATAGAGAGCAATCCCGATGCCAAAGCAGTATTTGTTAACAATCCGACATATTATGGCATATGTTCAGATATACGTTCCATAGTCGAGCTTGCACATTCTCATGGAATGATGGTGCTTGCAGATGAGGCTCATGGAACACATCTATATTTCCAGCCAGATCTTCCTGTATCAGCTATGGAGGCAGGAGCAGATATGGCTGCTATATCTATGCACAAATCAGGTGGAAGCTTAACGCAGAGTTCAATACTCCTTACTAATAAGGGGGTTAATTCTGACTATGTAAGACAGATAATTAATCTTACACAGACAACGAGCGGTTCCTACCTTCTTTTATCGAGCCTTGATATTTCCAGAAGAAATCTTGCATTACGTGGGGAAGAATCTTTCAAAAAGGTTATGGAGATGGCTGAATATGCAAGAAAAGAGATTAATGAGATAGGTGGTTACTATGCATATGGTAAGGAACTTATCAATGGAACAAGCGTATTCGACTATGATGTAACCAAGCTGTCCGTTCATACATTGGGAATAGGTCTTGCCGGCATTGAAGTGTATGACCTGTTAAGAGACGAGTATGATATACAGATTGAGTTTGGAGATGTAAGTAATATCCTTGCATATATTTCAATTGGAGACAGATTGCAGGATATCGAGAGACTTGTGGGAGCACTTGCTGACATAGCAAGAATATATAAGAAAGATAAAACTGGCATGTTAAGTGGAGAATTTGTCAATCCACTTGTAGTAAAATCGCCACAGGAGGCTTTCTATGCAAGAAAGGTATCAGTTCCGCTTGAACAGACAGAAGGATGCATATGTGGAGAATTTGTTATGTGCTATCCGCCAGGAATACCAATCCTTGCTCCGGGTGAGATGATTACAAAAGAGATTATTGAATACATTGTATATGTTAAGGAAAAGGGATGTTCAATGCAGGGTACAGAGGATCCATTAGTTAATAATCTCATGGTTTTAGACCTGAATAGTTAAATTTGCGTGGAGGGGTATGCAGATGGAAATGTGGTTTTCTGAGCTTCATACATCTAATGTGAAGCTCTCAATGAGAATAGAGAAGCAGTTGTTTTCAGGTGTGAGCGACTGCCAGAGAATAGATGTACTGGTATCTGATGAATTTGGAAAGTTTCTTGCACTTGATGGCGATATACTTTTTTCGGAAAAAGATGAGTTTATATATGACGAGATGGTTACTCATGTACCTATGGCGGTTCATCCTAATGTGAAAAATGTTCTTATAATCGGTGGTGGTGATGGCGGTGTAGCCAAAGAACTTACACAGTATACGACAATTGAGAGGATAGATGTAGTTGAACCTGACGAGATGCTGGTGGAAGTCTGCAAGGAACATTTCCCGGAACTGGCAGTTGGACTTGATGATGAAAGAGTTCATGTATACATTCAGGATGGACTTAGATTCCTGCGAAGCAAGACAGATGAATATGACCTTATTATCAATGATGCGACTGACCCATTCGGATATACAGAGGGCTTATTTACCAAGGAATTCTATGGAAGCTGTTACAAGGCTCTTAAGGAAGATGGAATTATGGTATATCAGCATGGAAGCCCATTTTATCAGGAAGATAAGACCGAATGTGTGAAAATGCACAGAAAGGCATACCGCTCATTTCCTGTAAGCCGTGTGTATCAGGCTCACATTCCGACATGTCCATCAGGATACTGGCTGTTTGGCTTTGCATCCAAGAAATATCATCCACTTAATGATTTCAAGGCGGATGAATGGAAGAAGCTTAACATAAAGACACATTATTACACTACTAATCTTCACAGGGGAGCATTTATGCTGCCCAAATATGTGGAGGATATGCTTGAGGAGGAAGAAAGATAATGGCAAGAGTATTAATTATTGGCTGCGGTGGCGTGGCATCAGTTGCAATTCACAAATGTTGTCAGAACAGTGAGGTTTTCAGTGAGATATGTATCGCAAGCAGAACAGTCAGCAAATGTGATGCACTCAAGGAAAAATTATCTTCTAAGACTAAGACAGTTATCACAACAGCTAAGGTAGATGCTGATAATGTTGATGAGCTTGTTAAGCTTATAGAAAGCTATAAGCCAGATGCAGTTCTTAATCTTGCACTTCCATATCAGGATCTTACTATTATGGATGCATGTTTAAAGACTAAGGTTAATTATATAGATACAGCTAACTATGAGGCAGAGGATACAGAAGACCCTGCATGGAGAGCTATATATGAGAAGAGATGCAAGGAAGAAGGATTTTCTGCATATTTTGATTATTCATGGCAGTGGAATTATAAAAAGGCATACGAAGATGCTGGAATCATGGCATTGTTAGGAACTGGATTTGATCCGGGTGTTACAAGCGTATTCTCAGCATATGCATTAAAGCATTATTTTGATGAGATTGAGACAATAGATATTCTTGACTGCAATGGCGGCGACCATGGATATCCATTTGCAACCAATTTCAATCCAGAGATTAATCTGCGTGAAGTGTCTGCACCGGGTTCATACTGGGAAAATGGACACTGGGTTGAGATACCAGCTATGTCAATCAAGAGAGAGTATGATTTCCCAGAGGTTGGAATGAAGGACATGTATCTTCTTCACCATGAGGAAATTGAATCACTTGCCAAGAATATACCAGGAATTAAGAGAATCCGTTTCTTCATGACATTTGGACAAAGCTACCTTACTCATATGAAATGTCTTGAAAATGTCGGTATGTTAAGAACTGACCCTGTAAAGGTTAATGGAGTTGAGGTTGTTCCAATACAGCTTCTTAAGGAGCTTCTTCCAGACCCAGCTACACTTGGTCCTAGAACAGTCGGAAAGACTAATATCGGATGTATATTTACAGGTAAGAAGGACGGAAAGGAAAAGACAATCTATATCTACAATGTCTGCGACCATCAGGAATGTTACAAGGAAGTTGAGTCTCAGGCTATCTCATATACAACAGGTGTTCCAGCCATGATTGGTACTATGATGGTAGTTACAGGTGCATGGAAGGGAACAGGAGTATTCAATGTAGAGGAATTTGACCCGGACCCATATATGGAGGCTCTTAATAAATGGGGACTTCCTTGGGTAGTTGATGAGAATCCTGCAACTGTAGACTAATATTAATACATGCAAATTAGATGGAATTATAATTAAATGAATATGAAATTCAATGAAATTGAGACACCGTCATATGTTATTGACGAGAATAAACTGATAGAGAATCTTGAGATTTTAAAAAATGTGCAGGATAGAACAGGATGTCATATATTACTGGCACAGAAAGCATTCTCTAACTTTTGTGAGTATGGACTAATTGGAAAGTACATAAGCGGAACTACTGCGAGTGGGCTTTTCGAGGCGAGACTTGGAAAAGAAGAGATGGGTAAGGAAAACCATGTGTTTGCACCGGCATTTAAGCAGGAAGATATGGATGAGCTGGTGAAGATATGTGACCATATTGTATTTAATTCTGTTAATCAGTTAAAGAAATTCAAGAAGCAGTGCATTGATGCCGGAGTGAGTATAGGACTGCGTGTTAATCCTGAGTGTTCAACGCAAGGCGAGCATGCCATATATGACCCATGCTCACCGGGTTCAAGGCTTGGCGTTACCATAAGTAATCTGGAGGATGCACTTAAAGCTGAACCGGGACTGCTGGATGGCGTATCTGGACTGCATTTTCATACACTCTGCGAACAGAATTCAGATGACCTTGAAAAAACGCTTGATGCGCTTGAAGCTTCATTTGGAAAATATATGGGACAGATGTCATGGATTAATTTTGGCGGTGGACATCATATAACAAGAGAAGATTATGATATTGATAAGCTTATAAGCTGCATAGAACGAATCCGTGACAGATATAATGTGATGGTTTATCTTGAGCCGGGAGAGGCGGTTGCGCTTAATGCAGGATATCTTGTCACAGAGGTTATGGATATTGTTGACAATGGGATTAAGACACTTATTCTTGATGCCTCGGCAGCGTGTCATATGCCGGATGTGCTTGAGATGCCTTATACACCGCCGCTTGATGGAGCTGTTATATCTTCGGAAGAAGAAGTTAAAGAGGCTATTGGTATGAATGAAGTGCCAGAGAGCCATGATAAAGGCTGCAAAGATTCTCACAGATTCTTGTACAGATTATCTTCTTATACATGTCTTGCAGGAGACATAATAGGGGATTACACATTTGACCATGAAATTCATATCGGAGACAGGCTTGTGTTCAAGGATATGGCGATATACTCGATGGTTAAGAATAATACATTTAATGGAATACCACTTCCTTCTATATATAAGCTGTCTGGAACAGAGTGCAGTCTTGTAAAAAGGTTTGGATATAGTGATTTTAAAGAAAGATTATCGTGATTAAATATGGTTATTAATAACTCAGTGCCGCTGCGTGATGGATTTCATATGCCGGCAGAATTTGAAAAACATGCTGGAACGATTATGATATGGCCGGTAAGACCGGGTTCATGGCCTAATGGCGGTGTTGCAGCCAAGAAAGTATTTGCAAGGCTTGCAGGGATAATTGCTAAGCATGAGAAAATGTATATGCTCTGCGATTCTGAACATGTTAAAGAAGTTCAGGAGTATCTTTTGTCAGATTGTAATTCTGAGGTCTCATCAGATATTAAAGATAATATTCATGTGACTGTAATCGAGTCGGATGATGCATGGGCGAGGGATGTCGGACCTACGTATGTGGTCAAGGAAGCTTCACAGGTAAGATGTGTCCGTGGAATCAACTGGACATTCAATGCGTGGGGCGGAGATTATGATGGACTATATGCCAACTGGGATAAGGATGACAAAGTAGCATCAAATTTCTGTGACAGTACTGGTTATGATTATTATGATGCATCTCCATTTGTGCTGGAAGGCGGTTCTATTCATGTTGATGGCGAGGGAACAGCTATTGTAACTGAGCACTGTCTTCTTAGCAAGGGGCGTAATCCGGAACTTACAAAGGAGCAGATTGAAGCAAAGCTTATGGATTATCTTGGCGTAAGCAAGGTTATATGGCTTCCTTATGGAATATATAATGACGAGACTAATGAGCATGTAGATAATGTATGTGCATTTACATCACCTGCAAATGTGGTGCTTGCATGGACAGATGATGAGAATGACCCTCAGTATGAATATTCTAAGGCTGATTTAGATGTGCTTATGAGTGAGACTGATGCCAGAGGAAGAAGGATTAATGTACATAAGCTTCATATTCCTAAGATTCCTGTGACGATAACGGAGGAGGAACTTAAAGGATATGAATTTGAAGAGGGCGAGGATGTGCGTGAGGCAGGAGAGAGACTTGCCGCAAGCTATGCCAACTTCTATATAGCGAATGGGGTTGTACTTGTTCCACAGTTTGGTGATGATAATGATGAGGCGGCAGTGAAGCTTTTAGCGGAGCTTATGCCGGATAGAGAAGTTATTGGAATATATGCGAGAGATATAATACTGGGCGGGGGGAATATACATTGCATTACACAGCAGATTCCGGAGTAGAGGTGGTCTCCCGGTTCCCGCGGAAGTTCCCAGCGAAGCCTCTGTGCAGTGGAGGGCTGCTATGGGGAAAACTTGCGGGCTTCCTTGTCTAGTGGCTCTAAGGGCAGCAACGGCAAAGCTTATTAAATCTCCCTGCTAAAAACGCGCTTCGCTTGGACGTTTAGCAGGGAGATTAGCTTTTGCCTAATGCAGCCCTAAGAGCCACACGACCGTCATCATGCAAGTTTTCCCCATAGCAGCCCTCCACTGCACAGAGGCTTAGCTGGGAGCTTGCGCGGGAAGGTTTCGAGCGCGGCTGATGGAATCAGCCGGCGCGGAGCGCCGTGTGGAGCGTGTGGTGGCATGGGATATCCTTTGGTACTGCTATAGTATGTTGTTAAAATGATTGAGTTGGATAAGGTTGGTATATAAAGAAAAAGGAGATGGAGTATGAGGAGAGAAAGTTCTAGGGTCAGGGTTGCGGCGATTCAGATGAATTGTAATCCGGCAGGGGTTGATGATATTGTTGCGGTTAATATAGCTTGTGCTGACAGATTGGTTCGTGAGGCGGCTGGTAAGGGGGCTGATATTGTGCTTTTACCGGAATTGTTTGAGAGGCAGTATTTTTGTCAGGAAAGGCGATATGATTATTATGAATTTGCGAAATCAGTAGATGATAATGATGCGGTGAAGCATTTTACGGAGGTTGCAAAGGAATTAGGAATTGTGATTATTGTCAGTTTTTATGAGAAGGATATTAATCAGTTCTATAATACGATTGCTGTAATTGATGCGGATGGAACTAATCTTGGAATATATAGAAAGACACATATACCGGATGACCATTATTATCAGGAAAAATTTTATTTTATTCCAGGAAATACGGGATTTAAGGTGTTTGATACAATGTATGGTGTTATAGGTGTCGGAATATGCTGGGATCAGTGGTTTCCAGAGGCTGCAAGAGCTATGGCACTTATGGGAGCAGAGATTCTTTTCTATCCTACAGCAATCGGAAGTGAGCCGATACTTGAATGTGACAGCATGCCGCACTGGAGAAGATGTATGCAGGGACATGCGGGTTCTAATCTGTGTCCGGTAGTTGCGGCTAACCGCATTGGCCTTGAAAATGTAGAACCATGTGAAGAAAATGGTGGACAGAGCAGTTCTCTTACGTTTTACGGTTCGTCATTTATAACAGATAATACTGGTGAAATAATTGAGAGCGCAGGAAGAGATGAGGAAGCCGTTCTTGTTGCTGAATTCGACCTTGATGAGTTCCGCAGAGACAGACAGTCTTGGGGAATTTTCAGGGATAGAAGACCAGATATGTATGGGAAGATTACTAATTCTTAAATCATAGGCCTGCTACCATAATTGCAATTCAAAAGAAATTTAGCCTGAGTCTAATAACTCAGGCTTTAATAATTACATTAATATTATTGTATGAAATTCATTACGTTCTTCTTTATAGTATTGTTCTATACTGCCATTATTGCGTTCAACAATATTGTGCACGCTTCTTAAGCCATACCCATGAAACCGCTTGTTGGATTTAGTTGTGAGAAGTCTGCCATCCCTGGAAAATGGGTCAGCAGTGCATGAATTGACTAAAACAATAAGTGTCTGATTTGTATTGGAATGTTTAACATCAAGTGTTATATATGAGGCGTAAAAATCTTCCCATTCTTTATCGCGCTCGCCCTTGTCACACATGTCATAATGCTCTCTTGCTGATTTGGCAGCAGCAAATGCGTTGTCAAGCAGATTGCAGAAAAGCGTAGTCAGAGCTTCGTCTGTAAAATTGGTAAGAGTGTTACTTCTTATATCTATTGTAAATGTTATTTTGTTTTGCTGACAAAGATTCATATATCGTGTAAGAATTATATTCATAATTTTATGGTCGCATAGACGTCGTGGATTTTTAAATGCACCATTTGACAGAATACCCTGTATATATTTATCTACGTTATCTTTGTCACCAGTTTCATTAAGTCCAGCTAACGTGATAAGGTGATTTTTAATATCGTGTATTAGAATATGCTGTTGCTCATCATTAGAAATGATAGCTTTATAATATTCCTCAGTATCGTATTCTTTCTGGAGTTGTAGCTGCATGTCAGCGTATTCACGAGCTTTTAGCTGGTAGTGATAGTGCATGGCAAATATAATCAATGTCAGTACCAGAAGCAGAAACGCACAGAAAGTCAGAAGATTATAGTATAGTACTTCCATCGGTATATTCAGACAGATAAGTAATAGAATGTAAATAATGGAGGCAGAGATTGCAGAGACAATTGATAAAAAAAGCGTGCTTTTATCATATTCATTTATTATAGATTTATCTCTGGAAATACTGCCAGCCAGTTGTGAAGAAATAAGATATAGAATCTTATTTAATATCAAAAATAGTAAATCCCCATTATTAATGGTGTTTATTTCTCTATATGATCTGATTCTTATATTGGGAATAATATTCATAACAATTAATTCCGAAACAGACATTAATGCAATAAGTATAAATGTGTGAAAGAAAGCAATTGATAATCTGGCATGCTTAAAAAAATATAAAAGTAATATATTGACCAGGAAAAATCCAATGCAATTTAACCAAGGAAGATTTAAAAGGGCTATAGGGATTAATATAGAGTATGATAATAATATTATAAAAAAGTCACGTATTTTTTGGTCGTTAGAACCAAATAAGCGATAGCAATATATATAAAATATAATTGCTTCTATAATAAAGACAAAAGCATAATATAGAAAAATGTTCATAATACTACCGAATCCTTCCATAATTAATTAAGGTGTTCTATATACATGAGATATCTAGCTTTAAAATTGTGTAATTTTCTTTTGGTCATATAAGCTTTGAATTTGCCATTGTATAACTGTATTGTGTCCTGATTAAAACTGGTAACATATGTAAGATTAATAATATATGAACGATTTGATTGATAGAAATTACCTTTGTCTTTTAATAAATCAAACCAATGCTGCATGCTATCAATTGATTCATAATCAGATTTGGTTGTATGGATTAAAGTTTTTCTTTTGCTTGCCAACGTTTCTATCATTATTATATCATCAGTTGATACGTTGTATGATGTATTAGAGTCATTTATAAGGATATTGCAAGAACGCTTGTTAATCTGCTCAAGAACATCATCAAGATTTCTGAATAGTCTGTGTTTGTTAATAGGTTTTGACAGGTATCTAAACACATTAAAACGCATTGCATCATCCAGATATTCTGAATAAGCAGTTATAACTATAATAATTATATCTTTGTATTTATTATGAAGTTCCTTTCCGACTTCAACTCCATTAATGCCTGGCATTTCAATATCAAGGAATACAATGTCAGGTATAAGAGAAGAGTTCAGAAGAGCATCACCTGAATTATATATATAAAACTCAGGTGATGGGTAAGACTTATCATTAAAATATTTTATCAATAATTCATGAAGTTGTTCCTGAATAATAGAATTGTCATCACATATAAATATATTCATAGCAAATTCCTTAAACTATTTTAATCTTTATTATTCAATTTAACAGAATAAAATGATGTTGGGGTCAAAAGGTATTTTGCCCCCCCTTTTGACCCTGGTATCATAACATATATATTATATATGATAATTAGAAAATATAAAACATTAAAAATGTCGATTTAAGCGGAATATATGTCGATTAATGCATTTTGTTTAATCAATATCTTTGCTGTTTAGCAGAGTCTCTATCCAAAGTTCGGCATATTTGAGATGGCGCGGACTTAATAACTTCATTGAATCAATAAGTTCCTGCGAAGTGTTGTCACTGCGTGTTAATCCAAGAAGCAGGTAATCAGGTGTTGTCTCAAGTGCTTCAGCAATCTTTATAATCAATTCAAGACTTGGATGAGCTTTTGCTAATTCTATTGTTGATATATGATTACTTGAACAGTTTACTAAATCTGCTAGTTGTAACTGTGTAATATGCTTCTCATCTCGTCTGTGTTTTATTCTGTTTCCAATTCCAACATAATCTACTGTATTATCCATATTATCACTCTTCCTATCTAAAAATTATTTTTATACGTATGTATAGATAGTACAATTTTGATGTTTAAAAATGAATAAACTGGTATAGAAAATACTCTATATCATATTGAATTTTAAAATAAATATATGACATTATATTATCTGTAGTATATGCAATTTTTGATATAAAAATCCCTAAAATGTCGCTTTATACAGTGATGATGTCACTTCATTCATTGTGCATAGAAATTTAAAGTACAAATCGGTATAATTAAATTCGTTAGATAGATAATTATGAGTGAAAGGAGGGGATTCTTCATGAAGAAAAATACAACAGCCAGCAAGCTTGTTAAGGTTTTAGATACTGTATTAAAGACAGAAGCTAATTCTGCATCATGTATCTTTACATATGAGCCTAAACAGCCAAAGTCAATTGACAGATTTAAGAAGATTAAGTAATAATGAAATATCAATCAGTGATTGTTAACTGGCTGATAAAAAAGGGAGCAGTAAGTGCAGAGGATCGTGAATTATATGAGTATGCACTTACTAGTGCTGTAATGTTAATATCCCCATTGTTGTTGTCACTTGTTATTGCAGCAATAATGGGGGTTCCCTTGAATGGGTTGATTCTTGTAATACCTTTTATGACTATAAGAAAATATAGTGGAGGATTTCATTCCAAAAGGCTGGCAACGTGTATTATAGAATCAACTATACTGATAACAGCCATGATATATATAACTAAAGTAATAGATTTAAATGAAGTGTTATATCTTTTATTATTAGCAGGTTCAATTGAATTATGTATATGTTCTCCTGTGAAATCGGAAAATAAAGATATAAGTGAAGCTGAAAGCGAAAAATATAAAAGGATTGTCCAGATACAGATAGTGTTTTATGTGACCTTATCATTAATTCTGGTTCTTTTTGGTATTAAACGTATTGCAATATGTCTTATATGTGGCGTATTATTACCAGCTATATTACAGTTGCCATGTGTTATTAAAAATAATATTTTAGACAAAGTGAGCAGAAAATCTTAAAAAGATTACTGCTCCTTTTTGCATTTATATCATATATATAATCAGAATGTCGATTTATACACGAAAAGTGTCGTTTGATGCAGAAACTATTGAATTAATAAATGTGTATGTTATTCTTACGTTGTCTATCTAACAAAGGACAATGTAACATAGTAGTGGTGATTTAAACGATATGGAATTAATCAATCTACTAAGGCTAAGGTTACAGTGCATAGGAAAGGCACGGAAAGGTGGCATTATGTTTAAGATATCAAAAAAAGTAATAACATTAGCAGCAGTTATGTGTTTGGCATTTTCAACAACAGCATATGCATCGGATGTGAGAACAGCAAGGTCACAGTCATATACAAAAAATTTTACAAAGTCATTTTCAGGACCTTATAAGGATGCTACTGGTAGTTCGTATATTGCGACAGCTAAAGCAACTTGCAGAGCAGAAATTGAATGGGAAGAAGGTATAACTGGATCAGGTTGGATTGTAGATGCAACATTTTATGTTCCAACTGTAAGTACGAATAACGGAACAATAGATGTAAAAAGAGTTGGAACAACGACATATGTTAACTCATATGCATATCAAAGATTTAGATTAAATACTTCAAGTGCTTATATTTATGAAGAAATAGCATGTGATGACTATGGAGATGCAACATTTACTGCAGAATTTGAGTAATAAGAAATAGGAGACCAGCTATGAAAAGTCAACCATAAATTAGCAAAAAATTTCTTTTTCATAT
>OIYR01000941.1_pt1 | contig 15687 bp, 14 predicted proteins | sample 1588221 | NCBI WGS metagenome assembly OIYR01 (sample SAMN03283292) | human gut metagenome | biome: human-associated habitat; material: feces | host: Homo sapiens | place: Peru | collected 2012 | reverse complement strand
CGCATGCACGGTTCTTGAAGGGGAAAGCGGGGGTAACCCCGCAGACCTACTTAGATTAAATCATATCAAATAAAACAATGAAAAGAATTCTAGTAATCTTGCAGTTACTGCTCGTAGTGCTTTTCACCCAGGCTCAGATGATGAACCCAGTGAAATTCACGTCTTCACTGAAGACCAATGGCACCGCAGAAGCAGAGATCGTATTTACAGGCAAAATCCAACCAGGATGGCACGTCTATTCAACAGGTTTAGGCAACGATGGTCCTATCTCAGCGACATTCAATGTCAACAAGATGGATGGTGCAGAAAAGGTAGGCGGATTGCAACCAAGAGGTAATGAAATCTCCAAGTTCGACAACCTCTTCGGCATGAAGCTTCGCTACTTTGAGGGTAGCGTCACATTCGTTCAGAAGATTAAGTTTACCAAGCCAACCTATAATATAGATGTATATGTAGAGTACGGTGCTTGCAACGACCAAAACTGTATGCCACCTAGCGAGGCTACCTTCAAGGGCGAAGGCAAAGCTCCTGCAGTAGATGCTAAGGCGGCTAAGGACGAAAAAAAAAATGAGGAAGCCAAGCTTGACCCAGCTGCTCTAGCCAGGGCAAAGGCTGACTCTCTCGCTAAGTTGGCTGCCCTTGGCATTGAGGTAGATACGACCCAAGCTGTGGATTCAGCAGCATTGGCTAGTGCGATGGAAACACTCGACACCAAGTCACTTTGGAAGCCTGTAGTCAAGGAATTGCAGCAGTTTGGCGGTGCCAACGACATCGCCAACCATTCCCTCTTCTATATTTTCTTGATGGGTCTCGTCGGCGGTCTCCTCGCTTTGGTGATGCCATGTATCTGGCCTATCATCCCTATGACCGTGAGCTTCTTCTTGAAGCGTGCAAAGGACGATAAGAAGAAAGGTATTCGCGACGCGGTGACCTATGGTCTCTCTATCGTCATCATCTATCTCGGTTTGGGATTGCTGATTACCGCTATCTTCGGTCCTAGCAAGTTGAACGAACTTTCTACCAGTGCGGTCTTCAACATCATCCTCTTCTTGCTCTTGGCAGTATTTGCTTTCTCATTCTTCGGATGGTTCGAAATCAAATTGCCAGATCGTTGGGGAAATGCAGTAGATAACAAGGCATCTAGCACTACCGGCATGATTTCCATCTTCTTGATGGCATTCACCTTGGTATTGGTATCCTTCTCTTGTACCGCTCCTATCATCGGACTCTTGTTGGTTCAGACCGTTACCTCAGGCGACTGGTTGGCTCCTACAGTCGGTATGTTTGGTTTCGCCATCGCATTGGCATTACCATTCACCCTCTTCGCCTTGTTCCCATCTTGGTTGAAGTCTGCACCTAAGTCAGGCACATGGATGGAGACCATCAAGATTGTCTTGGGTTTCGTGGAGTTAGCTTTCTCATTGAAGTTCCTCTCAGTAGCCGACTTGGCATACGGCTGGCACATCATGGATCGTGAGGTATTCCTCGCTCTCTGGATTGTCATCTTTGGTGCTTTGGGTCTCTATCTCATCGGCAAGTTGAAGTTCCAGGTAGATGCCATCGGCGGCGACATTCAGAAACCAATGCCAGTACCTTGCATCATGCTCGGTCTCTGCTCTTTGGCATTCGCCATCTATATGGTTCCTGGTCTATGGGGTGCTCCTTGCAAGGCAGTGAGCGCATTTGCACCTCCTGTTAACACACAGGACTTCAACCTCAACACCAAGACTGTAGAGCCTGCCTATAAAGACTACGAGTTGGGTATGGCAGCAGCCAAGGCAGCCGGTAAGCCAGTGCTGATCGACTTCACCGGATTTGGTTGTGTCAACTGCCGCAAGATGGAAGCATCTGTATGGACAGACCCATCAGTAGCCGACAAGTTGACCAAGGATTACGTCTTGATTTCCCTCTACGTGGATGACAAGACTCCTCTCCCAGAGCCAATGGAGGTAACCTTCAATGGCGAGAAGAAGACCTTGCGTACCGTAGGCGACAAGTGGAGTTATCTCCAGGCTAGCAAGTTCGGAGCCAACGCCCAGCCATTCTACGTAGCAGTTGACAACGATGGCAACCCATTGACTGCATCGTTCAGCTACAAGGAGGACGTACCTGCTTACCTCGACTTCCTCAACAAGGGTCTTGACGCATTTAGAAAATAAAGACCTGACATAGGAATGACACAAAGAAAAATAATTCTTTCATAATAACGATAAAAACCGAAGGTGTGAGTGTGACAAGTCGTCTCTCATCCTTCGGTTTTTCTTTTTGTGGCACACTATTTGTAAGCGAAATTTTCGTGTGGCATACTGTCTTGAAGGCATGACTACGATGTCACATCAAGAGAAATCAATCAACAAATTTAAAATAAGCAAGCCAATGAACACAAAAGAAGTTCCTGTATTATTGCTTACAGGTTATCTGGGCAGTGGTAAGACCACCTTGCTCAACAAGATTCTCGCCAACAAGAAAGGTATCAAGTTCGCTGTCATCGTCAATGACATCGGCGAAGTCAACATAGACGCAGCCTTGATTGAGAAAGGCGGCGTGGTAGGTCAGAAAGACGATTCTCTCGTAGCTCTCCAGAACGGTTGCATCTGCTGTACGCTGAAGATGGACCTCGTAGAGCAGTTGAAGGAGATAGTCGATATGAAGAAGTTCGACTACATCGTCATCGAGGCGAGCGGTATCTGCGAGCCAGCTCCTATTGCACAGACCATCTGCTCCATCCCATCCCTCGGTCCTGAGTATATCAAGAATGGCGTACTGCGTCTCGATAGCATCGTGACAGTGGTGGATGCCCTTCGCATGAAGGACGAGTTTGCCAACGGCGATGACTTGATGAAAGACAACATCGACGAGGAAGACTTGGCATCCTTGGTTATCCAGCAGATTGAGTTCTGCAACATCATCTTGCTCAACAAGGCTGCCGAGGTAGAGCCTAAGGAACTGGAGAAGCTCAAGCAAATCATTCGTGCCATCCAACCAAAGGCTGAAATCTTCGAGTGCAACTACGGCGATGTAGATCTCGACAAGATTGTCAACACCCACAAGTTCGACTGGAACACCGTAGCCACATCAGCAGGATGGATTCAGGAAATCGAAGCTGAGCGCAACGGCAAGAAGGAAGAAGAGGAAGAGCATCACCACCACGATGACGACGATGACGATGAGGAGCACGATGAGCACGAGCATCATCATCACGACCACGATGACGACGACCACGAACATCACCATCATCACCACCACCATCATGATCACGACCATGAGGAAGGCGAGGCTGAGGAATATGGTATCGGAACCTTCGTCTATTACAGCCGCAAGCCATTCGACCTCGGATTGTTTGACGAGTTTGTCGCTAGAAAATGGCCTCGTGATGTCGTGCGTGCCAAGGGTATCTGCTACTTCGCCGACGAGAAGGACATGTGCTATGTCTTCGAGCAGGCAGGTAAGCAAAAGACTGTGAAGCAGGCAGGACAGTGGCTCGCCACTATGCCAAAAGACCAGTTGGACGAGTTGTTGGCTCGCGAGGAGCAACTCCGAAAGGAATGGGACCCAGAGGTAGGCGACCGCATGATCAAGATTGTCTTCATCGGTCAGCACTTGCAAAAGGAAGCCATCACAGCCGAACTCGACAAGTGTCTTTGGGACTAAAAATGAGACTCATACACAGAGTCTTTCATGAAAATACTGACAGATAGAAAGAATAATTAGGGAAAAACGGCAGAAAACTGTCATTTTTCCCTTTTTTTATGTACGAGTATCGTTTTTTTTTGTTAATTTTGCAGCCGATATTACAATAATAATATGCCCCTAAAAAGCAATGTAGATGGACAAAGCATATAAGAACATAGAATTCAGAACCGCAACACTGAGAGATTACGATGCTTGCTTGAACATCATCAACAAGGCAAGAACGCAGATGATCGACTCAGGTTTGCATCAATGGAACGATGGTTACCCATCGGGCGATGATGTACTCAACGACATCAATAATGGGGTGGCACATGTTCTCACGATAGATAATGAGATAGCAGTTTATGGAGCCGTCATCCTGAATGGCGAGCCTTGTTATGACACGATCGCAGGCAATTGGCAGACCAATGGCAACTATTACGTGATACATCGTTTTGCTACCCTACCCGAATTTCAGCGTGAGGGATTGGCACAGAAATTCATCAGATGCGTGAGAGGTCTTTGCGAAGTGGAGCAGGTGCCAAGCATCAAGGTTGACACGCACATCAAGAACTTCAAGATGATCGGTTTGTTGTCTTCTTTGGGCTTCTGCTATTGTGGCATCATCGATTATGGCACCCGCGGCACTCGCGCTGCTTTCGAATATGTAACGCTCAATATGGATGCTGTCAACAACTTCTAGCGCTTTTTTTTTCTTCTTTCTTCCATTTTGTGCAAAGCAGATTTGGAGAAACCATATTTTTGCTGTATCTTTGCAAAAGAAATAACAGTACTTTTATGGAAGAAAGAAACTCCTTGATGAAGCAATTGGTGGAAAAACTCAACCAAGCTTCAGAATCTTATTATAACGGCAAGGGCGAACTGATGACCGACTACGAGTGGGATTCGATGTTCGACCAACTGAAATCATTGGAGGAAGAGACCGGTGTCGTACTCCCCGACTCTCCTACCAATACGGTTTCAGAGGACTCCATCTCCGGACAGAAGGAAGAGCATGAGTTTGCCGCCCTTTCTCTCGCCAAGACCAAGCAAGTAAGCGAATTGGTGAAATGGGCAGACGGCAAACCTATCTGGATGTCATGGAAGTTGGATGGCCTCACACTCGTCGTGACCTACGATGAGGGAAAGCTCACCAAAATCGTTACTCGTGGTAATGGCCACATCGGTACCAATATCACACATCTTGCTCCCGCTATCAAGGGGGTGCTCCCTACCATCTCCGAGAAGGGACACCTGGTGATCAGAGGCGAGGCAGTCATCTCATACGCCGACTTTGAGCGTTTTCTCATCGAGACGGAAGGAGACTACGCCAACCCACGCAATCTGGCTTCGGGCTCTCTGACATTGAAAGACGTGGATGAGGTGAAGCAAAGACGCATCCAGTGGATTCCTTTCACGCTCGTCTATACCGAGAAGGACATCAACTCATGGGGCGAGCGAATGCAGTTCCTCGACGAGATGGGCTTCCAGACGGTAGAGCGAGTTGACATCCAACAGCCAACAACAGATAACATCCAAGCCGACATTGATGCATTTACGCTAAAGGTAACCCAAAATGTCAACCCATTCCCTGTAGATGGTCTTGTCATCACCTACGATGACACCCAGTTTGCTTCGACCGGTTCGGTGACAGGGCATCATGCTACTCGTGCTGGCTTCGCCTTCAAATGGCAAGACGAGCACGCCGACACCACCCTCGACCACATCGAATGGTCGTGTGCCGCAAGCACCATCACTCCTGTTGCCATCTTCGAACCTGTGGAACTAGAAGGCACGACCGTGCGCCGTGCATCACTCTGCAACATCAGCGAGTGTGAGCGACTGGGCATCGGTGGAAAGGGCACCAAGTTGCAAGTCATCAAGGCCAACAAGATTATTCCGAAAATCATCAAGATAACAGAGAGCATCGGCGTCTTGGAGATACCAAAGACTTGTCCGGTGTGCGACGCTTCAGCCCATATCATCGAAAGCGAGAGTGGCACGAAGACGTTGCATTGCTCCAATCCCGACTGTACCGCCAAGCAACTGAAGAAATTCACTCGTTTCGTGAGCAAGGATGGACTCGACATCGACGGCATCTCCGAACAGACCGTCTCCACCTTCATCAATGAGGGATGGATCAAGGAATATGCCGACTTCTATCATCTCAAGGACTTCGCCCACCAAATCATCACATTGGAGGGATTCGGAAGAAAGTCAGTACACAACCTGCTCGAAAGCATCGAGAAGAGTCGCCAAACGGATGCCAGACATTTCTTGTTTGCACTCAACATTCCGCTCTGCGGAGGTGACGTGTGCAAGCGACTGCTTGGACGCTATCACCTCAACCAACTGATAGAGACGGCACGCACCTCACTCTTCGATGACGAGTTTGCCAGCATCGACGGCATCGGTCCGGAGAAGAGCGCACGCTTCATCGAATGGTTCCACAACGACAAAAACTTCGAGCGAGTGACCCATCTCCTGAAGGAGTTGACCATTCAGGAAGAGGAAAAAGGCGAGACGGGCACAAAGTGCGAGGGACAGACCTTTGTGATAACAGGCGACGTCCATCACTACAAGAATCGCAACGAACTGAAGGCTTACATCGAGAGCCAGGGTGGCAAGGTGACGGGAAGTGTGAGCAAGAGCACCACTTACCTCATCAACAACGACGCCGAGTCGCAAAGCACCAAGAACAAGAAGGCGCATCAACTGGGTATCGCCATCATCACAGAAGAACAATTCATGCAACAGTTTACATAAGCTGTTCACAAAGCAACCATAAATTAAAAGACAATGTACATAGCAATCGCAGGCAACATAGGTAGTGGCAAGACCACGCTCACCAATATGCTGGCTAAGCATTACGGCTGGAAGAAGTTCCTGGAGCCAGTGGAGAAGAACCCCTACCTTGACGACTATTACAAGGACATCCCCCGATGGGTGCTCAACATGGAGGTCTATTACCTGAAGCAGCGCTTCAAGAACCTCCTCGACATCCAGCAGAGCCAAGAGACCATCATACAAGACCGAAGCATCTTCGAAGGTGTGTATGTCTTCGTAGCCAACAACCGCAAGATGGGATATATGGACGAAAGAGACTTCGACACCTACATGGGACTCTTCGACTCCATGATGGAAGTGGTCAGTCCACCAGAGCTGATGATATACCTCCGCTCTTCGGTACCTCACCTGGTGTCCAACATCCAGAAGCGAGGCAGGGACTACGAGCAGCAGATTCCGCTGGACTACTTGCAAGGTCTCAACACACTTTACGAGGAGTTCATCTACCAAAAATACAAGGGCAAGGTACTCGTAATAGATGTCGATAACATCGACTTCGAGCACAATCCCAAGGAGTTTGGTGCCATCCTCGACCAAATAGATGCCAATCTGTTCGGTCTCTTCTCCAAGGAGGACAAGTAGCCCACCTCAAGAGACGAATGTATCAAATCAAAACATACAAACCATTATAACATTAAGACACTATGCATATAGCAATAGCTGGCAACATAGGTAGCGGCAAGACTACCCTCACCAAATTACTGAGCAAACGATATGGTTGGAAGCCAAACTTCGAACCTGTAGATAACAACCCTTATCTTGCTGATTATTACAAGGATATGGAGCGTTGGTCATTCAATCTCCAAATCTATTTCCTCAACAAACGTTTCCACGACGTGGTAGAGATTTCCAAGAGTGAGGAGAATATCATCCAAGACCGTACCATCTTTGAGGATGCCAAGATTTTCGCTCCCAACCTGCATGAGATTGGCATGATGAGCGACCGTGACTTCGCCAACTACACCGATCTCTTCGACTTGATGATCAGTCTGGTGAAGTTGCCCGACCTCATGATCTACATCCGAAGCAGCATCCCTACCCTCGTGAGCCACATAGAGCGCCGAGGCAGAAACTTCGAGAAGAGCATCCGCATCGACTACCTTCAGGGACTCAACAATCGCTACGAAGAATGGATCAAGAACTACAAGGGCAAGCTCATCATCATCGATGGTGACCACCTCAACTTCGAGGAGAACCCAGAGGACTTCCGCAAGATTACCGACCAGATAGACGCAGAGCTGTTCGGTCTCTTCCCTATGGAATAACCCCAGGACTACACAACATGAACTAAGCAATTAACCGCATCGTATAACAACTAGATATTCAGCAGTATATGAAACATTACGATATAGACCAAGATATGAGATACTTGCAGCTTCTGTCGCAGTCGTTCCCGACTGTGGCTGAGGCCAGCACAGAGATTATCAACTTACAAGCCATCCTCAACTTGCCTAAGGGAACGGAGCATTTTCTCGCCGACATCCATGGTGAGTATGAGGCATTCCAGCACGTACTCAAGAACGCTTCCGGTAACATCAAGCGTAAGGTGAACGAACTCTTCGGAACCACCCTGCGTGAACAGGAGAAGCGCGAACTCTGTACGCTGATTTACTATCCAGAGGAGAAGCTGGAACTAGTGAAGCAGAACGAACCAGACATCAACGACTGGTATCACATCACGCTCCACCAACTCGTAGCCGTATGCCGAGACGTATCGAGCAAATACACTCGCTCGAAAGTTCGCAAGTCGCTCCCTACCGACTTCTCTTACATCATCCAGGAGTTGCTGCATGAGCGTACCGACGACCACGACAAGGCTGCCTACGTGAATGTCATCGTAGATACCATCATCTCGACCGGCAGAGCCGACGATTTCATCATTGCCATCGCCAATGTGATCCAGCGTCTCGCCATCGACTCCCTCCATATCCTCGGCGACATCTACGACCGTGGTCCAGGCGCACATATCATCCTCGACACGATGAGGCGCTATCACAGTTGGGACCTCCAGTGGGGTAACCACGACATCTTGTGGATGGGTGCTGCGGCAGGCAACGACGCTTGCATCTGCAATGTGATCAGACTGAGTTTGCGATATGCCAACCTCACCACCTTGGAGGATGGCTATGGCATCAACTTGGTGCCTCTTGCCACCTTTGCGATGGAGACATACAAGGACGACCCTTGCACGGAGTTCCTGCCTAAGTTGAATGGTGGAGCCAGCGTCTTGGACGACAAGACCCAGCGACTCACGGCACAGATGCACAAAGCCATCGCCGTCATCCAGTTCAAGGTGGAGGCACAGATTATCTCCAAGCATCCGGAATGGAAGATGGAAGGTCGCAAGCTCTTCGAGCACATCGACTACAAGAAGGGAACCATCGAGATAGATGGCAAGGAATACGAGATGACCTCTTGCCAGTTCCCTACCATCGACCCGAAGAATCCTTCCGAGCTCTCCGAGGAAGAGCTAGCATTGATGAAGAAACTCCATCACTCCTTCTCCGTCTGCGAGAAGTTGCACAAGCACATCAAGGTGATGCTCCAGCATGGTTGTATGTACGCCATCTTCAACAACAACCTCCTCTTCCACGCCTCATGTCCGCTCAATGCCGACGGCAGTCTGAGAGAGGTGGAGATTTATCCAGGCAAGAAGTACAGTGGCAGAGACTTGATGCACCATACGGGCATGCAGATACGCACGGCATTCCAGCAGGATTCCGATCCCGACGAGAAAGCCTACGCCATCGACTACTTCCTGTATCTCTGGTGTGGTCCCGACAGTCCACTCTTCGACAAGAGCAAGATGGCTACCTTCGAGCGTTACTTCATCACCGACAAGGAGACGCACAAGGAGGAAAAGGGCTATTACTTCAAGTTGAGAGACAGCGAGGAGGTCATCGACCACATCATGGATGCCTTTGGGGTGACGGGACCCAACCGTCATATCATCAATGGTCACGTACCTGTGAGAACGACCAAGGGTGAGAACCCTATCAAGGCAAATGGCAAGTTGATGGTCATCGATGGTGGTTTCTCTAAAGCCTATCACAACGAGACCGGTATCGCCGGTTATACCTTGGTCTATCACTCCCGTGGTTTCCAACTCGTTCAGCACGAGCCATTCACAAGCACAGAGGATGCCATCAAGAGAGGTACCGACATCAAGAGCACCACACAGATCGTAGAGATGTCGAACCGCAGGATGCTGGTAGCCGATACCGACATAGGTGTCGAGTTGCGCAAGCAGATCGCCGACTTGGAAGAGCTTCTCTTCGCCTACCGTCATGGATTCATCAAGGAAAGAGAGAAGAAATGATATGCTGAATATATAAACTAAAATCTGCAATAAAATGAAAAGATTAATGTCCATGCTTATAGTCTGCTTCATAGCCTGCGGACTACTCGTTTCTAAAGCCCAAGGCAAGCAAAACCAAAGTAAACAAACTGTAGAGGCAGACACAACCGCTACTGATACAACTTTGGACGTCATCGCCTACTTCGCAAAAGGAGACACATGCGACTATTGGATTTCCGAAACCAAATGGAAAATCAATGGCAAAGATACGATCAAAACTGCCGACATCGCAACAAAGATTCGACTTGTTGTCACAGATTCGACCGCTACAGGCTACAAAATGAATTACACATTCATGGATATCGACAATGACACAACCACCAACTCATTGGAAGCAAAACTAGCCAACGCGATTGCCGAAAGAGTCGGAAAGACGGTCATTGGTACAACTATAGAGTTTGAAACTGATGAATATGGGACCATCACTAAAATTCATAACCTCAGTCAAATCAAGAAGCAAGCTAAAACTCTCTTCAAAGACTGCATGAAAGACCTTGCCAATATGCCAGAAATGAAATTCATGAAAGAATTAGGTTTCGACATTTCAGACATCAGCAAGAATGTGTCCACAGACGAATTGGTAGAAGGATACGTTGAAGAATTGAAAGATTTATTTTTTTGCCATGTATAATCTGCAAAACGAAAAGTTCGAGTTTCGCAAAACGAAGCGTTAATTGTGTATAAACGTTAATTTGTTTATAACTTCTTGAAAATTAGATATATAACAATTTATTTCTTTACTTTTTTTGTCCCCCTAAACCGAAAAATAAAGCAATGTAAACGTTTTATGGCTATATCATTACATAAAGTACTATATATCATTTACTTACGCTTTCTTTGACTATTAAACTTTAACATTTCATTTTCACGTTAGGGGGTCAATGCAAAACGAAGCGTTCGTGATTTTCTTTACAAATTTTTCCCATATTTAGACACTCTTCTAATTGTAAGCACCTTTATGTATTTAGGGCTTTATTTCTGTTTTTTGTCGCCTTATAATGCTATTATAAAGCCATTATAACAGCATTCAAACGTTAACAAAATAGCATTAAGATAATGCCCCAAAAACACACTTAAACGACCACAAACAAACCATTTATAACTTTGTCCTAAATGTCCCACAATGGCATCAGGAAGCTTTCTGTTATGCCATCTTGGAAAGTGGTTGGAACTCCATTATAACTTTGTCTTAAATGCCCCACAATGTCATCAGGAAGCTTTCTGTTATGCCATCTTGGAATGGGGTTGGAACTCCATTATAACTTTGTCCTAAATGCCCCACAATGTCATTAGGAAGCTTTCTGTTATGCCATCTTGAAAAGTGGTTAGAACTCCATAATAACTTTGTCCTAAATGCCCCACAATGGCATCAGGAAGCTTTCTGTTATGTCACCTTAGAAAGTGGCTGGAACGTCCACTTTTAAAGCCTTATAAAAGGTTCTTTCAGATATGCCCATTTCTGGATAAATAAACCGTCTATATATTTCACGGTTTGAAAGTCCTATCTTTACCCATTTATCGTATATCTCATTTATCTTTTTGCATCTTAGTAAATAAGATTTTCCTTTTAATGGTTCTTTCTGCTTCATAAATAACCCTATTAAAAAAGAGTGAGTGACCACCAACAAAATCACCCACTCTATATACAAGAAAATAACCCTTTTTATACTAAATCAGAAACAATGGCACCAATACCACGCCCACGGATAGGAAGTGCAATAAATCGCTTATCAAATCCTACAATTGTGGCGCGTTCCTCTGGGTCATCTACACGTGAGTACATATAAATATCGCCATCTGCTTTCATTACCTCATCTTTGCAGAATGCCACACTAGCAAATCTTTCCGTATCGGTATTGCCATAAGCTACCTTAGATAACGTTTTCCCTGAAGCGTTATAAGTTGGCATAAATGGATATTCGTAAATGCCAAAACCTGCAAAGCGGTTAGGTTCTCCGTCCTTAAAGTCGGTGAGTTCCTTGAATGTTTTAATATCTTCCAAAAGCAAATCGGTTACGTGCTTAGGGTGTAACACGATATAGCGTTCATTTAAAGGTATTAAAGCGTTATCAAAGCGTTCTTTGAGGGTTAATAAGTCCTCGAACGTCATACGCTTTCGATTACCTGAGGTTGCACCAGTGGTTAAAACCAAAGGAGTTTCTTTCGTGTCCGCATCAGGTGAAAAAGCGTGAATGGCTTTACTTGCCGTGCTAGTCTGCAATACAGAACGGTGCTGACGGATAACGCTTTCCAACTTGTTGTAAGAGTATTCGATAGCATCAGGACGGCGCACAATGGTGTTTTCCGTCTCGAATTTATCTAACACGATTTCTTGATCCTCATCCTCACGTCCCACGATCTTAATCGGGTACGTGGTATTATTAACTAATACTTTGGGGTCAATACCAGCGGAAGCGAAGTGTAACGAATCGTTTTCCACAAAACCGCTATAGTCTAAAACTTTTTCTAGGAAGCTTCTTTCTGGATAAAAGCCTTCCTTAATTTGGTTAATCCAAACTTGTTTGTTTAATGCCATATTAAATGTTATTTTGTTGTGTCAATAATTTGTTGTAAAACTCTGGGTTCTCCTTCAAATATTCGGGATTGTTCTTTCTGTAATACTCAAGGCTATTTGTGCCATTTGCCGTTTCGTTCTCCTTTGCTAGCAAAGCGTTATATAACTTCGGGTTATTCTTTAGAACTTCGGGCGCATATTGGCGGAAGTCCGCTAACGTCCACCCATCATAATTTTTGTTTATAATATCAGAAATCTTTCTTTGTCGTGGCATCACGCTTAAAAGTTCCCCCAATGTGTTAATACCACATTTTTCGCCTATTTCCTGCAAAAGGTGTTTTTTATTAAAGCCTATACTTTTTGCTTGTATTGCTTCATCTACAGCCAACGAAATAGCTTTTTTGCGCTTTTGCTTCTCACTAGTCAAGAAAGCATTAAACGCTTTTGGTGTGATACGTGCCATCGTTATGAAATCTTGGCGGCTATTGCTTTCAATAAAGCCGTTTTTAATGGCTTCATCTACTTGTATGGTTTCATCATCAGGAGCATTCTTTAAAGCTCTAATTTCCGCTAAAATCTCGCTATCCGTTACATCGCTTTCAAGTCCCAAAACGTCAATAATGGCACTTCTCAAATCTGTAACGTTTTCAACAAGGCGCAAAACGTTTCGCCCATTTCTACGATACAATTTCAAAGCGTTCTCGTTGGCTGGAACATCCACGATAGAAATTTCATTAAGAATACATTTTGTAACTGTATCAACCCCTTTTATGGTTTTTCTTTCTACGATTTCTATACCAATACTAGCGGCTCGCAAAAAACCTTTTTCTACTTGGTCTTTTACCTGCTTTCCTATTGGTGTGGTATCGTCAAAGACGGCATCAGCCAAAAGTTTATCGTCTTCTTTGCGGATATTTTCCCAACGTCCCACAATGGTGGCTCTTTCGTGCATATAGAACATTACGGGGTTTTGCTCAAAGCGGCTCGTATCAATGCCAGCCGTTAAAGTAACCATCCCATAACTATTGACGCTTTCGTCGGAAACGACAAATGTAATATTATTCATTATCAATATGTTTTAAATTGTTTGCTGCAAAGATAGCTCATATATGAATATCTCGCAAATTTGTGCGCAATGGTTGCATATATCTATGCAATGATTGCACACATTTGTATATTATTAGGCTACTACAATAAGCCCACACAAACTTTTTTTTGTTCCTTTTGGAATATTTTCCCTAAAAATATTTGGAGATATAAAAAACATTTTCTATCTTTGCGGCATCCTAAAATAACAGACAGTATGAAACAGAACAAAATTTTTAAAAGATATTCGGGCTACTATGGTGTGGTTTTCGGAAACGTGCCAGTGCTTCGTTTGTTAAGCATAGGACACCTAAGGTATGCCCATTTTTGTTTAATTCCTAAAATAACAAACAATGTTAGCAAAAGTTTCTTTCAATGGTGAAAACCATTTGGCTATCGTTCTAAATGAACGAATGGGGTACGATTGGTTGGGTGAGATTAAAAGTAGCCTGCTTTCCTTTATGGAATCATCTTTCGTTGGCAGTGAAAACGAATTCGAGAATGGCGACTTATACAATGTTATGTCCCTACTTCGAGAAATGGACTTCACAGACAACCAAAGAATAGCAATGTATAACAATTACTTTGGAAAAGACAATAAGGAGTTCCAAGAGACAAAGGAAGCAACAATTACTTTTTAAAACACCGAATTAAGGGGGGGGACGAAACCCCTCCTTTTTTCGTTTCTTAACACTTTGTTTTTTCTTGCTTACAGATTGAAAGTAAGATTTAGATTTTTTGCCGATTTTGGGGTAAAACCTAGTTTGTAATTTTTACAATATAAATAAGAAATGACCCCCCACTTGTAAGCCCACTTTGAAATGTTAACGCAAAACGAAACGTATATTTGTTATGATTGATTTTCAGATAGTTACGTTATATTTTGCCCGCCCACTTTTTAACACTGCAAAAACTTGTAATCATCTGTTAATTTTAACCTTTATCCGAAATATTTACAAGGTAAGTTTGGGACACTTTGCAGCCACCAAAGCAGATAAAAAGAAACAAACACACAAAATTCGGGCTATATTTGCCGTGTATTGCTTTATATTTCTTCAAATGGTAAGTTATAAGACAAAAAGAAATTAAAGCCATATAACGCAAATAAAAGGCATTCCGTCAAAACATCGTAAACGCTTGGTATTCTTTGTTTTCGTTTTTTCTGTCGCTCCTAGCTAATTAAAGCAAAATTAAAGCTATGTAAACTTTTGATAAGGCAAAATTAAACTTTCAGGCTCTAAAATTAAAGCAAAATTAAAGCTATGTAAACTTTTGCCGCTTGATGTAAACTTTCGCCTATCGTTCTAACTTGTTGCAAATCATCATCTTATTTTACAAATATCAAATATACGCTTCGTTTTGTGCCCTATACATGGCAACACATATAAGATAGGAGAAACAGAAGAGCACGAAGATGCCACTGAAAATTCCTACGAGTCAGACTCCAACCGTTCCGTGTCTATCGATGAAGATGGCAATTATACAATACAGGGAGAAGTTATCAGTGTAATACCGCAATCAGACATCAAAGCGTTGCTAAGCGGTTTTGTGGGTGCCCTCAAAGACAAGAGCATCTCTGAAAATTTTGAAAAAGAGTTTGATTCGCAAGTTAATGTTGATGCCAAAAACTCGTCTTGGTTTGCAATAAGCTGCTATCCTGATGGTTGGCCTTACGAAGTGATTAAGCAAAACAAAGTAAAATTGGGTGACTTGGAAAAAGTTAGCCAAACTCATATAGAAGAATGTTACTTCTCTCACATCAAGAAGTAATAATATTTACCAAAAGAAAACAATAGCAAGTAAAAAGTTGCCATTTTGCATGTTGATATTCACAGCGAATACTTCTGCGCAAAGTGGCAACCTTTTTTTATTGTTTACCTCTTACATCTTCTCTTCCCCATACATCTCTTTCCACCAAGAGCCATCATCCTGAAGCCATTTGGCAAACCATGCGAAGATGGTGTCTTGCCACTTGATTCGTTTCTGATAGTCGGTGATGTGATGATCCTCTCCATTCACCAGCACCATGGCAGTAGGACGGTTCAAAAGTTTCAGAGCTGTATAAAGTTGGATGCTCTCGCCCACTGGCACATTATGATCTGCCGTGCCATGGAGGAAAAGTAATGGCGTGTGAATTTTGTCGGCATTATAGAGCGGACTCTGATCTACAAAGAGATGCTTGTTGGTCCATGGATACTCGTTTGCCATC
>OIYR01000938.1_pt1 | contig 15698 bp, 17 predicted proteins | sample 1588221 | NCBI WGS metagenome assembly OIYR01 (sample SAMN03283292) | human gut metagenome | biome: human-associated habitat; material: feces | host: Homo sapiens | place: Peru | collected 2012 | reverse complement strand
AATGCAATCCTGCATTAATTAGCAAAGTAACAAACTTATCCATTTCTGAGATAAACAAGTTAAAAATTAATTAGTCGGTAAAGATAATATTTGAAAGAGTATTATCTTTCTTTTATATGTCAAAAATGATAGTTATCTCCAAAAAAATCAATATTTTTAGTATTTTTTTTGAGATAACGCTTTCAAATAAAAAGTACAGAGTTTTAAAGAGTATGCTAAATTATAATTTTATTGTAGTTATGTTTAACAATAATAAAAAATAAATATCCATGGTTTTAATGGATATTTATTTCTTTTCATAAAGACTTTCAATCATTCTATTAATAGTTTCTTTATCTTCAATAGATAATTCATAATATTTTGTTATTGCACTGTCACTAAATAACCCTTCGATAGATGTTCCTAATACTTGAGCTATTTTATAAGCAACTGGTAGAGATGGAACTCTTTGATTAGTTTCATAATATGTTATGCTTTGTTGAGAAATTCCCACTTTCATACTTAATTTAAGCTGGGTCATTTTTCTTTTTTCTCGTAATTTTTGCATATGAATAAAATTCAAACTGTTATTCAAAATACCACCTCTTGTTATAGAATACACTAAAATTTACAAATTATTCTTTACACAGAGTGGTAATTATGATAATATTATAATAACGAAAGAAAATAACAACGCAAGTCGTTATTTTCTTTCGTCAATCCTTTTGGCAATTATATAATGCCCTTTATTGTAGGTTATTAATTCAGCGCTTGTAACTCCAAGAACAGCAGAAAATTTATCAAGGAGTTCCAAGGTCGGTTTACGTCTTCCGTTTTCCAATTGATTTATATATGGAAGCGTACTCCCTAACATCTCAGCAAATTTTTCTTGAGACAAATTTTTTTGAAATCTATAATATTTCAAATTAACAGCAAGGATATCCTTACTAGCAAGTTGTTTCAATTAAGTTTTCACCATCCTTCAATAATCATTATAAGAAATTGCCATGTCCAAGTCTTTAATACACTTGTATAAAATAAAAACTTGGTTTATAATATAGTTATATAAAATAGAAGGTGGTAGTAAATATGGAAAAGAACAAAACAAAAATAGTAACAATTGCATCATTGTTAGCATTAGTAATGTTAATTATCGGAGCAACATATGCATATTTTGCAGCACAAACCGGAGAAGGTTCACAAACAGATATCAGGATTAATGCAAACACTGTGGATACCTTAACATTTGAAACGGGAAATCCAATAACATTAACACTTGATCAAGAAAACTTTGTACAAGGGACTGGTAACCAAACAGGTTCAACATTTGCCAAAGCATTATTGACTGCAAATAGTAAGACAAATACAGCAACACAAAATTACTATTTGTATCTAAGTATATATACAAATACATTTGGTTATTCAATAAATACAGACACACCAGAATTGATACTAAGCATAACAGATGCAGATGGAAATGTCATAACAAATTTATCAAATTTAACATATAAAACAGTAACAGATGCAAGTGGAGCATCAATATCAGGATATGATATAACTGGAGTAACAGGATTAGTAACAATATTAGATAATAGAGAAATAAAAGCAAACCCAAGAAAAGAAGAACAATGGAATATCACAATAACAATGATAAACTATAATGAAGACCAATCAAAAAATGCTGGAAAAGACTTTGGAGCAAAAGTTGTAGTTAAAAAAGGAGGATACAATCCAACAATTGCAGATTATTGTAGTGATGGAGAAAACTTAAAAGATTGTATCGTAAAATATGGAAATCTAGGATATGACACATCAAAAATAAAAGTACATAACGCTAAATTAACAAATGGAGCAGAAGATAATTCATATCGTTATGCTGGTGGAGATGCTCACGGAGACTTATATTCATGCAAATATAATGGTAATGATGTATATAATTATAAAACATCTTTATTAAACACATCAGCAAAAGGTGAATGTTCAAAAATATATAAAATGACAATAAATGATACAGATTATTATTTTGATAAGAGCTTTGGAGATACATTTAGTAATACATTCGCAGTAAAATGGGATAGTACAAATAGTAAATGTTTAATGTCAACTGATAAAGAGGTTAATACAATTAGTGGAGATACTATGACTCAAGCAGCTTGTACTGGAACGGCGTATCAATACATGGATTGGGAAAATTATTATGTAGGAATTGAAGAACTAGGAGCAGGAGAAGAAACATTAGTAACTTTAGCAGATACAGGAGTAAATAATTTTATGTGTTTTGGTTCAACAGCAACCCCTTGTCCAACAGATAATTTATATCAAATAGTCGGAGTAATAGATGGAAAAGTAAAATTAATAAAATATGATTATGCAACAAGCACATTATTAGGTACAGACGGTGGTTATTCACAAAGTGCTCAAGAAGCAGGAATGCCAATGAATTATTATAATGGAACATTAAGTAGTGACAAATTATCAGTATATTTCTGGAATACAGCAACAAGAAAAAATACATGGAGTGAAAGTAACTTAAATAAAATAAATTTAAATACAAACTTTATAAATAATATAGGTTCTACCTGGGCAAATAAGATAGCAACAACAACATGGAAAGTTGGAGGCAACACTTGGGATAAAATAGGTATAACAAATGCTAAAACAGCATATCAAAATGAAATAGTAAATCCAGCCCCAGGAAGCACATCAACTACTGGCGAAACAGAATATAGTGCTAAAATCGGATTAATGTATGTAAGTGATTATTATTATGCAGCATCAGAAAATTATTGGAGTTTGCCAGGATATAATCCTAATGGTAATGAAATATACCTTGATTCAATATTTACATATTTTAATGATGATTATAGTAAGGCGAAGGCTTCAAATTGGTTATTTAAAGGCGCTTGGGAATGGACTATTTCCCGTTTTGCGGACGATTCGGACCGTGCGTTCGATGTGTTCTACGCTGGTTTCGTGGGCAACGGCGGCGTGGACGGCGGCAATGCGGTTCGGCCGTCCTTCAATCTCGAGTCTTCCATAACCTATAAATCGGGGAGCGGAAGCATGAGCGACCCGATCGTAATAAACTAGTACTTTAGGCCATTGTTTGTCTAGCGCGTCCTCGAGCTAGGCAAACGGGGTGCAAAATTAAAGCAGAACCAAGAAGGACAGGAGCAAGCTTTGAGAGAACAAAAAGTCTGCCGCAGTTGCGACATCGTCGCACAAGTGGCAGCAGGCGCAAAAAAAATTATCAACATTGGCATTCAATTTATTGATGTAAGTCCAAAAATGTAGGGTGGGTAATCTTGTGGTAAATTTCCCGTAATGCGGACAATTCGAACAATGCGTTCAATGTGAACAACGATGGTAACGTGAACAACAACAACGTGAACAACAACAATGCGGTTCGGCCGTAGACCTTTATAGTTCTAGTGATTATAAGACTAAGGTTTTATAATGAATGAGATAAAGGACAAAGATTATCCAAGGGTGTAAACTCTAAATGTGAAATACGGACGGGAATGCATAAGTGCGTTCCCTAAACGCCGTATTACTATTATATTTAATGGCCCAACTTTTTGATTATTTATGGAAAGCCATTAATTTTAAAATAATCATCCTTGTTAACATTAACTCTTTTCCTATAAAATGTTAATAGGTTAAGGATAGCATTTGCTATCCTTTGGGTTTATCCCAATTAGTATAAAGGAACTATAAAAGGTAAGTAAAGGAGTTGGAACTAGTGGAAAAGAATTGTGTAATCCTGTATAAATCAGGCAAATTTTATAATGCATTCGGAGACAATGGTATAATTATCCACAATCTCTTAGGCTATAAATTTGTATCATATAAAAATAGTGCAGGATTTCCAGAAAGTGCAATAAATAAAGTAAAAGCAGTATTAGAAAAAGAAAAATTATCATATGTAATATATGAAAAAAATATTTTTATTGAAGAGTATAAAGGAATAAATAAAAATTATAATAGAATATTAAAAGAATCATTGAAAAAAATAAAAATGGAAGAAAGATTAAATAGATTACAAACTAAATTAGATAATTTTACAATAGATGATTTAGAAAAAGTAATCGAAGGTGTCGAAGATGCCACAATTAAGTAATGATAAATTTTTAATAATTAAGAACATCAAAAACTATATTTTAGGATTAGAAAAATTATTAATAACATTTCCTAAGAAAGATATGTTTACAAGAAATATGGTTTATAATGATGCTTTAGAATTATTAGAGTTAATAACAAAAGCTAATTATGAAACAAGATCAGATTATAAAAAGAACTTTCAAATAGATGCATTATCTAAAATTAATAAAATAGATTTTTATTTAGAAAGAGCATATAAGTTTAAATATATCAGTGAAAGACAATGTTTAAATAACATAAAGGAATTAGAAAAAATAAATAAAATGATTTATGCATGGTGTAAAAATGATAAATGATTTAAATGTAACCAATTTACTTAATATATATGAAAAAGAAATAAGTAAAAATGTAAAAAACAAAAAGAAACTTTATGATTTTGAAATAAATAAAATGCAGTATATTGAAGATATTATAAGTATGCTAAAAAACGGTCAAGTTGGTCATACTCATTATAATATTTTTTTAATTTATGAACCAAAATGTAGATTAGTAATGAGTCTATCAGTTAAAGATAAAGTTATAAACCATTTTATAACTAGATATATTTTAGAAACAAAATTAACTAAATATTTAATAGATAATAATGTAGCTACTCGAAAAGGAATGGGAACAGATTATGCTATAAAAAAGGTCATTGATTACATAAACATTTTAAAAAAGAAACATAAATCATTCTATGTATTAAAGTTAGATATAAGTAAATATTTTTATTCTATAAATCATGATGTATTAAAAGATTTATTGAAAAGTGATTTAGATGATTTTGAATATCAAATTATGAATAATATTTTAGACAGTACAAATAAAGCATACATAAATAATATAATTAGTAAATTAAAAGCTGAAAAAGACATTGATATACCTATATACAATTATAATAAAGGATTACCAATTGGCAATATGACTAGTCAATTTCTATCAATCTATTACTTACATAAATTAGATTATTTTATAGTACATAATTTACATTTAAAATATTACATTAGATATATGGATGATTTTATTATATTAGATGAAGATTTAGAAAAATTAAAAAAAGCTAAAGAAATAATAATAGATAAATTAGAAAATGAATATAAGCTAAAAGTTAATATAAAAAAAACATGGATAAGTAATATAAAATATGGTTTTAGTTTTCTAGGATATACATATAAAGTAATAGATAATAAAACTATTATTAGAATTAAAAAAAGTAATTTGGAAAAAATAAAGAAAAGAATAAAAGAAAATAAATATTTATTAAATAATAAGAAGAAAAACTTTTATAGTGCCTTTTGTAGTATTATGACTTATTCAAATTGTTATAAATTTAGTGATAATTATAAAATATATAAATTAATCAGTAGGTATTGGTATAATGAAAAATAAATATTATTTTTTTAAAAGATTATATAAAGACTATGTAATTATATTTATAGATAAAAACAATAATTTAAAAAGTATGTTTATGGATACGCATTTAATAAAGTATATAAAGAATGATGATATTAATTATATATGTATTACAAATGATTTTGAAATAAATATTACAACAAGGAAGAATAATAGATACTATGAATATTTAATAAAAGAATTTATACTAAATAATACAAATTATAAATGTTGATAGCTCGTAAATTTACGAGTTTTTTAAATATTTTAAATAAATTAACAAAAAAACCGCAAAAAAATGACTCATTTAGGAAATATATATATATGAAGGGAGTGAATTTATAAATTATGAATATAAACAATTTATTAAAAGAGGTATGAATTCATCTATATTTTCAATAGTTGGCCCACTGGGCCAACTATTGAAAAAACAACAATCAAAACCATTTTACCAGTTATAGATGTGAACAAATAAATCTCTTTATTTCAATTCTTGCCCCACTGGGGCAAGAATTAAAATAGAAAATAATCTTTAATAGGAAACAATTTATTGAAAGAGGATGGACTCGTTTTACTAGTTATATGTGAACTAAATCTTTTAATTCAATTCTTGCTCCAGTGGAGCAAGAATTGAAATAGAAAATTATTATTAAAAGGAGAAAATTTATGAATTATTTACAAGAAGCAAACGAATATATAAAAAGGGTTGAAATAGGAAAAACATTAAGGGAAACAAGTGCTAATAAAGAACTCGTTGAATGTTATTGGAATGTAGGAAGATTAATAGTAGAAGCGCAAGGAGGAAAAGAAAAAGCAAAGTATGGAAATGAATTGATAAAAAAGTGGGCAGAGGAATTAACAAAAAAATATGGTAAAGGTTATGATTATACAAATTTAGTGCGATTTCGCCAATTTTATTTGTGTTTTCCAATATTGGGCCCACTGGGCCCAATATTGAATTGGACTATAATAAAGTTAATTTTACCAATCAAGGACGAAAATAAAAGAAACTATTATATTAATTTATGTTTAGAAAATAATTTGTCAAGAAGAGAATTAGAAAAGGAAATAAAAAATAACTCATATGAAAGATTAGAATATAAACCAGATAAAATAAATATTAAAGTACCTTCAAGTGTACCAACAATAGTTAATAATTTTAAAAATCCAATTCTATTAAATATAAAGGATAAAGAAATAAAAAACGAATGTGACTTGGAAAAATTAATATACTCACAACTAAGTTATGTATTTTTACAACTAGGTACGGGTTTTACCTGGGTAGGAAATCAATATAAAGTAAGTGATGGAAATAAAAATTACTTTATTGATATGTTACTTTATAATTATAAATATAATTGTTTTGTAGTTGTAGAAATAAAGTGTAGAAAATTAAAGAAAGAAGATAAAGGCCAAGTTGAGTTTTATATGAGTCTTGTGGATAAGAATGTTAAAGAGTTAAGTAATAATTCAACAATAGGAATAATTATAACCAAAGAACAAGATAAAGTTATTGCAAACTTTGTAAAAAGCGAGAAATTAGTTCCATTAACTTATGAACTAGTAAAATAAAAAATACTTTTGTCAATTAAAAATATTGAAAATAAATAATTTTAATGCAATAACTAGAAAAATGTAGTATAATCGAATTATAATCGGAGGCAAAAATGAAAAAGAATGGTTTTACATTAATAGAAATTTTGGTTGTTATAGTACTTTTAGCTGCTGTCTCAGTAACAGTAGGAATTAATATGAATAATATGTTTAACAAAGAAAAAGATAAGAATTACAATTCATTCATAGCTCAAATAGAAGATGCTGCATGTGTTTATGCTGAAACAAACAACATTAAGGCAAATACAGTAGTATCAACAAATGAATTAATAAACAAAGGATTAATAAATAAAAAATTGAAAAACCCTAAAACTGGCAACACCATAATAGCAGAAGAATTTCAAGTAAACATTACTTGGCAAAATAATGAAAGAAAATGTAAAATAAAGACTAGTTAAATAACAATAAATATGTTATACTTTAAATGTGATAAAAATGAAAGATAGAAAAAGGGTATTGACAATATTACTAATTTTAATAATTGTAATTACGATTATACTAGCGGTCGTGTTGATTTTTGGTGGTATAAAAACTAAACAATTACAAAAATATCACGAAGAATTAGAACAAGCTGCGTGTAAATTAGCAAGTAACGAAAACTATACTGAATCAATATGTGAAGGATTTCCGTATTTGTGTAAAGTAAAGTATGATAAATTACTTAGCAAAGAATACATCAAGAGCAATTTAAAAAATCCTTTAACAAATAAATCAGTTAGTGAAGATACTAAAAGCTATATACAAATTAGTTGGAAAGATAACAAGATGATTTGCACGCATAAAGAAGGATAGGCAAGATGAAGGAAAAAATATTAGAAATACTAAAAGAAGAAACAAAAGGGCAAAGCATAAACGAAATAAATAATAAACTCCATTTGCGAGGCATGGAAGAAATAACAGAACTAGAAAACACACTTAAAGAATTAGTTAGTGATGGTATTTTACACATGTCAAAAAATAGAGAATACATGTTAATGAATAATACTAAATCACTAAAAGTTGGTAAATTAAGAATAAATAAAAATGGTAATGGTTTTGTTGAATGTGAACCAGAAGATATATTTGTTCACAGTAACGATTTAAATGGTGCAATTAATGGTGACTTTGTTGAGGTAGAAATTAAAACAAGATTAAATGACCCAGATCCAGAAGGATATATTAGAAACATATTAAAAAGAGATTTAAAAACTGTTGTGGGTGAAATGGTAAAAGACAAAAAGAGTCTTGCATTTAAACCAGATGATGAAAAATTGAATATAGCAGTTAAATTAACAAAAGAAAGTATGAAAGGTTGTGTTGAAGGACACAAAGTAATAGTTTCAATCATAAAAGAAATTAGCAATAGAACCTTCCTTGGAAAAGTAGAAAAAATAATTGGTCATAAGAATGATCCTGGGGTGGATATTCTTACTATTGCTGCCAAACATTGTATTGAAACAGATTTTAGCGAAGATGTAAAAAGAGAACTTAAGAATATACCAGATGAGGTATGTGAAAATGATTTAATTGGCAGAACAGATTTAACAAATGAAATGATATTTACAATAGATGGCGATGATACAAAAGACATCGATGATGCCATAAGTGTAAAAAAAGATGGCAAGAATTACATCCTTGGAGTACATATTGCTGATGTATCTAGCTATGTAAAAGTAGGTACAGCTCTTTATGATAGTGCATTTTCAAGAGGAACATCAAGTTACCTAGCTGATACTGTAATACCAATGATACCACATCAATTATCAAATGGTATTTGTTCATTAAATCCTGAGGTTATTAGATTAACAATAAGCTGTGTAATGACTATTGATGGTAATGGAAAAGTAATAGATTATGATATATTTCCATCATACATTAAGTCTAGAAAGCAAATGACTTATAAAAATGTTAATAAAATATTAGATGAAAACATAATTCCAGAAGGTTATGAAGAGTTTGCAGATACTTTAAAATTAATGCATGAACTATCTAAGATATTAAGACAAGAAAAAATAAATCGTGGATATATAGATTTTGGAATTGATGAGGCTAAAGTCATTCAAGATGAAAATGGTAAAGCAATTGATATAGTTAAAAGAGTACAAGGTACTGGTGAAAAACTAATTGAAGACTTTATGATTGCAGCTAACGAAACTGTAGCAACACATATAAGTAATATGGACTTACCATTTATATATCGTGTGCATGATTTACCAAATGCTGAAAAGATTGAAGATTTTTCTAACTTGATTAAGCAAATGGGATATCAAATTCATACTAATCTAAACAAAATAACACCTGTTACCATGCAAAATTTGTTAAATGAATTTCGAGATAAAGATGAATTTGTAATATTGTCAGATATGTTATTACGTAGCATGAAAAAAGCCATTTATAGCACAAATAATATTGGTCATTTTGGATTAGCTAGTAAAAACTATACTCATTTTACAAGTCCAATAAGAAGATTTCCAGACCTTACGGTTCATAGATTACTTAGAACATACTTGTTTGAAAATAGAATAGATATGGAAACAGTTAACTTTAATGCTAAATATTTAATTGATGTCGCAGATCACTCAAGTGAAACCGAGGTAAATTCAGTTGAAGCAGAACGCGATGTACTAGATATGAAAATGGCTGAATACATGGAAAGTCATATTGGGGAAGAATATGAAGGTATAATAAGTGGAGTAACAAATTTTGGAATGTTTGTTGAACTTGATAATTTAATCGAAGGTTTAATACATATTAGTACTCTAGATGGATTTTACACCTATGTTCCAGAAATGTTAGCATTAATAAGTGCTAATAAAAAGAAAAAATATCGTATCGGAGACAGAGTAAAAATTGTTGTTACGAATGCCAATAAAAATCAAGGTATTATTGACTTTGAACTAGCAAATGGTGATAATAATGGAAATAATCAATAAAAAAGCATATTTCAATTATTTTATAACTGAAGAAATTGAAGCTGGTATAGTACTTAAAGGAACAGAAATAAAGTCTGTTAAAAAAGGTTCTGTAAATATAACAGATTCCTATGTAAGGATAAAAAACAATGAAGCATATATCATAAATATGTTTATTGATAAATATGATGAAGGAAGTATTTTTAATCATGAACCTACCAGAGAGCGAAAACTACTGCTTCACAAAAAAGAAATAAAAAGGTTATTAGAGTCAACTAGTCGTGAAGGGCAAACCCTTATCCCTCTTAAAATGTATTTGAAAAATGGTAAAGCTAAAATACTAATCGGCGTAGCTAAAGGAAAGAAACTATATGATAAACGCGAAACCATTAAAAAGAGAGATATGGAAAGAGAAAATCGATTAAGGAGGTACAAAAAGTGAAATTTAAATTAAAAACAATATTAGCAAGTTTATTAATTCTTGCATTAGCATTATCACTATCTGGATGTGGTAAAGATGAAAAAACAAATGATGGGAAAAAAGATAATACTGAGGTTAAAGAACCCGAAAAGAAACAATTAAAGATTGTTGATACAAGCAGTAAATCAAGACCATATGCCGTTATGATTAATAATATTCATGTAGCAAGACCATTACAAAGTGGCTTACAAGATGCATATTTGATGTATGAAATAATAGTTGAAGGTGGAATTACAAGATACATGGCATTATTTATGGACCAAAATACAACTAGAATTGGATCGATTCGTAGTTCCAGACATTATTTTTTGGATTACGCATTAGAAAATGATGCTATATATGTTCATCATGGACAAAGTCCTCAAGCTCAAAGTGACTTTAGCACATTAGGAATTGATAGAATAGTTGTAGACAATTCTAAAACTGGATGGCGAGATAAATCTTTAAATGTATCAAGTGAACACACATTATTTACAAGCATTGAAAAATTGAATAATGGATTAGGAAATAAAAGAACTACAAGAAATAATGATTTATTATTAAATTATAGTGTTGATGAAATAGATCTTTCTAAAAAGGGAGACGCTAAAGTAGCAAATAATATTTCAATACCATACTCAAATAGTTATGTAACAAGTTATAAATATGATGAAAATAACAAATATTATCTAAGAAGTGTAAATGGAAAAGCTCATACAGATTATGTTACTAAAAAACAATATCATTTTAAAAATATTATAACTTATCAAGTAAAAAATACTAATCTTAACGACAATGTAAATAAAGGACGTCAAAATATTGAAAATATTGGTTCAGGTGTTGGTTATTATATAACTGATGGCTATAGTATACCAATTAAATGGGTAAAAGAATCTAGAAAAAGTCAAACCAAATATTATTATAATGATGGAAAAGAAATAGATGTAAACGATGGAAATACATTTATACAAATCCAACCAGAAGGACAAAAATTAACTATAGAATAAAAAGGAGAAACGTGTAATGACAAAGTTTGTTGATTTTATAACAGAATATCATGTAATATTTAATATAGCATCTGTAATTTTAATATTAGCATTAATTGGATATTTTGTTGATAAGAAAAATAAAAAAGCAAAAGCATATAAAATAGATACGAACAATAATGAAAGAATGATAAATGATATTCCTGTTAATACAAACATGTCTATACAACAGTTTGTTAATGAAAATAAAAGCGTAAACAAAAATGAAAATAACAATTCATAAATCGGGGAGATTACCCCTTTTTATTTTGTGTAAAATTTGTTATAATAGATAAGTACAAAGGATGGTGTTTAAATGAATCTCTCAACAATCTGGGAAATTTTTACAAAATTGTTAGATATATGCTTAGTATGGTTAGCATTTTATTATATATTAAAAAATGTTAAGAATAACATTAAAATGGTTTTGATAGTTAAAGGAGTATTTATTATTCTTTTAGTTAAGGTTATAAGTGATATATTAAATCTTTATACAGTTGGGGTAATCCTTGAGTATGCAATACAATGGGGACCACTTGCTATTATTGTAATATTCCAACCAGAAATAAGAAGTGTTCTAGAATCTTTAGGTCGTACACAACTATTGGGGCGTCACAAAATATTAACTGTTGATGAAAGAGAAAAAGTAGTTTATGAAATAATGCGTTCTGTGGAATATTTACGCAAAAATAGAATCGGAGCCTTAATAGTAATCGAAAGAGAAATATCTTTAGAAGAATATATAAAGAATGCAACTAAAGTTTATGCTGATATATCTGATTCATTACTTGAAACAATATTCTTCCCAAATTCACCACTTCATGATGGCGGTGTAATTATTCAAGGAGATAGAATCACATGTGCTGGAGCCGTATTTAGAACAAGTATGAATCCAAATGTTTCAAAAAGACTTGGAACAAGACATAGAGCAGCGTTAGGTATTGCTGAAGAAAGTGATGCCATAGCATTAGTAGTTAGTGAAGAAACAGGAAGATTATCAATAGCAGTAGATAGTAATCTTCACTATAATCTAGATCCTGATCAATTTAGAATGATGCTAATTGATGAATTAAAACCAAAAATGGAAGTTTTCTTCGAAGCTGATGATGAAAGTGAAGGTGAAGAAGAATGATAACAAGATTATTTAAAAAAATATATAAGTTTATAGATCAAAAAATAGTTGTGCCAATAAGTAGATTTATATATTATCTATCAAAAAAATTCAAAAAGAATCAAGGAAAGTTAGATAAATTATTAAATAGACCTCATTTTTTAATATACTTATCATTGTTCCTTGCTGTAATAATGTTTTTACTAATAGATTCAAAAGTAATTAATTTAGTTAAAACAGAAGCAGAAGAAATTCGTGGAGTACCAGTGGTAGTTAAATATAATGAAGAAGCTTATGTTATCGAAGGTGTTCCTGAAACTGTTGATATAACATTAACAGGTAGAAAAAGTGATATTTATCTAGCAAAACAACTAGGTGAATATGAGGTAGTATTAGACTTATCTGAATACACCCCAAGTGACAACCCATATAAGGTTTATTTCTCATATTCAAAACCAATACATTCATTAACATATAAGTTAGACCCTTCATATGTTCAAGTTATTGTTAAGAATAAAGAAAGTCAAGTTAAAACATTATCTTACGATTTGCTTAATATAAATGCGCTAGATAGTAAATTAAGTGTTAAATCCGTTGCTTTAAATAAAACAGAAGTTGTTGTAAAAGGCGGTAGTGATGCTCTAGCAGAAATAGCATCTGTAAAAGCCCTAATTGATTTAGCAAAACAAAACTTTAGCGAAGCCGGAACTCATGATATAGATAATGTTGAGCTAGTAGCGTATGACTCTAAAGGTAATAAATTAACAAATGTTGAAATTGTACCAGGCACAATAAGTGCAACAGTAATATTAGAAAGTTATTCAAAAGCAGTACCTATTTCAATTGAAACTACCGGAGAACTAATCGCCGGAAAATCACTTGCATCAATACTTATAAATGGTGAAACAAATTACTCTATTACTATTTATGGCGATCAAGAAGAATTAGATAAAATAAATAGTGTTCCAGTAACAATAAATGTTGATGGTCTTGGAAAAGAAGATTTCAAACAATATAATGCAACGATTAATAAACCTAACGGAGTTCGTAAAATGAGTGCTGAAAAAGTAACAATTAAAGTAACATTCGGCGAAGAAGAACAAAAAACAATAGATATTAGTAATAACATAACGCCGATTAATCTAAGCGAGGGCCTAACAGCCAACTTGATAGACACAAAAGATGTTACAGTTCAAGTAAAAGGTGTAAAATCAGTTGTGGATAAGATTAATAATGGTGATGATGAAAACAAAGTCAGTGCTTACATAGACTTATCAGGTCTTGGTGTCGGAGAACATGAGGTTGAGGTAAAAATTAATAACAATAACCCACTTGTAAGCTATGTTGTGTCAAATAAGATTAAAATAAAAATTACTCAAAAATAAAAGTGTTAGCTTAGTGCTAGCACTTTTTTAGTCTTCAATATTTGTAAATAATAAACCGATATTTATTAATCCACAAACGCCTACAATTACATAAATAGCTTTTTCTAGTATATTAACATTACTAAATAACTTAGCTACAATATTTACATCAAATAAACCATAAATTCCCCATACTATAGCACCTATAATAGTAAATACTAAAGCTATCTTTTGTAGTATTGCCATAATTTTCACATCCCTTTAATTATATTTTTAACCATAAATTAAATAATATACATACATATTTTTGAAAGGGAAAAATATATTTAATTAGAAAAGGGGATTTGGTAATGAAAAAGTATTTAGTGTTAATAGTAACTATGTGTTTAATTCTAACAGGATGTGGAACCTACAAATTAGAAGATGCTGTTAATGATTTTACAAAAAGCGTAGAAAGCAGCAAATCGTATAAATTAAATGGAACAATGGAGATTAGTAGTGGAGAAGAATTATTTACCTATAATATTGATGCTTATTTTTTAAAAGATGATTTTTATAAAGTAGTTTTAGTAAATCAAACGAACAATCATGAACAAGTTATCTTAAAAAATAAAGAAGGATTATATGTAGTTACACCAAGCTTAAACAAAAGCTTTAAATTTGATAGTGTTTGGCCAGAAAATTCATCTCAGGCGTATCTTTTACAAAATTTAGTAACAGATATTAAAAATGACAATGAAAAAACGTTTGAAAAAAATGAAAAAGGATATGTAATCAAGAGTAAAGTTAATTATCCAAATAATGAAGAATTATCTTATCAAAAAATATATTTTGATAAAGATATGAACATCACTGGAGTAGAAGTATATAATAATGAAGATATTATAAAAATTAAAGTAACTTTTAAAAGTGTAAATTTAAAAGCTAAATTAAAAGAAGATGACTTTGTGTTAGAAGATTTAATTGATACAAAAGCTGAAGATAGTAATAAGGATTCAAGTAATAATACTACAGATACAAATAAGGATAGTAAAAATAATACAGATAATAAAGATACAAAGAAGAATGAATCTTGTTCAGGAACAAATTGTAAAGACAATAAAACGTGTGAAGGAAAAGAATGTGATAAAACAACATCATCACTTGATAGTATAATTTATCCACTTTATATACCAACAAACACACATTTAAAAAGTTCAGAAACAGTATCAACAACTGATGGAGAAAGAGTGATATTAACATTTAGTGGTGATAAAAATTTCGTAATTGTAGAAGAAACATCAAAATTCTCTGATGAATTTGAAGTAATACCAGTTTTCGGAGATCCATTAATGCTTGATAAAACTATCGCAGCTTTAAGTTCAAATTCTATTAGTTGGAACAGTGAAAACGTTAGTTACTATCTAGTAAGTAGTGATTTATCATCAAATGAAATGGTTAGTGTAGCAAAATCACTTGGTAATTCCAAAACAGTATTATCCACAAAATAATTAAAGCAATGCCATGCGCATTGCTTTTTGATTATCCTTGAAATTCTGAATATCTCATACCCTTTTCTCTTCTTTCTTTTTCAACCAAAGTTGCAATCATATCTCGAACTTTATAAGGGTTTTTGATTTTTTGCAAAACCATTGTGTCATTGCTTGCGTTGCCGCAATAAACCGTTATTGTCCCAACGCCAAACATTTTGTCAAAAAGAGATTGATAAACTTGCAAATCATC
>OIYR01000937.1_pt1 | contig 15707 bp, 12 predicted proteins | sample 1588221 | NCBI WGS metagenome assembly OIYR01 (sample SAMN03283292) | human gut metagenome | biome: human-associated habitat; material: feces | host: Homo sapiens | place: Peru | collected 2012 | reverse complement strand
TACTAAGTCTAATACACCTGACTTATATGAAATATTAAAACTTTTAGGAAAAGAAAGAATAAAAGAAAGAATTAACAATTTTTAATTCTTCAAATCTTATTATCTATTTATTTTAGTTTTTTATTTTTTCCACGCAAAGATACATCACTTCCAGAAAACAAAACCCGTAGAAAGGCAAAATTTTCACATTATCCTACTCTATATGTTTTATATTGTCATGGAAAGACCTTATATCTTTTATACTTATCTCACAATAAATTCCACAGTGTCTCCGTATGAAACACCCATACCGTTTTTGGCATAAGCCACACAGTAATAATCTCCGGCTTCAAGGCTGTCTGCTTTTACCTCAAATATCTTGGTTGTATCCGCTTTGATTTTTACAGAAGCAGCTCCTGTCTCGCCATAAAAGAAACCGCACTCGCGCAGCGAAGAATTGCGACTCTCCACAACAGTTCCGTTCATTGTGCAACTGTTTCCGTTAACCGTGGCACTAACAGTGGAAACGACGGGAATGCGAGGCATCTCATCGCTACGATCTTCACCACTGCAAGAACATAGCACCATGCAATTCGAACATAAAACTGCACTAATTATGAAAGATACTTTCATTTTCAAACTCAGACTCATTTTTTCACCTGCAAAACTTTGGCATTCTGCAATCTCGGAAGCTCATGTTCCTCCACCATGTCCTTACCATTTATAATTGCCATATTCTTACGGGCAATATACAGGTATTCTTTCACGTAGGGATTGTTCAAGAATTTCTTAGGAGCATTTTCTACGATTTTCTTTATTTGCGAAGTTATTATGGGATAACGATATTGATTGCATATACGGCTGAACACCTCCGGTCCGAGCACGTTATTATAATTGCTTTGAACAAAATCTACCACAAGACTATCACACGAGCGTGAAAGTTTGTCTGCTTTTTCGCGGCACAACCTTTCAGCTTCAAAAGGCATAACGCCGCGCATCATAAGCCTTGCCTCATCGAGCGAAGTATTTCCCAATTCGTTGTCAAGTCTCGACTTTGCATCGATAAACTTATAGAGTCTTTCGTTTAGAGAACCGCCCGAAACTCTTTGGTCTAAAAGATTTATATCTACGTTTATCTTTCCGTTTTCTATTACCACGGGCATAACGCTGACATTATCCAAATAAAGTTCCGCCATGCAGGTTGAATCTATTTTTCCGTCAAACACAAATTTGCCGTGAATCACTTCGCAGGAATCTATATTCTTTATTCCCTGAAGCGTTCGGTTTTTCAAATACAGCGTTTTGCCGTCAAGCATGGGCAGAGACGTATTGCCTACTATTGAATACTGTTCCAAACACGACGTTGCAAACAGCATCCAAGCCAAAAGGCAAAACAGACTCTTTATTCTTAATCTTGCTATATGTGGCATATTCAGCTTACATATTTGAAAACTCATAGCAAAAATAATAATGAAATCAATAGAAAGAGCGTTTAAGACAAATACTCTCCGTTTTTTTATGTATTTTTATCAATCCGAGACTTTTTTGTAAATAAATCGTACCGTTTTTTCTTTTTTGTAACTAATTTTAGCCGGCATCTCGGAGTTCTTCTGCTGCATGTTACCGCAAGAAAGTGACGGCAAACACCTTTCTTATCAACGAAAATCGCTACTTTTGCGCAAAATAAAGCATCAAATAATGGCAAAAGAACTATCCGGACTAACAAAGCGCAGTGAAAACTACTCTGCGTGGTATAATGAACTTGTAGTCAAAGCCGGTCTCGCGGAACAATCAGATGTCAGAGGCTGCATGGTGATTAAACCTTACGGCTACGCTATATGGGAAAAAATCCAACGCTCTTTGGATGACGAATTCAAGAAAACTGGCGTACAAAACGCATACTTCCCCTTGCTTATCCCTAAATCTTTTCTTTCAAAGGAGGCAGAACATGTGGAGGGTTTTGCAAAAGAGTGCGCGGTTGTTACTCATTATCGTTTGAAAACCAACGAAGAGCATAACGGTGTTGTGGTTGATCCCGCTGCGAAACTTGAAGAGGAACTCATAATACGTCCTACTTCGGAGACAATCATTTGGAACACGTTCCGCAATTGGATTCACTCTTACAGAGACCTGCCTTTGCTTGTCAATCAGTGGTGTAACGTGATGCGTTGGGAAATGCGTACACGTTTGTTCCTTCGTACGAGCGAATTTCTCTGGCAGGAGGGACATACTGCCCACGCCACACGCGAGGAAGCCGAAGAGCGTGCAAAAATGATGCTGAAAGTTTACGCCGACTTTGCCGAAAACAAAATGGCGGTTCCTGTCATACAGGGTGTGAAGAGTGAAACCGAAAGATTTGCGGGAGCACTTGACACATATACAATAGAAGCAATGATGCAGGACGGCAAAGCTCTGCAAAGCGGCACTTCACATTTCCTCGGTCAGAACTTCGGCCGCGCTTTCAACGTGCAGTTTGTTGACAAAAACAACAAGATGGACTATGCCTGGGCCACCAGCTGGGGCGTCAGCACCCGTTTGATGGGCGCGTTGATCATGACACACTCAGACGACAACGGTTTGGTACTTCCTCCACACGTCGCTCCAATACAGGTGGTCATTGTGCCCATTTATAAGGGAGAAGACGAATTGCAGGCACTTGATGAAAAACTGGGCGGCCTGAGAGACCGTTTGCAGGCGATGGGCATTCGTGTGAAATACGATAATGCAGACAACAAGCGCCCCGGATTTAAATTTGCCGACTACGAATTGAAGGGTGTTCCTGTCAGAGTCGTCATGGGAGGTAGAGACCTGGAAAACGGCACCGTTGAAATCATGCGTCGCGACACGCTCGAAAAGGAAACCGTTTCTTTTGAAGGCATTGAAGACCACATAAAAAATCTGCTTGAGGAAATGCAACAAAACATCTTTAAGAAGGCTGAGACATTCCTCAACGACAATATCTTCCCTTGCGACAATTACGAAGAGTTTAAGGAGAAAGTCAAAAACGGCGGTTTCTATCTCTGTCCTTGGGATGGCACGCCTGAAACTGAAGCACAGATCAAGGCCGACACGCAAGCAACCATCCGCTGCGTGCCTTACGGATTCAGCCAGGAAAATCTGGGAAATGACATGGTCAGTGGAAAACCTGCCACATGCCGTGTCATTGTGGCCCGCAGCTATTAATCAATAAGAAGGCAGGTGGGCAGAACTTTTTTTGAAAAGAGTTCCGACACTTGCCTGCTCATTTAATGAAGAAGCTACCTCCTTAAAAAAAGGTGGCGGCTAGCCTCCAATTTATCATCATCCTTATATGATTTCTGTTGAATCATTAAAAGTTGAATTTGGCACACGTCCTCTCTTTGAGGACGTGTCTTTTGTAATAAACAAGAAAGATCGCATCGCGCTTGTCGGGAAAAACGGAGCAGGCAAATCAACACTTTTAAAAATCCTCGCCGCACAGCAGCAACCCACCTCAGGGAGCGTTTCTGTGCAAAACGACATCAGCATTGGCTATCTGCCTCAAGTCATGGTGCTTTCAGACAACCACACGGTCATTGAGGAAACGGAAAAAGCCTTTAGCCACATTCAGGAGCTGAAAGAAAAAGTTGACACACTAAACGAAGAATTGCTCAACCGTACGGACTACGAAAGCGAAAGCTACATGGAATTGGTTGAACGGTTCACCCACGAAAACGAGCGTTTCCAAATCATCGGCGGCATGAACTATCGCGCGGAAATGGAGCGTACACTTCAAGGGCTCGGATTTGCAACGAGCGACTTCAACCGCCCGACAAAAGAATTTTCGGGAGGATGGCGCATGCGCATTGAGCTGGCCAAACTCTTGCTTCAACGCCCCGACGTGCTTTTGCTCGACGAACCAACCAACCATTTGGACATAGAAAGCATCCGTTGGCTGGAATCGTTCTTAACCCGCAGCGGCAGCGCAGTGGTATTGGTCAGCCACGACCGCGCATTCATCAACAACGTCACCAACCGCACATTGGAAATTTCCTGCGGCCGAATCACCGACTATAAAGTGAAATATGATGAATATGTCAAACTGCGTGCTGAGAGAAGAGAGCAACAACTCCGTGCCTACGAAAACCAGCAAAAGGAAATTGCAGACATCAAAGACTTTATAGAACGGTTCAGATACAAACCGACGAAGGCAACACAAGTTCAGAGCAGAATCAAACAACTTGAAAGAATCGTGCCGATAGAGGTTGATGAGGTCGACAATTCCTCGCTCCATCTCAAATTTCCGCCATGCTCAAGAAGCGGCGACTATCCCGTGATTTGCGACGGTGTCCGAAAAGACTATGGCGACCATTGCGTCTTCCACGATGTTGACCTCACCATCAAGCGCGGTGAGAAAGTGGCATTTATTGGAAAAAACGGCGAAGGAAAGTCAACGTTGGTGAAATGTATTATGGGAGAAATCCCCTTCACGGGAAATCTCAAAATCGGCCATAATGTTGAGATTGGCTACTATGCCCAAAACCAAGCCCAGTTGCTTGACGAGGAAATAACCGTGTTCGACACCATTGACCGCGTAGCGAAGGGCGACATCCGCCTCAAAATCAAAAACATCCTCGGTGCTTTCATGTTCGGCGGAGAAGCGTCTGAAAAGAAAGTGAAGGTGCTTTCAGGTGGCGAACGGAGCCGTCTGGCAATGATCAAACTGCTCTTGGAACCTGTCAACCTGCTCATCCTCGACGAACCGACAAACCATTTGGACATGCGCACGAAAGATGTGCTCAAAGAGGCCATCCTGGCCTTCGATGGTACAGTGATTCTCGTCAGCCATGACCGCGACTTTCTGGATGGCCTCGTTTCAAAGGTCTATGAATTTGGAGGCGGCCACGTCAGAGAGCATATCGGAGGCATCTACGATTTCCTTGAGAAAAAACAGATCGAAAACATCGACGACATCCAGCTAACGGCTTCTTCCCAGAAGAAAAATACGCCAGAGACTGAAACGGCGCAAGTGTCTGACAACAAACTTTCATACGAAGCAAGAAAAGAGAAGGCCAAGTTGCTGAGAAAGGCAGAAAAATCCGTCGAGGAAAAGGAAAAACAGGTTCTGGAACTCGAGCAGGAAATCAAGGAAATTGAAGCGATGTTGTCCACACCGGAAGGAGCGCAAGATGCCAAACTCTTCGCTCGGTATGACGAAGTGAAGAAGCAGCTCAAGCAAGCCGAAAACGAATGGGAAGCAGCTATGGAAGAGGTTGAGACCCTCAATCAGTAATTGGAATCTAAAAGCAAGTGGTCAATATGATTTTTATCGATGCTGACCACCCATCTAAAAAGCAGAATAACAATATGACTTTAAAAACAATGCTACTGCAAATCCTGGCCTTCAGCGCCGCAACGGGTTTTGCACAGACAACAGCACAAACAGGCATTGACAAGGCCAATATGGACCTCAGCGTCAAGCCAGGAAACGACTTTTATCAGTATGCCGCTGGCGGCTGGATTGAAAGACATCCGCTCACCCCGGAATTTTCACGCTATTCCCAGTTTGACGAGCTCCAGGAAAACAACCAGAAGCAGCTGCGCGAAATGATAGAGCAGTTCGCAAACAACACCTATCCCCAAGGCTCTCTCCAGCAGAAAATCGGTAGCCTCTATCGCCTTTCCATGGACAGCGTCAGAAGAAACAGAGAGGGCTATACGCCCATCAAGGGAAAACTGGCAGAGATTGAAAAAATTGCCGACCGTAAATCGGTGCAATACCACGCCGCACGCCTTTCAAGCGAAGGCGTGTCAACATTTTTCGGCTTTGGCTGTGACGCCGACCTCAAAGACTCGCAATGGAACCTCATGCAGGTCAATCAGGGCGGCCTGTCCATGGGAGAACGCGACTACTATCTGAGCGACGAAGAAGCCACGAAAAAAGTACGTGAAGGATATAAGACCTATGTCAAGAAACTGTTTCTCATGACGGGCTGCGACGAAGCGACAGCCCAAAAGAGAATGGAGGCCGTCCTCAACATCGAAACGCGCATTGCAAAAGCATCATACAGTGCTACAAAATTGCGCGACGTTGAAGGCAACTACCACAAAATGAGCTATCAGCAACTGCTTGCCGACTATCCAGGCATCGACTGGAGCACGCTTTTCCTCCTCAACGGCGTCCCTGCCTTTAAATCCATCTCTGTTAATCAGCCTGAGCCAATCCACGAAGTTGAAAAAATTTTAACCGAGAGCGCAATTGAAGACTTGAAGGCATATCTGTATTTCAAACTGGTGGATGATGCCACTGGCGCGTTGAGCGACGATTTCCGCAAGGAATCCTTCAACTTCTACGGACACATCATGAGCGGAGCCGAGCAAGATCGTCCGCGTTGGAAGCGTGGCGTTTCCGCTGTCGAGTCTGTCCTGGGCATGGCCGTCGGGAAGATGTATGTTGAAAAGTACTTCCCCGAAAGTTCCAAGAAGAGAATGACCGAACTTGTCAGAAACCTTCAAATCGCCCTCGGACAGCGCATCGACCAGCAAAAGTGGATGAGCGAAGCAACAAAGAAGCAGGCCCACGACAAGCTGGATGCGTTCTACGTGAAAATCGGATACCCCGACACATGGATGAGCTACGATGCGCTTGACATCAACGATTCACTCTCATACTATGAGAACCTCACCAAGGCCACCCAGTTTATGAGCCGCTACTACATCGAAAAGCGCGTCAACAAAAAGACCGACAAGACGGAATGGCTCATGACTCCGCAAACCATCAACGCCTACTACAATCCAACGACCAACGAAATCTGCTTCCCTGCCGGCATCCTGCAACCTCCCTTCTTCAATGCCGAAGCAGACGACGCTTGCAACTATGGAGCCATCGGCGTGGTCATCGGACACGAAATGACCCACGGCTTCGACGATCAGGGCAGTCAATTCGACAAGGAAGGCAACCTTCGCAATTGGTGGACCAAAGCCGACGGAGAGAACTTCAAAGCACGCACCAAGGTCATGGCCGATTTCTTCAACAAAATCGAAGTGCTTCCTGGCCTACATGCAAACGGCGAACTCACCCTGGGCGAGAACATCGCAGACCACGGCGGTCTGAACATCGCTTTCCAGGCATTCCAAAACGCCACGAAAGAAAACCCGCTTGGCACAAAAGACGGCTTTACGCCCGAGCAGCGCTTCTTCCTGAGCTACGCCCTGGTTTGGGGTGGAAACATCCGCGAAGCCATGCTCCGTCAGCTCAACAAAATTGACCCGCACTCCCCAGGACGCTGGCGTGTCAACGGTGCGTTGCCGCATATCGATGCTTGGTATAAGGCATTCAACATCACGAAGAAAGACGCCTTGTTCATTCCGAAAAACAAGCGCGTCGACATTTGGTAAATATAACCAACCTGAAGCCATTGCATTGCTGTTTCCCTGCCCCCAACGCAGGAACACTGATGCAATGGCTTCTCATTTTTGAATACCTACTTACCATTACTAACACCCTAGGCTTCACCTCTGTCAGCCTTCAAACACCCCTATCCACCATGCTCTTTCTCCCACAAAGCATGCCTGCCATCAACATTCTCCGCAAGGAAGGCGCAGACATTGCCACCTTTGACAAAAACAATATCTCTGGATTTCCGCAGGAAACACTGCGAATCCTGTTTCTGAACCTCATGCCGCAGAAAGCAGTGACGGAACTCGACATCGCGCGCGTCATCTGCCGCCATCACCGCCCCGTCGCACTGCTCCCGATGAAAATCGCCAACCAGACCTACAAAACCACTCCGCCGGAACACATGGAAAGGTTTTACACGGATTTCGAATACTTCGAAAACGCCCCAAACCCGCATTTCGATGGTATGATTGTGACAGGCGCACCGGTGGAGCACCTCCCTTTTGAAAATGTCAGATATTGGACGCAGCTATGCCACATCATGAACTGGGCAGAAGCCCACGTCCGTTCAACGCTGTATATTTGCTGGGGAGCACAAGCAGCCTTACAACATCTGTACGGCATCCCCAAGCACCAACTTCCCGCAAAGAAATTCGGCGTCTTCATCCAGAAAAAACTCGCCGGCGATGCCCCCATATTAAGGCATCTCCCTGAAAACTTCCCCATGCCCAATAGTCGGCACACGGAAGTCCAACGAAAAGACATAGAGCGCCATCCACTGCACATCGTTGCAGAAAGCGAGGAAAGCGGCGTCGGCATCGTCACTTCGGCCGACGGCACACAGCAGATTTTCATTGTAGGTCACCTGGAATACGAGCCCAAAACGCTGCACAATGAATACCAACGCGACCTCTCCAAAGGACTCCCCATCGCTCCCCCACTCCATTATTACCACCACGACAAACCGCAAGAAGGCATCGACTTCTCATGGCAAAAAACGGCCGCCACGTTCTATAGCAATTGGCTTGACATCTGCGGCAAAGAGACCATGCGCGAGCAGTGAAAACCGGAACCACCAGACGATGAACAAAAAAAACATCGCTGCCGGAAGAACACAAAAACAGATTCCACCGCATTTTTATTACCGCCGAAACACGAAAATCCTCAATTTTATTCTTAACTTTGCGTAATGAGTAACTGGTAGGAACATTTTGCAGAGCAAACCCCAAGCACTGTCAAAATCGCCCCAACCGATACCTTTGCCGTCACTCAAGCAGATGGAGAAATCCGTCACAAAGTGCCAGCCGCGCCAGAACAAGGCAAAAAAAATATTCCAAAAACAAACAGGAAAGGGGCATCTGGCCTCTGACGAGCAATTGCCATCCCGGCACAACAACGCCCGTACCCCCCTTCCCCGTGTCATTCAATATCCCCACCAAAACCATGTCTTGCATCTTACATATAGAAACATCAACAGACGTCTGCTCCGTTGCATTAAGTCAGGACGGCGTCTGCCTACATGAAGAAATCAATACCAACGGTCGTCGCCACGCAGAAATCCTCGCGCCCTTCGTTGAAGAAGCCGTGTCTTTTGCCGACAGCCACGCCATACCGCTCGATGCCGTCTCAGTCAGCGCCGGCCCCGGTTCCTACACGGGCCTACGCATCGGCGTCTCAACAGCAAAAGGCCTGTGCTATGGCAGAGACTTGAAACTCATCAGCATCCCCACGCTCAAAGTGCTCTGCACCCCGATTCTGCTCTACAGAGAAGACATCCCCGACAACGCGCTGCTCTGCCCGATGATCGACGCCAGACGCATGGAAGTCTACACCGCGATTTACGACCGTGCCCTCCATGAAGTGGTGCCAACAGATGCCGTCATCGTCAACGAAAGCTCCTTCGCCGAAATCCTTGACAAACAACCGATTTTCTTTTTCGGCAATGGTGCCGAAAAATGCCGCGACACGCTCAAACATCCCAACGCCCATTTCATAGAAGGAATCGTGCCAAAGGCATCAAACATGCTGCCCTTGGCCGAACGCGCCCTGGCGCTGAACGAGACAGAAGACGTTGCCTACTACGAGCCCTTCTATCTGAAGCAATTCGTAGCCGGGAAAAGCAGAAACCTGCTCAACGGATAAAAAACGCACCAGTTTCTGCACACACCATTTCCCCTCTTTGCCCCTCCCCCGCATCCGCAGGAAACAGCCCCACAAGAGGCCACAGGAGCAAAACCGAAAAACCCACATCATCAACATGGCATTTGAATACAACACAACAGAAGAAAAACTGCGATTCCCCGCATACGGGCGCATGGTGCAAGAGATGATCGACCGCGCCACGGCCGAAAGCAATCCGCAAAGAAGACAACGGATGGCCGAACACATCATCACGGTCATGGCCGACCTCAACCCGCAGCTGCAGGCATCGCCAAACGCCTACGAAGTCCTGTGGAACCATTTGGCCTTCATCTCAAACTACGAACTCGACATCGAATACCCCGTTGAAATAGAACGGGCAGACAAATCCGCCCCCAAAAAACTCTCCTACCCGGGAAACGCCATACGCTTCCGGCAATACGGACACCTCATTGAAAACACACTCGACAAAATCCAGGAAATGCCCGTCGGCACACCAGGGCGCGAACACCTGTTGGCCGACATAGCCATGCGCATGAAGCGTTGCATCACCGAATGGAAAGGCGAAGAAGTCGAAAACGAAAAAGTCTGCCACGACATTGAGCACTACACCAACCAGGCCATCACGTATGAAGAAACGCTCAACGCCCTAAGCAACACCAAGCAAAGCATTTTCGCCCGCCAGCGCCAGCGTTTCGCCCCCCAGCGGAGAAACGGCAGATACTACAATCCCAACAGATAAGTAAGTGGTCAGCATTATTTTCCCAAATGTAAAAATAATGCTATATTATAAAAATAATTTTGACCACCTACTCAAGCCCGCCAACCAGGCCTAAACCCGCCAGAGCGCAGCAGGCAGACAGACACACACACCGATTCAGGAAAAAAGTTCAAATTGCTTTTTTACCATCATCTAATATTTCAATTTCAAGCAACTAACCTATAACCCTAAACCCAAACACATTATGGCTTCATTTATAATAGAAGGCGGCCATCGCATCAGCGGCGAAATCAAACCGCAAGGTGCCAAAAACGAAGCGCTGCAAATCATCTGCGCCACCATCCTCACCCGCGAAGAAGTGCGCGTTGCCAACATACCCGACATCCTCGATGTCAACAACCTCATCCGTCTCCTTGAAGACATGAACGTGAAAACCGTGCGCCACCAGAAAGGCGACATCACCTTCTGCGCCAAAGACATCGACATCAACTATCTCAAGAGCCCGGAATTTCTCGAGCGCTGCTCGCGCCTGCGCGGCAGTGTGCTCCTCCTCGGCCCCCTCGTTGCCCGCTTTGGCCACGCCGTCATCTCCCGCCCAGGCGGCGACAAGATCGGTCGACGCCGCCTCGACACGCATTTCTACGGGCTCCAGAAACTGGGTGCAGAATTCAAATACGACGAAACGGCCGGCACCTTCAACATCCTCTCGAAAGGTAGGCTCGAAGGCTGCTACATGCTCCTCGACGAAGCCTCCATCACAGGAACGGCCAACATCATCATGGCCGCCGTGCTGGCACACGGAACAACCACCATCTACAACGCCGCCTGCGAACCCTACATACAGCAGCTCTGCAAAATGCTCAACAGCATGGGAGCGAAAATCAGCGGCATCGCCTCCAACCTCCTCACCATCGAAGGCGTGGAAGAACTCCGAGGCACCACACACACCATTCTCCCCGACATGATTGAAGTGGGCAGCTTCATCGGCATGGCCGCCATGACGGGCAACGGACTCACCATCAAAGACACCTCCGTCCGCAATCTGGGCATCATCCCCTATTCCTTCACCCGCCTGGGCATCAACCTCGAAGTGAAAGGCGACGACATCCACATTCCGCGCCACGACCACTATCAAATCGACCGCTTCATCGACGGTTCCTTCATGACAGTGGCCGACGCCCCCTGGCCAGGACTCACCCCCGACCTCCTCAGCATACTCCTCGTCGTGGCCACACAGGCACGCGGCTCCGTGCTCTTCCATCAGAAAATGTTTGAAAGCCGCCTCTTCTTCGTCGACAAACTCATCGATATGGGCGCACAAATCATCCTCTGCGACCCACACCGCGCCGTCGTTGTCGGACACAACAACGAAATCAAGCTCAGAGGCTGCCGCATGGTGAGCCCCGACATCCGAGCCGGCATCGCGCTACTCATCGCCGCCATGAGCGCAGAAGGAACAAGCCGCATCGACAACGTTGAGCAAATTGACCGCGGATACGAAAACATCGAACAACGCCTCTGCTCATTAGGGGCCAAAATCAGAAGAGAAGAATGATCAGGCAAGACGAAGTCTTCTACATAGGCAAAATCAGCAAATTCAGGGGCATCTGCGGAGAAACCGAACTGCTCTTCACCGACGACGTCTTCGACCGTGGCGAAGCCCCCTACCTCGTCATCGACATGAACGGCATCCTCGTGCCCTTCTTCTGGGAAGAATATCGCTTCAAGAACAACGACACCGCCATCTTCAAATTTGAAGACATCAACGACGAAAAAGCCGCCAAGCGTCTCGTTGGCCACAGCGTGTTCTATCCCAAGAAATTCAACGTCGAAGCAGACACGCCCGATGCCCACCTCAGCTCATGGAAAGCCTTCACGGGATTTGAGGTCTACGACACACGCCACGGCCACCTCGGCACCGTCGACACCGTCGACGACACCACCGACAACATCCTCATCTATCTCCAAACGCCCGATGGCACCGAACTGGTGTTGCCGCTGCATGAAGATTTCATAGAACACTATTCCCTGACACAGCGAACAATCACCCTCGCCCTGCCAGAAGGACTGGTGTAAACGGGAAGAGCAACAACACACACACCACCGCAGCCTCCCCCGCCTGGCACACCCACAACGCCCCCACCATCCGAACACACAATGAAGAAAAAAATAGCAATCCTTGGCTCAACAGGCTCCATCGGCACCCAAGCCCTGAGCGTCATACGCCAACACCCCGACCTCTTCGAAGCCAGCGTCTTGACCGCAGGCCGAAACGCCGACCTACTCATCAGTCAAGCCCGCGAATTCCTCCCCGACAGCGTCGTCATCGCCGATGAAAGCAAATACCGCCAAGTCTCCGATGCCCTCGCCGACCTCCCCGTGAAAGTCTATGCCGGAGAGCCCGCCATCGCCGAAATCGTTGAGAGCCAGGAAGTCAATATGGTGCTGACCGCCATGGTCGGCTTTGCAGGCCTCCGCCCAACGGTCCGCGCCATCAAAGCCGGAAAAGCCATCGCCCTGGCCAACAAAGAAACCCTCGTCGTGGCTGGAGCCTACATCACGCGCCTCGCCCTCGAAAAACGCGCCGCCATCCTCCCCGTCGATAGCGAACACTCGGCCATCTTCCAGTGTCTCGTCGGCGAGGACCAATCGGAAGTGGAAAAACTCTTCCTGACAGCCTCCGGCGGCCCCTTCCGCACCTACACCAAGCGCCAGCTTGAAACCGTCACACCCCGTCAGGCCCTCTGCCACCCCAACTGGGCAATGGGCGCAAAGATTACCATCGACTCCGCAACCCTCATGAACAAAGGCTTCGAAATGATTGAAGCCAAGTGGCTCTTCGGCATCGACCCCGAGAAAATAGAAATCGTGGTCCATCCCGAAAGCATCATCCATTCCGCCGTACAATACACCGACGGTGCCGTCAAAGCCCAGCTCGGCGTGGCCGACATGCGCCTCCCCATCCAATACGCCTTCAGCCACCCCCGGCGCCTCCCCCTCAAGTCGGAGCGCCTTGACCTCTTCAGCCTCGGCACCCTCCATTTCGAGAAACCAAACCCCGATGCCTTCCCCTGCCTCCGCCTCGCCTATGAGGCAACAGCCAAGGGCGGCAACATGCCCTGCGTTCTCAACGCCGCCAACGAAGTGGCCAACCTCGCCTTCCGCGAAGGCCGCATCTCCTTCCCCCGCATTGCCGACGTCATCGCCACCACCATGCAGAAAGCCCACTTCATCGCCGCCCCCACGCTCGACGACCTTTTCTCAACCGATGCCCACGCACGGCGCCTCGCCTCCGAAATGCTTTAATCACGTAGACGCCCCGCCAATCTTAATATTCCAATTTTGAACACCCCCCAGAGGGAAACACACATACCATACACACAAGAAAACCCACCACACAAACACCACGCCAATGGAAATATTCCTCATCAAAGCCCTCCAGCTCATCCTCTGCTTCGCCCTCCTCATCGTGCTCCATGAAGCAGGCCACTTCCTCTTTGCCAAACTCTTTAAAGTTCGCGTAGAGAAATTCTGCCTCTTCTTCGACCCCTGGAAAAGTTGGAAACTCTTCTCGTGGCGCGGCACCGACTACCACATCGGCTGGATACCCCTCGGAGGCTACGTCAAAATCTCCGGCATGATCGACGAATCGATGGACACAGAGCAGATGAAGCAGCCCGTCAAGCCCTGGGAGTTTCGCGCCAAACCCGCCTGGCAGCGCCTGCTCATCATGGTCGGAGGCGTCATGGTCAACTTCCTCCTCGCCTTCTTCATCTACGCCATGGTGCTCTTCGCCTGGGGCGACACCTACACCCCCATTGAGCGCATGTCGCAAGGCTTCAAGTTCAACGAGAGCGCCCAGTCGCTCGGCTTCCGCGACGGCGACATCCCCCTGCGTGCCGACGGCCAGCGCTTCACGCGCTTCAGCGCCAACCTCTTCCGCGACCTCTCCCAAGCCCGTAGCGCCACCGTCCTGCGCCAGGGCAAAGAAGCCACAATCGCCCTCCCCGGCAACCTCAACCTCCTCGAGATGCTGCAAGCGCAACCGCCCTTCGCCGCCCCCCTCAGCGCCAGCCTCGTCGACAGCGTCTTCCGCGGAGGCCCCGCCGAGAAAGCAGGCATACGCCGCGGCGACCATCTGCTCGCCATCGGCAGCCACAGCATCACCACGTGGAACGAATACAACCTCCATCTCTCCGACCTCCAGTCGTCCATCGAAGCCAACCGCGCCCTGGGCGACACCGCAAAAGCGCAAGCGCTCAAGCGCGTCACGGTCGTCGTTCAACACCCCAACGCCACGCGTCCCGACACCCTGAGCCTCACGCTCAACGCCGAAAACCTCATGGGCATATACCCACACAACGCCCTCGCCGACTACCCCACAGTCACGCGCTCCTACACCTTCCTTGAGAGCTTCCCCGCCGGCATCGCCCACGGATGGGACGTCCTTTGCGGATACGTTAGCGACCTCAGATACGTCTTCACGGCCGACGGCGCACAAAGCATCGGCAGCTTCGGCACGATTGGTAGCCTCTTCCCCGGGCAATGGAACTGGATGCAATTTTGGCACCTAACGGCCTTCATCTCCCTCATGCTCGCCTTCGTCAACATCCTCCCCATCCCCGCCCTCGATGGCGGCCACGTGCTCTTCCTCCTCTACGAAGTTGCCACGCGGCGCAAGCCGAGCGAGAAATTCATGGAACGCGCCCAGATGCTGGGCATGATCCTCCTGCTTGCGCTCATGGCCTTCGCCATCTTCAACGATTGCCGGAGATTCATCTTCTGAGGGGAATTAAAATAGAGAACCACAAAAACCAGGAAAAAGAAACAGCATCCCGCCGCTGCCCTTCCCCACATCGTGTTGCAAGGCTTGAAGCGGAGGAGAAGACCAACCCGTGCGAACGTTCAAGATGCACACCGCTCGGCGGCAAGCTTTCGTAGGGCTACTGAAAAATATTATCTAAAAGTTATCCTGATTTCACGGAGCAAAAGGGCATTCTCCCTTTTGCTCCGTTTCATTTATAGCCTTCTTTCGTACCTTCAAATCGTAACGTATGGCAACACACTCTGCCTCCAGCTCAGCCACATAGCCCCTCCCACCTGCTTTTTAATTTCTGATAGTTGCACCCAAAAACATCGCTAACAAACGGAAAAGATTGCTCCCCACATCAAATCCTAAGCCTTTTGGCGAACATCGTCCCATGTGCGTCCGCGTCTGCTCCCAGACGCATTCGTATCTGCTCCCAGACGCATTCGTATCTGCTCCCAGGTGCGTTTGTGTATGCTCCCGCATTCGCTAACAAATAAAAGCTTTGATGATTATTTTACAAAGTAGGTGGTCACTTTGCAAATTTTGATAATAGCGTAAGCGTTTCCGCTATGCCCCTTTCCCCTGTCTGGTAGAGTGTTCAAAATCCAGAAAAAGATTCGCACGGTTTTGATTCATATAGCAAGGCGCTTGCGGTGTAGCGACAAGAGCCGCTACACGAACATTCGGCGAAGGTCTGAGGC
>OIYR01000936.1_pt1 | contig 15711 bp, 14 predicted proteins | sample 1588221 | NCBI WGS metagenome assembly OIYR01 (sample SAMN03283292) | human gut metagenome | biome: human-associated habitat; material: feces | host: Homo sapiens | place: Peru | collected 2012 | reverse complement strand
GATGAGATGAGATGAGATGAGATGAGATGAGAATTTCTCAAGAGTTTTTATTATAAGTATAATATTCATAATTAAGAATTATTTTAACATATTTATATTTTTTGTCAACCCAATATTTTAAAAATTTTGAATTATTTTCTATTCTTCATTATAAGCAAATTCGCAATATTTGGAGTTTATATTATTCAATGTTTAAACTTATTCCTGAAATTATCTCTTAACTTTTTTACGGGAATCCACCAAGCTATTTTATCAATTATATTCTTTTTTTGTTTTTTAGTTATTTTTTCAATAGGATAGTCGTTAAAAACAACTTTTAAACTATTAACCAAATCAACATTTTTTATAACGGATGTATCATTGTCAAGATTATTATATACAGATTTATGATATTGATATAAATATTTTGTTAAGTCAAAAGAAAATTGTTTATATAATATTTCTTTTATATTTTTGTTATATTTTATTCCAAAATCTTTGAAAAAACTTATTGTATAATTTGTAGGATAGATTAAAAATGGAATAGCACTTCCCGTATTTGTAGGTATAGGTTGATAATATGAATTAATATAATAAGATTCTGTATTTTTCATTTGATCTATAACAATTTGAAATCCTGTTTCATTATTTCTTCTATTTAAATTAATAGTTTTAATATTATCTTTTGCAAATAGTATATTATGCATATTTGTTCCAACGACTCCAGCTACAACTTCAGCACCTTTCATTAATGAAATAGCAGTTTCTAGTTTTTCTCTTGCTGGATATAATATTTTGAAATCATTATTCTTAAAAATATTTTCTATATTTTCTTCTCCTATTGTTTGCGTAAAACCGATTATATCTTGGCTTCTTGATATATAAATCTTTTTATATTTAGACGGCTTTATATTACTAGATATTTTATTAAGGTTTTCTTTATATTCATCAGAATATCTATCATATAATCTCATTGAAGCTGACGGGATTATTATTTTTTTAAATTGAGTATTTCTTGTTATTCTAATTAGATTTTCAGCTTTAATCCAAAATAATTTAAATAAATTAAGATAATCATCTCTATCTACTTGGCTTATATAACAATAATTGTTTATTGAATTATTTTTTTATAAGAACCATAATCTATTTAATCCTTCCGTAATACAATGTCCGAAATGTCCAATATATAAACCTAAAAATATTACTTCTTTATCGATATATTCGTCAATTTGTTTTCTATATACTTTACGCACGCCAATGTATTTTGTTGCCAATATATACAACCTTCGTCTATAATATTAAATTCTTTATCAGAAATACCTCCATACCATCCGCCAAAAAATTGCGCATTGCTATCATTTAATTTAAAAGGGTGGACAATTCCTTTTTCGATTTCTATGTATGATAAATTATTTATTTTATTAATAGAATCATAATGTTTAATAATATTATCAGTTATAATATCTGAACAATATAGATTTAAATTTTTAGGCATCATATTTTGAACCACCTATAAGTGCATCAAAGAATGATGCGGTATAAAAATAAATTTTTAAAATAAAACTACATGAGATGAGAATTTCTCAAGAGCTTTTATTATATTTATAATATCTATCATATGATTTATTTTAACATATTTAATAAAAATGTCAATAGTCTAAAACTTATATTTTACCTATAAAACATTTTATACGATTAACGGCTTCTTTTAATAAAGGCATATCTTGAGTTAATGCTATTCTAAAATATCCGTCTTCGGCAAACGCTTCTCCAGGAACTACGGCGACTCCCGTTTTATCCAATAATTCTAAAGAAAAATCTAAAGAAGATTTTTTTGAAAATTTATCGTATCCGACAAATAAATAAAAAGCTCCTCTTGGTTCTATAATTTCAAATCCCAATTCGGCTAAATCTTTAGACATAGTCAAAGCTCGCTCTCTGTAAGTATCTCTAAACTCGGTAATAACAGGAAATTTTTCTAAAGCGTATTCGGCGATTGCGCAAGATAAAGAAACCATACTTCCGACATTATTAAAACTTGCATTCAAAATATATTTTCTAATTTCTGCAGGCGCTATGCTATAACCGATTCTCCAGCCCGTCATAGAATGCGATTTTGAAAAACCATTTAAAATTATAACTTTATCTTTTATCGATTCGTAGGATGCAAAAGAGATGAAAGGATAAAAAGAAATTGCGGAGTAAATTTCGTCAATCATTACAAAAATATTTTTCTTTTCAAAATATTTAACAAGCTCGTCAACCTCTTCCTTTTTTAGCATATATCCCGAAGGATTTCCAGGATTGCTGAAAAGAATCGCTTTAGTTTTATTCGTTAAAACTTTTTCTATAGATTCGGGTTTTATTACAAAATTATCGCTTCTTGTATCCAAATAAACGGCTTTTCCATGAGCTATTTTTATTATCTGCTCATAAGGAGAGAAAAAAGGAGTCGGAAGTATAACCTCGTCATCGGGATTTAATATTGTCTTTAATATTGAAGAAAGTCCTTCCATAGAACCTATATGCATCGTCACGCAATTTGCATTAGTTTTAGCTTTGTAATATTTATTATAATGTTCGGCTACCAAAGTCCTTATTTTCTCGCCGCCGCCCGCATGTGTGTAAGGCAGTTTATGAGTTTTAGCGTATTCGCATGCATATTCAATAAGCTCTTTCGGAGGCTGTAAATCTGGCTCGCCAATCGTAAGCGTTATGCTATCTTTAATTTTTTCCGCTCTTTCGGTTAGCTCTCTTATTAAAGAATAAGGAACCGATATTATATTTTTATTTAAATAGCTACTATCCATAATTTGTCCTTCTAATTAAAAATTATTTATTTTAAAAATCTATTTTCTTAAATCGTCAACTAATTTTGTTTTATCAGCCGTTTTTTCATCTACATTTTTTACCACTTTCGCGGGATTTCCGACCACGACTTGATTATCTTCTACATCTTCTATGACAACCGCTCCAGCTCCGATTACCGCGTTTTTCCCAATATGAACTCCCTCGATTATGACGGCATTAGCTCCAATAATCACATTATCCTCTACTATCACAGGTTTAGCCGAAGGAGGCTCAATAACTCCCGCCAAAATCGCTCCCGCTCCAATATGGCAATTTTTACCAACTATAGCTCTTCCTCCCAAAACCGCTCCCATATCAATCATAGTTCCTTCGCCTATTTCAGCTCCAATATTTATAATAGCTCCCATCATAATAACGGCATTGTCTCCAATTTTTACTTTATCTCTTATAATCGCGCCAGGCTCAATTCTTGCATTAATATTAAAATAATCTAAAGTCGGAACTCCAGAATTTCTTCTATCGTTTTCCAAATGATAATATTCTATAGAATTTTTATTATTTTCTAAAATTGATTTTATATCTTCGTAATCTCCGACTATAAAATAAAAATCTCCAAAAGAAAAAACTTTAGCGTTAGTTTTTATATTTTCTAATTTTCCTTTTATATAAACTTTAACGGGCGTTTTCTTTTTAGAATTTTTTATAAAGGCTATTATATCTTCCGATTTTTCAAGCATATTCATTTTTATTCCTTATTTTTAATTTTATAATTTATTATTTTAAATACTTTATATAGTATCATAATAAATAAAATTATGCAATAGAGTCTAATAAAAAGACATACATTAAATTATAATCTAATATTTAATCAATTTATCTTTATCAAAAATATACTTATCTTTATAATTTTCAATAGAATTATCGCCGTAAATATCGACTCTCACTTTTTTATTTTTATTCATAAATTTTCTAACTTCGTTTAATAAAATATTTTCATCTCCGCTTTTATATAAAATCAGAATATCGATAAAATCGCTCGTTTTATTTTTTTCGTATAATTTATCCATATAAATTGCAAAACCAATCGCGTTTTTATTTGAATTAAATTTATTAAGAAGTTTATCATATCGTCCGCCAGAAAGAATTATATCGTTACTTTCTTTAATATAGCCTTTGAAAATAATTCCGTTATAATATCCTAATTGACTTTCAATAGAAAAATCAAGTAAAATTTTATCGAAATTATTATAAAGTTCAAAAACGAAAGACAAACTTTTTAATTCTTCGTAAGATTTTTGCATCTTTTTATTTATTATTAAACTTTTCAACTTTTTTAAAATATCTTTATAATTTCCCGAAAGTTCAATAAACGATAAAATATATTTTTTATATTTGTTATCGACATTTTTATTTAATAATTTTTCCAAATCATGTTTATTTTTTAAATATATATTATTAAGAATTTCTATTTTTAAATTTTCTTCTAAATTAATTTCGTCAAAAATGGCGGAGATAAAATCTATATTTGAAATTTCCAAAATATAATTTTTATTTATCGATTTTAAACTTTCTATAGCCATACTTATAATTTCCAAATTAGAATAATTATTTAACTTGCCTATAATTTCTACTCCGACTTGAGGAATTTCTTCGTATTCGTTTGAAACTATTTTATAAATATCTTCTATATAATATATTTTTTGAGTTTCTTTTTCATTGTCTTTAAGAACTTTTTTTACTATAGACAAAGTGACATCGGGGCGAAGAGATTTTAAATTTCCGTTTAGATTCATGAAAGTTAAAATATGTTCCGTTTGAAGAAAATCTTTATTATTATTATATAAATTATAATCTTCAAATTTGCTTAATTTAATTTTTTTGAAACCAAATCTTTCGTATATGTTTATAAGATTCGATACTATAGAATTTTCATTTATTAAATTTGCATTCATTTTTACATTTCGGATATATATTTATAGATTGGATATTTTTTGCATAAAGCGTCAACTTTCTTTGCAACCGAATTAATAATTTTTTCGTTATCGTAATTTGTAAGCGCTTCGTCCATATAATTAACCAATTCTATAATATCTTTTTCTTTTAATCCTCTTGTGGTAATTGCGGGAGTTCCGAGTCTCATTCCGCTTGTAACCATAGGAGATTCGCTATCGTAAGGAATGCCGTTTTTATTTATCGTTATATGCGCTTTATCTAAAACCGTTTCTGCAATTTGTCCCGTAATTCCTTTTGAAGATTTAACATCAACCAATATTAAATGCGTGTCAGTTCCGCCCGAAATTATATTATAATTTTTAGATATAAATTCATTCGCCATAGTTTTAGCGTTATTTAAAACCTGCTTTTGATAATCAATAAATTTTTTATCCAAAGCTTCTTTAAAACACACGGCTTTTGCAGCAATCACATGCATTAAAGGACCGCCTTGAATTCCAGGAAAAATTGTTTTATCTATTTTTTTTGCAAGTTCTTCGTTTGTTGAAATAATATAACCTCCTCTTGGACCTCTTAAAGTTTTATGCGTAGTTCCCGTTACAAAATGAGCGTATTCTACAGGATTTGGATGCAAGCCCGCCGCAATGAGCCCCGCGATATGCGCCATATCGACTAATAAATATGCTCCGACTTCATCCGCAATTTCTCTAAATTTTGCAAAATCAATAAATCTTGGATAAGCGCTTCCGCCTGTCACTATTATTTTAGGGCGATGTTTTAAAGCTAAATCTCTAACTTCGTTATAATCTATTTGCATAGTCTCTCTACTTACGCCGTAATGCTCAAAATTATAAATCTTTCCCGAAAAATTAACTTTCTTTCCATGCGTTAAATGTCCGCCCGCATCCAAAGACAATCCTAAACAAGTATCTCCTGTTTGCAAAATAGACATATAAACTCCCATATTTGCTTGCGAACCAGAATGAGGTTGAACATTTATAAAAGGCGCTTTGAATAATTTTTTCGCTCTATCTATTGCAAGATTTTCTATAACATCCGCTTCGGCGCATCCTCCATAATATCTTTTCGCTGGATAACCTTCCGCATATTTATTTGTAAATATTGAGCCTTGAGCTTCCATAACCGCTCTAGAAACTATATTTTCGCTCGCTATAAGTTCCAATACGGATAACTCTCTTTTATATTCTCTTTTTATAGCTCCAAATATTTCTCTATCGGCATATTTTAAAGGAGTTTCAGAAACATAGTATTTTGTAGTCGCTATTTTTTTTGTATTTTTTGAAACAACTTTCTTTATAGAATTTTTAGCAAGATTACTTTTTTTATTGCTATTTTTATTAATAATTTTTTTAACTGATTTCTTAATTTTAGAAACCGATTTTTTTGATTTAACTTTTTTATTTACAGGCATATTATCTCCTAATTTTTGATAGAAGAATAATATACTAATATTAGTTTTTTTTCAATTATAATTATGATAAATATTTTATGAATAGACGCTATTTTGTAAACATTTTTATATATCTTTCTCTGTATTTATAAGCGAGTAGTTTTTTATTGTATAATTTTGAAAGAGTTTTAATTTCAGTTTCGTCCATATTATCCGTATTTATCGCGTATATAAAATTTTCTTCTTCAAAACCTTTAATTATTATATCGATATAAGAGTTAAATTTTTGCTCTAAAAATATTTTAAAGAATATTATTGAAAATGTTAAGATGATAGAATTAACTATAATATAAATAAGTATAAACATATAGAAAGGATAAATAAACTGCTTTCCGCTTATCATAATAAAAAATCCGTTTCCTTGAATAATCGCGGTTTCAAATAATAAATGTTTGCTTTCAAATTCGTCCCAATCATCCGATTGATATTTTAATTCGTTATCGTAATAAAGCAAAGCTATATTTAGAGATTTTGCAAAACTTTCGTATTCAAAACCTTCAGAATTATGCTCTCTATAAAAAGTCGTATCGGCTTCGTATATAATTTCATTTTTTGTATTTTGATAAGATTTAATTATATTATTATCAAATATCCAATTAAGCACCGCATAAATTATAATAAATATAATCGCCATAGCCGCGGATATTATTATTATAAAATGCGAAGATATGCTTGAATAAAAACTTTTCTTATTTTCTAAAACGAATAAATAAAAGAAATATATTATATGCGTTATATAAAATATAAAAAGAAAATGATAACCGCGCGTAAGAAAAGAAGAAATTATATTTTCTTTCAAAAATACTCTATTCAAAGAAAAAAAGTTTAAAGCGTAAAATATTCCAAGTATCGACATCATAAAAGGAATTAAAAAAGTTATTAAATAAAAAAATAATTCTATTCTCGAATATTTTGAAATTCTATAAAAAAATACGCTTACAAAATAAAAAGAACATAGAAATTCTAAAATTATTAAAATTTTCATTATAATTGTATTTGAATTTAATATCATATAAGCCGACATTGATATTATAACTAAAGAAGATATCGCCGCCACTATAAAATCAATATTATATTTGGCTAATTTTTCCAACGTATTTCTCCGCATTTCACTTTATCGTATAATTGTCTAATCATTTTATAATCAATTCCTAAAAAAGAAGCGTTATTTGTCAAATTATAAATCGCGCTTAAAAAAATTGGTTGCGTTCTTTCGCTATTGTTTTCACAATAAGGATAAGCGCCTATTATTCGAGATATATTAAATAGAATCGATATTAATTTTGACGAACTTGATAATTCATCGCTTTTTATAGAAAAAGGCAATATGCTTTTTGCGGCAATCGCTATAAAGATTGGGTTTATATTTCCTAAAGTCGATATATTATCTATAGAGTTTTCTATCATCTCTTTTGCTTTATCGCAAAATTCTTTTTGATTATATTTGTATTCGTTATATATCGGAAGAGAAGCGATATAACTTGTATGCATTATATCTCTTATAACTAAAAGTATAGATATATAATTTATTTTTTGATTAATATTAAGTTCAAATTTATCGTCATTAATAAAACTGTCTTTCATTCCATTAGGTTTTTCCCAAGACAGAGATATAATTTGTTCTATAATATCGCTTCTTAAAAGAGAGTATGTATAATAAATATAATCTAAAAAAGTATCGTTATTATCCGAATTTTTTATTAATTTTAATATTGATTCTTTTTGTATTTTATAATCTTCTTCATATCCAGGTATTTTTGAAAGAAAATCAAAATTAAAATTATTTTCTATATATTTTACGAATCCTGAAAATGAATCTTTATCCAAAATCACTTATAATATCCTAAATTATAATTTCGATATAGTTTTATTATTTTTCGGCATAATTTACAAATATTATATAATTTTAAATTTGACTTATTATAAAAAAGATTTAATATATTATATAAAGGAATATATAAATGTCAAAAAGTATTTTGCCGCATGAAGAGATATTAAGAAGTTCTTTTTGGATAAGCAATTTTCTAATTCGAGAAGGCTATCATATAGATTATACTTTAAAAAGTTTATTAGAAATAGATAAATTTTTTAGCGAGAAATTAAATTTAATTTTAGAAAATGACAATAACAGAAATATTATATTTTCAATAAGCGCATATATAGGCGAAGTTATTAGAATGAAATTTAAAGGCAAATGGGAATTATCGCGCTCAATAGATTTGGACGATGAATCCGTAGCGATAAATTTTAAGAATCATAATAAAGCTTATCCGCTTAATATAACTTTGGAGGTTATACAGAAAAAATATACAATGCGGCAATATTTGAAAGAAAAATTCAATACTGAAATTTGAAAATTTAAAATTTGAATAAAAATTAATAAAGAAGGTTATAAAATGATTTCATTAAAAGAAGTGTCTAAAATAATAGAAAGTTCTTATGTTTTGCTAAACTTAAAAGCTAAAAATAAAGAAGAAGCAATAAGCGAAATGCTGATTTATGCCGAATCGAAAGGCTTGAGAATCAATATCGACAAAACTATAAAATTTATGTATAAAAAAGAAGAGATAATAACAAGCGGTTTAGGTTATGGCGTCGCTTTTCCGCATGTGAGGACAAGCGAGGTTGAAGAAAACGAATTAATATTTGCGGTTTCTAAAAAAGGATTAAATTATTACGCTTTGGATAATAAGCCCGTTCATTTATTAACTATGTTTTTAACTCCAATTGGAAAAAATGAAAAATATCTTAATCTGCTTTCTATATTTACAAAAGTCTCAAGATTTAGTATGTATGCAGTTTTACTTTTGGAATCTAAAAGCGAGGAAGAGTTTAAAAGCAAATTATATAAAATGGTAAAAGATATAATGGAGGAAAAATAATTATGCCTAAAACTGTGGCGATAATTCCCGCAAGATACGATTCTTCAAGATTCCCAAAAAAATTAACTTATGAATTATTAGGAAAGCCAATAATAATCGCCGTTTACGATAATGTTAAAGCGGTTTCTGAAATTGACGATGTTATAATAGCGACAGATTCAAAAGAGATAATGGATATATGCTCAAAAAATAACGCCAAAGCTATTATGACTTCAAAATCTCATACTTCGGGAACTTCAAGAATAATTGAAGCTGTAAAAAAAATCGACTGCGATATAATTATAAATGTTCAAGGAGACGAACCTTTAATTAACGAGGAGATACTTTCTCCGATTATAAAATGTTTTGAAGATGAAAAAGTAGATATTGCGACTATAAAATCAAAAATTGAAAATGACAGCCATTTAATAAAAGACGAAAACGCCGTTAAAGTAGTTTGCGATTCCAACGATTATGCAATGTATTTTTCAAGAGCTACAATTCCGCATAAAAGATTTGATAACGATATTGAAGTAAAATATTATAAGCATATAGGAGTTTACGCATTTAGAAAAAATATTTTATTAAAAATTGAAAAACTTAAAGAATGCGACTGCGAGAAAATAGAAAAACTTGAACAGTTAAGATGGCTTTATAACGGAATGAAAATTAAAGTTTTAGAAACGAATCAATTTATTCATGGAATAGATACGATTGAAGATTTAGAATTTGTGCAGGAATATTTGAGACGACATGCTCAAAGCGAATTAAATAACGAATATTTATATAAGAAAAATTATTAAATTATTAAATAAAGATAATCCTATTAACTAAAAAGATTTTCGATAACAAATTTTTAATATTTATTGATTTTATTTTTTAATTAAGAAATAAAATGAAGGTCTTGATTGTTTTAAAATAGTTCTTATATTTAAAAAAATTACGATTGGATATAAAAATATTGTAAAATTATTTTAAATGATATAAAAGAAGTTGGTAAAAAGAATAGAAAAGATTTTGTAGACATCATAGTTTAATATTAATATAACAATGTTAATAAAACTAATGTTAGGAGAACTTATAATTGTTGACGACAACAAAGAATAACCTATATTATATTACGATTTAAATATGGATTGGGAATAAATAAAAAAGACGACACATTTTCATGCATCGTCTTCTCAATTCGTATTACTTAATTATTAGATTTTATTAACATAAACCTTTTGTCCGTATGGAAGATTTAATATAATTCGATTTCCGCTTATATCAAGGCTAAATGTCATCCATGAACCTTTAACAGTAAATGTTCCATTAACGCTTTTTCCTGCATCCCATTTAGCTTCTCTTCCGCTGTCTACATATACTTTATAGAGCGTAACATTATCGCCGTCTAATACAGCTTTATGTTTATAAAAACCTTCTCCTTTTCCATCGTTATATTTATTAGAACTTATATAACTGCCAGCGTATTTAGAAAAAGTTCCAACCGTTGGTTTAGGTTCTTCAGGAGTTTCAGGCGTAGCTGGTCCTTCAGGCTTTACAACTTCTTCTGAAGAATCTTCAGAAAATGATGCTAAAGGCGCTGTCGCTTTGTTTTTGCATGCTATAGACATTAACGCTATCATAATTGCAAGCGCTACAAGATATAACAATCTTTTGTTTTGTTTAGTTTTAGTCATTTAAATCTCCTCGTTAGGATTTACATCCAAACATTTTTTTATTTATTTTCTATACTTAAGATAACAAATTTTTTAAAAAAGTCAATTACTTTTTTTAATTTTAACAAGTATTTAAATGATAAATATCTAAATATTAATTTATAAAATTATGTCTATCGTATAAAATCTAATAAAATATTGATATATTTTCAATTATCTATAGATTAAATTATAAATTTGTATATACTTAATAATATAAGTTATTTTATTTTAAGGAGAATTTTATGATGAACAAAAATTTAAAAGATAAAGATTATTTGGAACTTCTTTCAAAAAATTACCCGACTATAGACGATGCTTCGGTTGAAATAATAAACTTAAAAGCAATCTCTCAACTTCCAAAAGGCACGGAATATTTTTTAAGCGATATACATGGAGAATCGGAAGGTTTTGAATATTTGCTTGGAACTTCTTCGGGAGTTATAAGAGAAAAAATTGAATTGTTATTTAAAAATACCTTGCCAGAACATGATAGAGTGGAACTTCAAATATTAATCGTTGATACTAAAAATCTTATAAATCAAAAATCAAGCGAAAAAGATTTTAACGATTGGTGCAGAATAACTATTTATAGACTTATAAGAATTTGCAAAGTTGTGACAAGTAAATATACTCGTTCAAAAATTAGAAAAAAAATGCCTTCAAATTTTGCATATATATTAGACGAACTTTTGCAAACGGGAGATGAAGAAAATAAAGAAAATTATTATTTTTCAATAATAGATTCTATAATAGAAATTTCGGCGGAAGAAAAATTTATTATAGCTTTATGCCATTTGATTCGTCAATGTTCTGTCGATAGACTTCATATAGTCGGCGATATTTACGACAGAGGACCTCATCCCGATAAAGTTATGGAAAGCATAATGACTTTTAACGAAGTCGATATAGCTTGGGGAAATCATGATATTCATTGGCTTGGAGCGGCTAAAGGAAGTTTAATTTGCGTAGCCAATGCGGCTCGTCTTGCAATAAGATATAATAATTTTGATTTGCTTGAATATAGTTATGGAATAAATTTGCGTTCGCTTTCTTCTTTTGCAAACGAAGTTTATAAAGACGACCCTTGCGAAGTTTTTAAGCCGAACACTTTAGATAAAAATATGTATGACGAAGTTGATAAAGAATTAGCGGCAAAAATGCATAAAGCGATTTCTATAATTCAATTTAAATTGGAATGTCAATTAATAAAAAGACATCCTAATTACGGAATGGACGAAAGAATTTTACTCGATAAAATCGATTATAAAAACGGAACTATAAATATTGAAGGCAAAGTTTACGAATTAAAAGATAAAAATTTTCCTACAATTAACCCAGAAAATCCTTTTGAATTAACCGAAGGCGAAAATACTTTAATACAAAGTTTGGCGTTCTCTTTTATAAACAGTCCCGTTTTGCAAAGACATATGAATTATATTTACGATAAGGGCGGAATATACAAAATATTTAACGGCAATTTGCTTTATCATGGTTGCATTCCTACAAAAGAGGATGGAACTTTTGACGATGTTTATATTGACGGACAATATTTATCGGGATGGAAATATTTAAAACAGGTTGAAGATAAAGTAAGAAAGGCTTTTTATTGCGAGGTTGGAAGCGAAGAGCAATTAAACGCTTTAGATTATTGTTGGTATTTATGGAGCGGACCAAAATCGCCGTTATTTGGAAAAAATAAAATGACGACTTTTGAAAGATATTTTATTGAAGATAAAGCCACTCATAAAGAGCATTATAATCCATATTATTATCATATAGAAAGCAGAGATTATTGCAAAAGCATATTGAAAGAATTTGATTTGGATATTAATAAATCGCATATTGTAAACGGACATGTTCCCGTAAAAACTCATAAAGGAGAAAGCCCTATAAAAGGCGGAGGAATATTGCTCGTTATAGACGGCGGATTATCAAAAGCATATCATAAAAGCACGGGAATTGGAGGATATACTTTAATATCAAATTCAAATATGATGATTATCGCTGAACATAGACCTTTTGCCGAAGTTGTAGATTCTGGATTTAAAATTTCGCCAAAAATTACCGTAGTCGAAAGATTTAATAAAAGAGTCACAGTCGGAGAAACCGATACGGGAAAAGCGCTTTCAAAAAGAATATCCGATTTGTCGGAACTTTTAAATGCCTATAAAAGCGGAATAGTGAAAGAGAAGAGAGGATAATTGATATAAAGTAATATTTTATGTCGACTGTTTGCTTTCAGTGAGATTATTTACTTTAATTATTCATAATAAAAGGTATAAAAAAATTGATGTTATTTTTATCCCATAAAAAATAACCATACCAAAGGTAGACGGATGTAAAAAATTTACTCTCGACTTTACTGTTGCAAATAAGAGCACAACATATGATGTAAAAAATATTAATATTAAGTTAAACGGCGGAGATGCTTTCAGCATTGTTAACGATGTTGACACTATTTACAGAAATTCTATTCAGAAAAACGGAAAAGCAAAATTTTCAAAAAAGTTTATTTGTAATAATTCCGTTTCGGCAGGAATGCATCCTATTTCAGTCAGCATTACATATGAATACACAAAGGGTGGAAGTGTAGAACAGGGAACAGCCGAATCGAATTTTACAATTAAAACAGTTTCCAAAAAGGGCGGTTCATCGGTTGCTCTTACTCCTCGTCTTGTTGTCGGAGGATTCAATTACGGAAAGTCATCAATTAAAGGCGGTAAAAAATTCATTTTGAATTTTTCCGTAAAGAATAACTCAAAATCAATCAAAGCAAAAAATGTTATTATTAAGGTGTCCGGCGGTGACGCATTTGTTGTTGCAGACGGTACAGATACAATTTCCGTTGACCACATAAATCCTAATTCTTCCGTTGGCGTTTCTAAAAAATTCAGTTGCCTAAATACAGCTCAATCGGGAGTTTATCCTGTTACCGCTTCTATTACTTATGAATATGTTGAGGGCGGTCAAAAGCAATCGGGTACAGAAGAACTCACCATGAGTGTTCCTGTTGTTCAGCCTGACAAAGTTATGTTTTCAAGTATTGACCTTGCTGACAAAACAATAAATACGGGCGAAGAAACTGACTGTGCGTTCAGCATTGTAAATACAGGTAAAACTGTGCTTAACAACGGCAGTATCAAAGTTGTTGATGAATCAGGTACAGAACTTAATTCATCTTATATAGGTACAATTGAAGCCGGTGCACAGTATTCGAGTAACTATAATTTGCCGATTACAATGAACGAACCCGGTGATTATAAGCTAACTTTGGTGTTTGAATATGAAAATGATAATGCCGATAAGAAAAGAATTAAGCAAACCTTTAAAGTTCATGTAGAAGATTATACCGATCCGTTTCCAACAGACCCGGCTGATACATCTGACGATAAAAGCGACAGCGATTCATCAAGCAGTAAAACAAAGGTGATTATAGGTGTTGTTGCAGGCGTTGTAGGTGCAGCTGTAATTGTGACTGTTGTTGTTAAGAAAAAGAAAAAGCACAACAAGAAAGGTAAGGTAGATTTTAATGAAGAAATCTGATCTTATTGCGATTGCTTGGCAGAACCTTAAAAACAGAAAGACAAGAACTATCCTTACAATTTGCGGTGTTGTTGTCGGTGCTTGTGCAATCATTATTATGCTTTCAATCGGTCTTGGTATCGACAAAATGATTACCGCTCAATACAAAAGTGATTCATCGCTTAATAAAATTTCAGTTTACTCAATGGATTCCGAAGACGGAACTCAATCTCTTCCGTTTGACGATACAGCGGTTAAATATTTTGAAGGAATAGACGGTGTAAAGTGTGTTGTTCCAATGCTTATGGTAGACAGTAATGTTGCTATCAATTGCGGTAAATATAGCTATACCGGTACGGTTTACGGTATGGATTTGTCGCAGATGGAAGCACTTGGATACAAACTTGCCGAAGGCGATTTTTCGGGAGTAGATAAGCCCAATTGTGCTTTCTTCGGCAAAGATTCCGTAACTAATTTTCAAGATGCTCAAGGCAATCAGGTTAATTTTACCTATGACAAAAACTATGAGGTTGATTCATGCGATATTGACGCCATGAAAAACACTTTTCTCATTTCTTCAAAGGCAAGTTCAAGCGATGACAGCGGTACAGCAACTGACAAATTCGGTAATAAACAAAAACTATATGTGTCCGGCGTTTTAAAGTCTGCTTCATCAATGGATTATAATTCGCAATATTCTGTTTTTATCAGTATGGACTTGGCTAAAAGACTTTTTCAGGAGAGTCAAATGTTGAATCCGGGTAAAAAAGAAAAAATGACATACAGCAGCATAAATGTTTATGTAGAAGATTCAAGTAAAGTGAATGATGTTAAAAAAACTTTGCAAGATGTAGGCTATTCCTGTTCTACCGATGACGAGGCACTTGAAAGCTCCAAAAAAGTTATGAAGGTTGTTCAACTTGTTTTGGGTGCAATCGGTGCGGTTTCGATGTTTGTTGCATCATTTGGCATCAGCAACACAATGGTTATGTCTGTTTTTGAACGCCAAAAGGAAATCGGTATTCTAAAGGTTATCGGCTGCGAAATTAAGGATATAAAGGCAATGTTTCTTTATGAAGCGGCAATTATCGGCGGCATCGGCGGTGCTGTCGGTGTTACAATAAGTTATATTATATCAACAGCGGCAAATTTGATAGGGCGTGTGGTTATGAATCATATGGGCGGAGGCTCATTCTTGGGAATGGGTGCGGATGTAAAGGTTACTTTATCCTATATTCCGCCATGGCTTGCAATTTGCGGTGTCGTTTTTTCTGCAGGAATAGGTATACTTGCAGGCTTATCTCCGGCAAGAAAATCCGTAAAGGTAAGTGCTCTTACCGCTATTCAAAACTAAATAATATAAGAAAAAGTCCACCGTTTGGGGCACACTGCATAAGGAAGTAATTGGTTT